>Ga0207828_100030_pt1 | contig 292497 bp, 302 predicted proteins | sample TtaePargueraPR_11_FD_187276 | JGI IMG/M metagenome (GOLD analysis project Ga0207828, IMG submission 187276) | Aerobic enrichment media microbial communities from Bioluminiscent Bay, La Parguera, Puerto Rico - Tt and P2 (3) (SPAdes) | ecosystem: Environmental > Aquatic > Marine > Unclassified ...
CGACTTATCCCAGTCGAAGAACACGATGTAGGGCCCCTTGTTGCACACCGGCGCCGGAGGCGGCGGAGGCGGAGGAGGCGGAGGCGGCGGCGGGGGCGGAGGCGGCGGGGGAGGCGGCGGCGGCGGCGGGGGAGGCGGCGGCGGAGCTTCCGCGCCACCGAAGTTGGCAATGAAGCTGATCATTGCCGAATGCGTCGCGAGTTCGAACTCGTTCACCCGGCCGGCCGCATCGTTGATCTCGAACTTCTTGGTGTTGAGATAACGATATTTGAGGCCGAGTTCCATCTCGTCATTGATCGGATAGCGCGCAGCCACGATGCCCTGCCAGGCCCAGTCGTGATCGCTTTCGGTCAGATAGCTGACGTTGGAATAGGCATGCTGGCCCATATCGACCCAGGCATGGCCCGCACCGACGCCGAACGACACGCCGAGGCCATCCTCACCGCCGATATCAATCAGGGCGTTGGCCATAGCGGTGACGACCTGCGTCTCACCGCCAACCGGCTGGAAACCACCCGTGTCCAAGCTGCCGCCTGCACCGGGCACACCGGAGGGTGCATTGATGAAATCGGCGCCGAATTCCTTGTAGCCGAGTTCCGCCTCGGTGCGGATGACGCCGAAGTCATAGCCGACGAGGCCAGCAAGATCCCAGCCATTGTCGTTCTCGATCGTCACGCCATTGGGGACGCCGTTGACTCTGATGTGGGTATTTTCGGCATAGGAAAGGCCCAGATCGGCTTCAATATAAGCCTGACCGTCTCTGGCCATTGCGGGCGAAGCAATTGCCGAAGCGGCAACTGCCATACCCAGCGCAATCTTTCTCATATTTATTCCCCTTTGAACCTGCGCAGCTAAGCTTTTAGTTCCGCCACATTTTTCATGCAACCGGAACTGCATCGCCTGCAGTCATCACTTGGCAGCGCGATATGCCCGCGCAGTCCGATTTAGCAAGGATCGAGAGGCGTTATCGTTCCGTAAATCCGGGACTTTCCGGGGCTTAAAGACGCAAAATCCATACGATTTGGGCATATAGTTGCGCAAATGCCACACAATCTGAGCCGCGCGGCCCGCCTGCCGGATGTTGCCGAGCCAGGGGTTTCGGCGCGCGCCACGCTGTCGCGAACGGCGCCCGCCCAGAAAGAAAAAAGGGGGCCGGAGCGGTCTGCTCCGGCCCCCTCGAGTTTCGTTCGCAGGAGGAACGTCGGTAGGCGGAATCGGGGGGAGAGGAGGAGGAGCCCGATCCCGCCAAGCTTGCGTTAGTTGTAGGCGCGTTCGCCGTGCTCGGCGATGTCGAGGCCTTCGGTCTCGACATCTTCCGCAACCCGGAGGCCGACCAGCATCTTGGTGATGAAGCCCGCGATCAGCGTGCCGATGCCGGCCCACAGGATTGCGACGATCACCGCCTTGATCTGGATCCACACCTGCGCAGCCATCACGAAATCGTCGCCGCCCGGACCGCCGAGGGCCGGGGAGTAGACGATGCCGGTGCCGATGGCGCCGACCATGCCGCCGATCCCGTGGATGCCGAAAGCGTCCAGGGAGTCGTCATAGCCAAGCGCAGGCTTCACTTTGGCAACCATGAAGTAGCAGATCACCGAAGCTACGATGCCCAGCACGATCGCGCCGAACGGGCCGGAATTGCCGGCCGCCGGAGTGACCGCGACCAGGCCGGCGATGATGCCCGAGCAGAAGCCCAGCGCCGAACCCTTGTGGCCCGCGAGACGCTCGACAACCATCCAGGCGACGCCGGCAGCGGCGGTCGCGACGAAGGTGTTGATCATGGCGAGACCGGCGAAGCCGTCCGCTTCGAGCTCCGAACCGGCGTTGAAGCCGAACCAGCCCACCCACAGCAGGCCGGTGCCGACCATGGTCAGCGTCAGCGAATGCGGCGGCATCGGTTCGCCCGGATAGCCCTTGCGCTTGCCCAGCAGGTAAGCGAGCACCAGGCCGGACACACCGGCATTGATGTGCACCACGGTACCGCCGGCGAAGTCGAGAGCGCCCCATTCGAAGATCAGGCCGCCGCCCGCCCACACCATGTGCGCGATCGGGAAATAGACGATCGTCAGCCAGATGATCACGAAGACCATCGTCGCCGAGAACTTCATGCGCTCAGCCGTCGCACCCAGGATCAGGGCGGCGGTGATCGCGGCGAAGGTCATCTGGAAGCAGACGAACACGTATTCGCTGATCACCTCGTCGGAGAAGGTCGCAGCCGTCGTGTCGGGCGTTACTGACGACAGGAACAGGCTCCCACCGCTGATGAACGAACCGATCAGGCCTTCGGACGTCACCGGCCCGAACGACATCGAATAGCCCCACATGACCCAGATCAGCATGGCCACAGCGGCAGTGGCGCCGATCTGCGTCATGGTGGAGAGCATGTTCTTCGAACGGGTCAGGCCGCCATAGAACAGCGCCAAGCCCGGCAGGATCATCATGAGCACCAGCACGGTGGCCGTCATCATCCAGGCATTGTTGCCGGGATTGGCGACGGCAGCCACTTCCGCAGCGGCTTCGGTCGCTTCCGCGACCGGGGCGGCCACGGTTTCGGTCACCGTCTCAACGGTCTCGGCGGCCCAGGCGGAGGTGGCGGCGAACAGCGACACCCCCACTACCCCGGCGCCACAAAGGATTTTGCGGATCATCTCGTTACCCCTCAATCTCTTTGCGCCACTCACAGCGCGTTGTCCCCGGACTCGCCGGTGCGGATGCGCGTGGTGGACGCGAGGTCCAGAACGAAGATCTTGCCGTCTCCGATGCTGTCCGTGCTGGCGGTCTGCTGGATGGTTTCGACGATCTGCGGCGCCAGCGCATCGCTGGCCGCAATCTCGATCTTCACCTTGGGGAGCATATTGGTCGAATATTCGGCCCCGCGATAAATCTCGGTCTGCCCCTTCTGGCGCCCGAAGCCCTTGACTTCGGACACGGTCATGCCCGCGATGCCGATCGCGCTGAGCGCTTCGCGGACCTCATCGAGCTTGAATGGTTTAATGATGGCGATGATGAACTTCATCACTGACCCCTCTTGCTTACCGGACGAACCCCGGCCGAGGGTCAGACTCGCAACAAGCGTGCCAGATGACAGTTTGCGGCGTTTTACCGGGCCTTAACCTTCTTTTCGTAAAGCGTCAGGCTGGGGGCTCGCTTGAATCTTGTGCAGCTGCCCGAATCTTAGGCAGTTAATGACAGGCTTGCGCGAACCGGCAGATGATCGGAGGCGGTTGCTGCCAGCGCGCTGTGATGGACCTCCACCCCGTCGCAGGACCAGTGCGGCGAATGCACGATCCGGTCCAGCGCGGCGATCGGGCGGCGGCTGGGAAAGCTCCGCCCCGGATGCAGCACCGTCCAGCCGGCATCGAAACCGCGCAGCGCGCCCTTGCTCACCGACCATTCGTTGAAATCGCCGAGCAGCACGGACGGCTTGCCCTGCGCGGAGGCATGTGCGCACACTTCCTCTATCTGCCGCCGGCGCAGCAGTCCGGACAGGTCGAGATGCATGCCGACCACGCAGAATTCGCGGGCGCCGGCGCGCAGATGGGCGCAAACCGCGCCGCGCGGCTCCAGCGCGGGCAGCGCGACCGGCTCGGCATCGAGCACTTCGACTTCGGGCGAGACCAGGATCGAATTGCCGTGCCAGCCCATGCTCGCATTGCGCATGGCCAGCGGAACGACCTGCCAGTGCCATTCCTCCACCAGCCTGCGGGGCAGGGCGGCCTCGCGCGTTCCGAAACGCCGGTCCGCCTCCTGCAAGGCGACGATATCGGCGCCGATCTCGTGCAGCACCGACATGATCCGCTCGGGATCGCGGCGGCGGTCCGTGCCGACGGCCTTGTGGATGTTATAGCTGGCGAAAGTCAGCCGCGTATCGCTGGGGCCGGCTTCGGTGGGATCGGGCATGGACATGATGCTTATACGCACGAAGCGCCCCGGCAACCCTCTTCATCGGCCCGCGTTCACCGCTCCTTGGTGGCCGAGAAGGCCAGATCCGGGTTCTTTTCCTGCTGGTAGCCGACATCCCAGGGCGATTTGGCCATGAAGACGAGATCGCCGTCGCGATCGCGCGCGAGATTGGCGCGGTTGAACTCCTCGAAGCTGTCCAGCGCCGCCTGCGGCCCCTTGATCCAGCGCGCGGTGGCGAAGGGCGCGGCCTCCAGCGCGGCCTCGACCTTATATTCGGCCGACAGCCGCGAGATCAGCACTTCCAGCTGCAACTGGCCGACCACGCCGACGATCCATTGCGCGCCGATCTCAGGATAGAACACCTGGATCACGCCCTCTTCCGATAGATCGTCGAGCGCCTTGCGCAGCTGCTTGGTCTTGGTCGGATCCTTCAGCTGCACGCGGCGCAAAATCTCCGGCGCGAAATTGGGCAGGCCGGTGAAGCGGATGTCGTTCTTCTCGCTCAGCGTATCGCCGACGCGCAAGGTGCCGTGGTTCGGGATGCCGATAATGTCGCCCGCCTCGGCCGTGTCGGCGATCTCGCGGTCCTGCGCGAAGAACAGGATCGGCGAATGGATCGCCACCGGCTTGCCCAGCCCCGACGGAGTCAGCTTCATGCCGCGTTTGAAGGTGCCGGAGACCATGCGCATGAAGGCGATCCGGTCGCGGTGCTGCGGGTCCATATTGGCCTGCACCTTGAAGATGAAGCCGGTCACCTCGTCGCGCGCGGGGCTGATCTCGCCCTCGTCGGAAGGCTGAGGGCGCGGCGGCGGAGCATGCCGGGCGATGGCGTCGATCAGTTCGGTGACGCCGAAATTCTTGAGCGCGGAGCCGAAATACACCGGGGTCAGATCGCCACTGCGATAGGCCTGCAAATCGAATTCGGGATAGCCGACCTGCGCCAGTTCCGCTTCCTCGGCAACCTCCCCGGGCAGCTCAGCATTCTCCTCGCGCTTTCCGAGGAATTCCTTGCTGTCCCCTTCCGGCCGGCTGACTGTTCCACTGGCGAAATCGAGTACGCCCTGGAACAGCCCGCCCATGCCGACAGGCCAGCTCTGCGGGCTGACATCGAGCGCCAGCGCATCGGCGACTTCGTCCAGCGTCTCAAAGGGCGAGCGGCCTTCGCGGTCAACTTTGTTGACGAAAGTGATGATCGGCACGCTGCGCAGGCGGCAGACTTCGAACAGCTTGCGCGTCTGCGGCTCGATGCCCTTGGCCGCGTCGATAACCATGATCGCGGAGTCCACCGCCGTCAGCGTGCGATAGGTATCTTCCGAGAAATCCTCGTGCCCCGGTGTGTCGAGCAGGTTGAAAGTGATCCCGTCCCGTTCGAAGGTCATCACCGAGCTCGTCACCGAGATACCGCGCTGCTGCTCGATCTTCATCCAGTCCGATCGCGCGCGCCGCGCCTGGCCGCGTGCCTTGACTTCACCGGCAAGATGGATCGCGCCGCCCTGCAGCAGCAGCTTTTCGGTCAGCGTGGTCTTGCCCGCGTCAGGGTGCGAGATGATGGCGAAGGTGCGGCGGTTGGAAACGGCGTCTGGCATGGCGCGCGGCCCTAGACGGGCTGCACGGCAACGTCCATGCGGAAGCTGCGCGCTTCGCCCGGTGCAAGCTCCATGATGCCGGGCTTCTCGCGAAAATCGCCGGCGAAGCCCGCCGGATCGGCATGGCCGGCCCAGGGCTCGATGCAGATGAAATTCGCGCCCGGCTTCTGCCAGATGCCGAGCATCGGCGTGTCGGGAAAATCCACCTCCAGCCGCGTCCCGCCGGGCGAGACATAGGAGAGGCCCCGGCTTTCCAGCCGGTCCCAGATCATCGCATCCTCATCGAACAGCCTGGGATCGAGCTTCAGCACCCGGCCTTCGAGCGGGCTCAGCTCCTCGAAAGCGATCAGGCCGTTCTCGTCGAGCCGGCGGATTTCCTGCGGCTCCTCGCATTCGAATTCGAGATAATGGCCGAGCTTGTCCCCGCCGCCGGGAAGCGGCCAGGCGAAGGCTGGGTGATAGCCGAAGCTGAAAGGCAGCGGCACATCGCCCGGATTGCGGACCCGCGCCTCCATCGACAGCACCATGCCATCGAGCGCGAAGCCCATCTCCAGCACGAAGGCGAAAGGATAGGCCCGCTGCGTGGCCTTGCTGTCGGTCAGGCGGAACAGCGCACGGTCGGGCGCATGCTCGGCCAGCTCGAAAAAGCTCCGCCGGGCGAAACCGTGCCGGGAAAGCCCGTGTTCCTCGCCGCCGAGCCGATAGGTGTCATTCGCGAGCGCGCCGACGATCGGGAACAGCAGCGGCGCATGGTTCGGCCAGAAGGCCGGATTGCCATCGCTCATATATTCCCGACCGGCCGCGTCACTCAGCGAGCGAAGCTCCGCGCCGAGCGGGGCGATCCGCGCCGCCAATCCCCCGGAGGCAATGGCGACGGTTTCGCTCATCCGCGCAATTCCGCGCCCTGCTTTGCCGCCGCAGCGACGATCCTGTCGGCAATCGCCTTCAGCTCCTCGTCGGTATAGCTCGCCTCGCCCGGCTGGAGCGTGACTTCGATCGCCAACGATTTCTTGCCTTCGGGCACGCCCTGCCCGCGGAAGTCGTCAAAGATGCGGGCATCGACGATATTCGCCTTGTCCGCGCCCTTCACCGTGCGCAGCAGATCGTCGGCTGGCAGGCCGGCATCGACGAGGAAGGCGAAATCGCGCAGCACCGATTGCAGCGCCGGAGGGCTGTAGGCCGCGCGGGCGAAGCTGGGCGCGCCCTTCTTCGCCGGGATCGCATCGAGGAATATCTCTACTGCGACCACCGGGCCTTCGACATCGAAAGCCTCAAGCGTCTTGGGATGCAGCGCGCCGAAGCGGGCCAGCACGTTCTTCGGCCCCAGCCGCAAGGTGGCCGACTGGCCCGGATGGAATTGCGGCCCCGCCTCTCCCATCACCTGCAGTTTCTCCACCGGGGCCCCGGCGGCGGCGAGCAGCGCCTCCGCCTCGGCCTTGGCATCGAAAGCATCGAAATAGGCCGCCTTGCCGCTGGCCCAGCCGCGCGGGGCCTTCTCGCCCGCGAGCAGCACGCCGAGGATGGCGCGCTCGTCGCTCGCGCCGCCTTCGCCGCGCAGATAGGCGCGGCCGATCTCGAACAGGCGCAGGCCCTGCGCGCCGCGATCCATATTGCGCTTCGCCGCCGCCAGCAGGCCCGGCAGCAGCGAGGGGCGCATGGTCTTCATGTCCTCGCTGATCGGATTGTCGAGCACCCACAGCCCGCCATTGCCGGCGGCGAAATGATCGGCATCGGCCGGCGGCAGGAAGGACCAGGTCACCGCCTCGTTCAGCCCCCGCGCGGCGGCCGCGCGGCGCAGGCCGCGTTCGAGCAATTGCTGCGGCGTGGCGGTGGGCCGGGCAACGCCATCGGCGCGCGGCAGCGCCACGCTTTCCACCTTGTCGAGCCCGTGAATGCGCACAACCTCTTCGACAAGGTCGGCCGGGCCTTCGATATCGGGGCGCCAGCTCGGCGCGGTCACGGTCCAGTCTCCGGCCACGGCGAAGCCGAGCCGTTCGAGGATCGCCTTCTGCTCGTCTCCGGGAATGGCCACTCCGCCAAGCCTGGCGGCCAGCGCCGGATCATAGGCCAGCACCGCCGGATCCAGCGGCGGCCGGCCGGCACGGATCACTTCACTCGCCTCGCCGCCGCAAATCTCAAGGATCAGCGCGGTCAGCAGGTCGAGCCCGCCATCGAGGAAGGCCGGGTCCACCCCGCGCTCGAAACGGGTCCGGGCATCGGATGCCAGGCCGAGCTTGCGCCCGGTCACGCCGATCCGCTCGGGATCGAAATAGGCGATCTCCAGCAGGACGTCGGTGGTGCCTTCCGACACGCCCGAATCCTCGCCGCCCATGATGCCGGCGATATCGTGCACGCCCTCGTCGTCGGCGATCACCGTCATCGAGCCGTCGAGCGTGTAGGTCTTTTCGTTGAGCGCCAGCACCTGCTCGCCGTCCTTCGCGCGGCGCGCCACCACGGCCCCGCTGAGCTTGGCAAGGTCATAGACATGCGCCGGGCGGCCGAGGCCGAGCATCAGGTAATTGGTGATGTCCACCAGCGCGCTGATCGGGCGCTGGCCCGCTTCGCGCAGCACGGTTCGCATCCATTCGGGCGCCGCGCCGTTCTTCACGCCGCGGATCACGCGGCCATAAAAGGCCGGGCAACCTTCGGGATCATCGGTGCGAATTTCCACCGGGCAGGGGTAGCTCCCGGCGACCGGCTCGATCGCCGGCGGCCGCAGCGTGCCCATGCCGCCCGCCGAGAGATCGCGGGCAATGCCGTAAACGCCCATGCAATCGGGCCGGTTGGGCGTGATCGCCACGTCGAAGACCGGGCTCGTCGCCTGATATTCGGCGAAACCCGTGCCGACCGGCGCATCCTCGGGCAATTCGATGATCCCGTCATGCTCGTCGCCGAGTTCGAGCTCGCGCACGGAGCACATCATGCCGTTGGATTCGACGCCGCGGATCGCGCTCTTGCGCAGCTGCATGCCATTGGCGGGCACCACGGCCCCAGGCAGGCCGAGCACGCCCTTCATCCCCGCGCGGGCATTGGGCGCGCCGCAGACCACCTGCAGCGGATCGCCCTCACCCGTATCGACGCTCAGCACTTGCAGCCGGTCGGCATCGGGATGCGGCGCGGCGGTGAGCACATGGGCGACACGGAAGCCGGCGAGCTTCTCGGCGGGATCTTCCAGCCCCTCGACCTCGATGCCGAGCGCGTTGAGCCTGGTGGCGATCTCCTCCGCCGGGGCGCCGGTTTCGAGCCAGGTCTTCAGCCAGTTGAGCGAGAACTTCATGCGCGCGCTCCCACCCCGCCCGAAAGCGTCGGCTGGTCGAACGGGCTGAAGCCGTAATGCCTGAGCCAGCGCACATCGCCATCGAAGAAGGCGCGCAAATCATCCATCCCGTATTTGAGCATGGCGAGGCGATCGACGCCGACGCCGAAAGCGAAGCCCTGCCACTCGTCCGGATCGAGGCCGGAGAATTCGATCACCTTGCGATTGACCATGCCGCTGCCGAGCAGCTCCATCCAGGCATGGCCCGGCGCATCGCCCGATCCGCCGACCACGCGCCGGCCCTTCTCCAGCGCATAGCCGACATCGACTTCCACCGAAGGTTCGGTGAAGGGGAAATAGCTCGGCCGCAGCCGCAACACGATATCGTCCCGCTCGAAGAAGGCCTTGAGGAAAGTCTCCAGCGTCCATTTCAGATGGCCGAGATGGGTATCGCGATCGATCACCAGCCCTTCGATCTGGTGGAACATCGGCGTGTGGGTGGCGTCGCTGTCGCTGCGATAGACGCGGCCGGGGGCGATGATCCGCACCGGCGCACCTTGCGCCACCATCGTGCGAATCTGCACCGGGCTGGTATGCGTGCGCAGTAGCACGCGGCCGCCCTTCGGCGCCTCGTCAGGGAAATAGAAGGTGTCGTGCATGGCCCGGGCCGGGTGACTTTCGGGCATGTTGAGCGCGGTGAAATTGTACCAGTCGTCCTCGATCTCCGGCCCGGTGGCGACCGAGAAGCCGAGATCGGCGAAGATCTCCGCCAGCTCGTCCATCACCTGGCTGACCGGGTGGACCGATCCGCGCGGCGTTTCGGGCGCGGGCAGCGAGAGGTCGAGCGTCTCCGCCGCCAGCCGGGCTTCTAGCGCGGCGGCCTCCATCGCGTCCTTGCGCGCGGCCAGCGCATCGGCGACGGCCTGGCGCAGCGCCTGGATCCTGGGCGCCTTCTCCTGCCGTTCCTCGGGGCTCATCTTGCCCAGCGTCTTCAGCAGCCCGGAAATGCTGCCCTGCTTGCCGAGGAATTCCACGCGCAGGGCATCCAGCGCGGCAAGATCCTGCGCGGCATCCACGCGCGCACGGGCATCGGCTTCCATCTGTTCTAGGTCGGTCATCGCGGTCATTCGGTGTCAGTGTGTCGCGGGCGTGTAGCGGGCACTTCCCCGGGGCCCAACCCCTAATCGCCGCGACCTTCAGCCGCCTTGCTGCTCCGCATTCGGGCTGTAGCGCAATATGGTCGGCAGATCGGTCTGCGGCGCGGCGCCCTGGTCGGCCATGCGTTGCGCCATGATCCGCTCCAGGATCGGATGCGGCGTCTCGGCATAATCGCTCGGCGTCATGCACATGAAGGAGCGGAAATCGCGGACGAATTGCGACTGGTCGTGATACTGATCGTCGAGCGCCTTGCTCCAGCTATGATCCGGGCTTAGCATGAACTGGGCCAGGCTGCGCAGGAAACGCTGGCGCCGCAGCAGCAATTTGGGCGGGAAGCCGAAATAGCGGCCGCACAGCCGCTCGAGGGAGCGGGCGCTGATGCCCAGCTGCTCGCCAAGTTCGACCACGGTCCGGCATTTCGGATCGCGCAGCGCGTCGTGGCACTTCATCACCTGCAATTCGTGGCGTGCCGGCCGGTCGATATGCCGCATCAGATAGGCGTTGATCCGCTCTGCGATCTCGTCGCTCGGCGCGTTGGCCCCGCGCACCAGGTCGAGAATCGGCGCGAAGACGGCAAAGGCCGGATCGCTCGCCCCGTCCACCGTGCGGTCGGCAAAATCGCGCGCATGGCCGTCGACAAACTTGGCCCATCCCGCGGGCTGCAGGCCGAGCCCCCAGATCCGGGACGTCACCAGCTGGAAATTGATCGGCTGGCTGGTCGGGCCGCTGACCACGAAGGGCCATTGCATCTTGAGCGGCCCCGGCCCCACCGCCCCGATCGGCGGCGTGTTTTCGCTGAAGCGCATGGCCGCCCATTCGGGGTGCAGGCAGTCCTGCACACGAACCCCGTCACGACAGCTTATGTCGAACAGGTACAGCGCCGTGAAATACGGCCGCAGCTCTTCCGAAAGAGTATAGAACTGCACATCGATGCTGAAGTCTTCAGCCATGCTGATTGCGATCCGAACCCGCTTATAGGCGCTCGCGCGCGGTCAATGCGCTTCAAACACCATCCCCCCGATGTTGCCGCGGATGGCAACGCTCGTCTCCTATCAATGAGATAAAGCGTGCCATGTCCATGAAAAAATTGCCGGCAAGGTGACAAGTACAGTTAGATTTTGGCGCCCCTGTTGCATCCGATCCCCGCCTGTTCCTGTTGGCGGGTGCGACAATGCAGTCGCTGGCGCGGGAACAGTCGTGTTCCCGCGAGCGAGGGGAAACGACATGACGAACCGCACAGTTTTTCTTTGCGCGATGGCCGCAAGCGCCGCCGCGATTCTTTCCGCCCCGGCACAGGCCAAGAGCGAGCCGCCGGAACTGGTGACATGCGAAGCGAGCCTGGGCTCCATTGCGCTGGTCGATGGCGACACCGCCGGCTGGAACGAATGGGGGCTGGGCAGCCCGCGCGCGCTGATCAATGCGCTGGCGGCCGAATCCGGCTGCTTCACGCCGCACAACGCCGCCGACGGCGCCCCGGCGCGCTTCCTGGTGACCGCGATCGCCGGTAGCCAGGAGGAAGTCGACCAGGGCATGTCGCTGGCCAAGGCCGGCGCGACCGAGGCGCTGGTCCGGTCCGGCGCGGCTGGGACCGTGCTTTCCAAAGTGCCGATGGGCGGCGCCCTGCTCGGCGCGTTCGGCGGCTTCGGCGGCAAGAAGAAGATCGTCGCCGCGGGCCTGCGCGTGGTGAGCCCGGCCAATGGCATGACCGTCGCCGCGGGCAGCGGCTCGGTGAAGAAATCCTCCATCAAATTCGGCAATGCGAGTTATGGCTGGGCCAGCAATGCCGCCTCCGCCGCCGGTTATGAAGGCAGCAAGGACGGCGAAATGCTGACCGAGGCCTTCATCCTCGCCTTCAACCAGCTCGTTGCGCAGAAGGCCGCGCTGTCTTCGGCGCCGGAGCCCTCGATGCCCGCGCCCGCCGAACCGGAAGCGCCAGCCGCCATCGCCGCCATCGACACGGTGATGCGCGCCTCCCCGGCCGAGGACGCCGCCGAAGTGCGCGAAGTGCGCGCCGGCACCGAGCTGGTGCCGACCGGCGAACGCCAGGGCCTGTTCGTGGAAGTGGCCGACAATTTCGGCACCAAGGGCTGGGTCTCGGTCGAAGACATGCGCTGAGCTACCCCCGGCGCCGGCGGCGGCCCCGGCATTGTCGCGGGCCGCCGCCGGACTTCGCAAAAGAAAAGGGGCGCGGACGGCATCGCCATCCGCGCCCCTTTTTCATGGGCAGCTATCCGGGCCGATCAGGCCGGGAGCGCTTCCTTCGCCTGCTTGATGATGGCACCGAAAGCGGCACCTTCATTCATGGCGAGATCGGCCATCACCTTGCGGTCCAGCTCGATGCCGGCGAGCTTCGCGCCATGCATGAACTGCGAATAGGTGAGACCTTCGGCACGCACCGCCGCGTTGATCCGCTGGATCCACAGCGCGCGGAAATTGCGCTTCTTAACCTTGCGGTCGCGATAGGCGTACTGGCCGGCCTTTTCGACGGCCTGGCGGGCGACGCGGATCGTGTTCTTGCGACGGCCGCGGTAACCCTTGGCCTGATCGAGAATCCGCTTGTGCTTCTGGCGCGTGGTGACGCCGCGTTTGATACGGGACATTGCTCAGTACTCCTCAGTTCAGCCCGTAGGGCGCCCACTTCTTGATCGTCTTCGCATCGGCGTCAGAGATCACTTCGGTGCCGCGGTTCTGGCGGATGTACTTCGCATTGTGGCTGATCAGGCGGTGGCGCTTGCCGGCCACACCGTGCTTGACCTTGCCGTTGGCGGTGATCTTGAAGCGCTTCTTCACACCGCTCTTGGTCTTCATCTTGGGCATTTTCGTCTCCTTTGTCAGGGACACGTCCAACCAGCCCTGGCAGCCCTTTTGGCCAGACCGGCAGATGAATCACGTGTCTGTGAAGCGCGCGCCTTTAGGGGGCGCGAGCGGAAAAGGCAAGCGCTCAGCGGCCGGTGAAGGACCGTTCGCCCCTGAGCCCCAGCCAGCCGGCGAAATCGCCATCCGCGATCGGCGCCAGTTCCGGCGTCGGCGCGCGGTTCCACAGATAGGCGAAAGCGGCCAAGGTCTCTCCATCATCGGTTTCCACCGTGAGCTCCTCGCGCCGGTATTCGCCGGCCATGGGATCGGAAGGATCGACGCCCTCGAAACGGTCCAGCGCCGCGACATCCACGCCGCCCGCCTCATGCACCATGCCGCGCACCCGGCCCGCGCCGGGGACCAGCACCGGATACCAGCCGCACGGATCGGGCACGGCATAGAGATCGCCCCGCGCGCTCGCCGGGCGTCCGGGCCCGATTGCGGAAATCAGCTCGCGCACCGGCCCTTCGGCGACGCTGCCCAGCAGCACGCCGTAGAAGAACAGGAACATCAGTGATCGTGCCCGTGATGGCCGTGATCGTGGCCGCCCATCGCCTCCAGCACATCGTCGAGCCGGGCCGGATCCCCGAGCGCCAGCACATGACCTTCGGAGCCGCCATGCAGCGGATCGCCGTTCCAGTCGCACATCGTGCCGCCCGCGCCTTCGACCACCGGCACCAGCGCGGCATAATCATGCAGCTTGAGCCCGGCCTCGCACACGACATCGAGGAAGCCGGAGGAGAGCAGCGCGTAATTATAGCAATCGCCGCCCATGATCATGCGCTTGTGATCGGTCTTCGCCGCCAGCGCCATGAAGGTGTCGCCCTCGGCCTGCGAGAAATATTGCGGGCCGGTGGTGGCCAGCGCGGCATCCGCCAGATCCTTGCAATGGCGCGTATTCACGGGCTTGCCGTTGAAAGTGGTCCGTTCGCCCGCGACGCCCAGCCAGCGCTCGCCCGCGATCGGCTGGTCGATCATGCCGAGAACCGGGAAGCCTTCCACCAGCAGCGCGATCAGCGTGCCGAAAGTCGGCCGCCCGGCAAGGAAGGCCGTGGTGCCGTCGATCGGATCGAGCACCCATTGCCGGTTCGACCGCCCTTCGCTGACGCCGAATTCCTCGCCATGCACGCCGTCCTGCGGGACTTCGGCGGTGAGGATGCGGCGCATCGCCTCTTCGGCGGCGCGATCGGCCACGGTCACCGGCGAAGCGTCGCCCTTGCGTTCGGCCTCCAGCGATGTGCGGAAATGCGGGCGGATGGCATCGCGCGCCGCATCGGCAAGACGGTGGGCCAGCGCGATTTCGGCCTTGAGGTTCACCTCAGTCCCACAGGCTCGAAACGCTGCTCTCATCCGCGATGCGGCGAACCGCCTCGCCGATCAGCGGGGCGACGGTGAGCACGCGGATACGGTCCGAATCGTTGGTCGCATCGGTCGGCAGGATGGTATCGGTGATGACCAGTTCGGTCAGCGCCGACTTGTTGACCCGCGCCACCGCCCCGCCGGACAGCACGCCATGCGTGATATAGGCGGACACGCTGCGCGCACCGGCATCCATCAGCGCCTGCGCCGCATTGCAAAGGGTCCCGCCCGAATCGATGATATCGTCGATCAGGACGCAGGCCTGGTCCTTCACGCTGCCGATAATGTTCATCACTTCGGATTCGCCGGGCCGCTCGCGCCGTTTGTCGACGATCGCCAGCGGCGCATTGTCCAGCCGCTTGGCCAGCGCGCGGGCACGCACCACACCGCCGACATCGGGGGAAACCACGGTCAGACCCTTATCGCCGTAACGCGCGAGGATATCGGCCGCCATCACCGGCGCGGCATAGAGGTTGTCCGTCGGGATATCGAAGAAGCCCTGGATCTGCCCGGCATGGAGATCAACCGAGAGAACACGGTTGGCGCCCGCCTCGGTGATGAGGTTGGCCACCAGCTTGGCCGAGATCGGCGTGCGCGGGCCCGGCTTCCGGTCCTGCCGGGCATAGCCGAAATAAGGCACCACGGCGGTGATCCGGCGGGCCGAGGCGCGGCGCAGCGCGTCGATCCCGATCAGCAATTCCATCAGATTGTCGTTCGCCGGAAAGCTGGTGGACTGCATCAGGAAAACGTCTTCACCGCGCACATTCTCGTGGATCTCGATGAAGATCTCCTCATCCGCGAAACGGCGGACGCTGGCATCGGTGAGCGGGATTTCCAGATAGCCGGCGATGGCCCGGGCGAGCGGCAGATTGGAATTGCCGGCCATGAGTTTCATTGCAGCGGGGCCCTTTTCGGCGCACGGATTCGGATGCGCCCGGCTCTAGCCAAGCGTCACATGAATGCAACCTGCTGAGGCTTCCGGACAGGGGAGAATTACCCTGCCCGCCTCGTGGACCGGTTCAGGCGATGCGGTGTTCGCCCCTGATCCAGCGGACCGTGCCGGTGCTGGCGCGCATCACCACGCTTTCCGTGGTCATCTTGCCGCCGCGCAGCCGCTTCACGCCTTCGAGCAGCGAGCCGTCGGTGACGCCGGTGGCGGCGAAGATGCAGTCCCCCTTGGCGAGATCCTCGAGCTTGTAGATCCGATCGAGATCCTCGATCCCCCATTTGCGCGCGCGGGCGCGCTCGTCATCATTGCGGAACAGCAGGCGGCCGTTGAACTGGCCGCCGGCGCAGCGCAGCGCCGCCGCCGCCAGCACGCCTTCCGGCGCCCCGCCCGTGCCCATATACATGTCGATCGTGGTGTCCTCGTCGGTGGTGGCGATCACGCCGGCCACGTCGCCATCGGGGATCAGGTGGATGCCGCAGCCGATCTCGCGCAGTTCCGCGATCAGATCGGCATGGCGCGGGCGATCGAGCACGCAGACATTGATATCGGCCGGGGCGACGCCCTTTTCGGCGGCCACCGCTTCCACATTCTCGCGCACGCTCTTTTCGAGGCTGATCACGCCCTGGCAATAGCCGGGGCCGACCGCGATCTTTTCCATATAGACGTCGGGCGCGTGAAGCAGGCAGCCTTCCTCCGCCGCGGCCAGAACGGCCAGTGAATTGGGGCCGGCCTTGGCGGTGATGGTGGTGCCTTCCAGCGGATCGAGCGCGATATCGATCTTCGGGCCCTTGCCGGGCGCACCGCCGACCTTCTCGCCGATATAGAGCATCGGCGCCTCGTCGCGCTCGCCCTCGCCGATGACCACGGTGCCATCCATGTAAAGCGTGTCGAACGCCTTACGCATCGCTTCCACCGCGGCGGCGTCGGCGGCCTTCTCGTCGCCTCGCCCAACCAGCGAGGATGCGGCGATCGCCGCTGCTTCGGTCACGCGGACCATTTCCAAAACGAGAACGCGGTCAAGAACTTGGCTGGGCGGAGTGATCTTTTGGGTGGGCATGGAAGCTCCCGTGGAGATGGGTCAGGCGGGCAGATAAGCCGCTTTTGTGACATTGCGGAGCGAGGCGGAATAGGCAAGCATTGCCGTTGCCCGGTCCCGGAACCGGACGGAGGTGACGGAAACATTATTCAGGCAAGGTAAACGCGCCGAACCGTGTCTGCCTCCCGTCCAGAGGGGGATCGCGTGCTGCCCAGATTCGTCATTGCCGCACCGCTTGCCGTGCTCGCCATTGCTCCGGCGGCGGCGCAGGATGCGGGCGCGGCGGGCGACGAGCAGGAAGACGAGGCGCCCACCGCGGAAGAGATGATCGCCAAGGCGAACGATCTCTATCACGCACCCGGGACGCGCCGCCCCTGCAAGCCCGCCGTGGGGAACGAGATCGTGGTCTGTGCGACGGACCCTTCGCAATTCCGCACGTCCTCCTCGCTCGACGATGCGATCAGGAACGGGACCCTGCCGCCGGGCAAGGACATTCCCGCCGCGCCCGATGTCGACGGATTGCCGAAAGGGGGCGTGGTGGTCGCGCGCGGATGCTTCGTTCCGCCCTGCCCGCCGCCGCCGGCCTATTATATCGATTTCGACAGCCTGCCCGAACCGCTGACGCCGGAACAGGCGGCAAAGGTCATGCGGGCCGAAGAGGAACCGGCGGAGGCCGCGCCCTAGCCGAGCAGCCGCATCACCAGCGGCGCGTCGGTCAGGCTGGGCGAACCCTCGAGCAGTTCGAGCGCCTTGGTGACGCCGCTTTCGGGCCCGTCATGCGTGACCATCGCCACCAGCACTTCGCCGCCTTCCTCGGGCCGGCCCTGCTGGATCAGGCTCTCGATCGAAACGCCGGCATCGCGCATGGCGGCGGTGATCTCGGCCAGCACGCCCGGCCGGTCGGCCACGGTGAAGCGCAGATAGGTGCGATTGCGGCGATGGCCGGTGTCGGCGGGCGCCATCGGTTCGAGCTTGGCGACCGGGACCGAGAAAGGCGCGCCGGTATCGCCGCGGGCGATATCGATCAGGTCGGCGACCACCGCGCTCGCCGTCGGCCCGTCCCCCGCGCCGGCGCCTTCGAACAGCAGCCGGCCGGAGAAATTGCCTTCGCACACCACGGCATTGGTCGGCCCGTCGACGGTCGCCAGCGGATGGTCGCGCGAGACGAGATAGGGCTGCACGCGCTGGAACAGACGATGGCTGCCGTCTTCGGCCAGTTCGCAATCGGCAAGGCCGATCAGGCGAATGACATAGCCGAGCGCTTCGGCCTGGGCGATATCGGCCGCGAGGATTCGGCTGATCCCGTCGATCTCCACCGCATCGAACTCGATCCGCGAGCCGAAGGCGATGGCGGCGAGGATGGCCAGCTTGTGCGCGGCGTCCACGCCTTCGATATCGAAGGTCGGATCGGCTTCGGCATAGCCCAGCGCCTGCGCTTCCTTCAGCACCTCGCCGAAATCGCGGCCCGAATCCTCCATCTGCGAGAGGATGTAGTTACAGGTGCCGTTGAGGATGCCGTAGATGCGCTCCATGGCATTGGCGGCGGCGCCTTCGCGCATGCCCTTGATCACCGGTATGCCGCCGGCGACCGCGGCTTCGAACTTGAGCGGGACCTGCCCGCCCTCGGCCAGTTCGGCCAGCTCCATGCCGTGATGCGCGACCATGGCCTTGTTCGCGGTGACCAGCCCCTTGCCGCCCTGCAGCGCATTGCGCGCCAGAGCGAGAGCGGGGCCGTCCGACCCGCCGACCAGTTCCACCACCACATCCACATCCGCGCGCCCGGCCAGCGCGGTCATGTCGTCTTCCCAATCGAAGGCGGAGAGATCCACCCCGCGATCCTTGCTGCGATCGCGCGCGCAGACCGCCACGATCTCGATCGGCCGCCCGGCCCGCTGCGCGATCAGCGCGCCATTGGTTTCGATCAGCCGGATAACCCCGGCACCCACGGTTCCAAGCCCGGCCAGGGCGATGCGAAGCGGTGCGGCCATCTGTTCCCCCAATTGGTGAGGGCGCGGCGTTAGGCGGCCCACGGCCCATTGGCTAGGGGCAGAATCGGCAAAAATGCCTAGCCGAGACTATGCTCGCACGGGCCCAGGTCCTGCAGGATGAAAGCGTAATCCTCCTGCGCGCGCGCGCGTGACGCGCGATCATTCTGCAGGAAGGCATCCTCGGGCAGTTCGGGCGGCAGGGAGCAGGCGAGGCGGTACCATTCGATCGTCTCGGGCTCCGGCGGGCGGGCCGACTGGTCGACGATCTCGCTCCACGAAACGCCCCAACGCGGCGGCTGGCCCGGCCGGCGAATGATGCTGAGCGACACGGGCGCGCCATTGGATGTGTCGAGGAACATCTGCGTTTCCGATTCGCCGGCGAGATTGCCCGGGATCGAGATCACATCGCGAATCCCCTTGATGCTCGGCAGCGGATCGGCCTCCGCCAACTGCGCGATCACGGTCCGCAAGCGGGCCTCGATCTCGGGCCCGGCCGGCAGTTGCGGCGCGACCAGCTGCAGCGAGCCGGGCTGGCCCGCGACCGGCGAAGCGAACAGGATGAAGCGCTGCTTCTTGAGTTTCGGCGCCTTTTCTTTTGCGTCCAGGGGCACGTCCGCCAGGTAGGCGACCGATTCGCCCAATGGGGTCCTGCTGGCCAGCAGCGCGGTCGTTTTTGCCTCCAGATATAGCCGCGCATGGCCCGGTTCGAGGCCTGGAGCACGCTCCGCCTTCACCCGCGCCTGGTCGGCAATTTCGACGATCGCAATGAGCGGAGAACGCTCCACCAACCCCACCAGATCGGCGTAAGTGACCCTCGGGCCGGCCTCCGCAACAGGTGCGGATTCCTGCGCGAAAACCGGATCCTGTGCGAGAATCGTGCATGGCACTATCAGCGCCAACGCGGCAACGCCGACATCGTGCAGCGGTCTGAAATTCGGGATGATTCGCAGCATCTTTCTCTCCTGCAACGGGCCATGAATGACGGTTCTGCAAGGTGCCGCCAAGCTTGTTCGAACGCGACACAAGTGAATCGCAGGTTAACCGACAAAGGGTTTGCCCAACCCTTACATCGCCGTTAAGACCCCGAGGGATTGGGACCCAAGAGCCAAACAACAACTCGGTTCCGCGACCCAGCCGGGAGGCTTTCCGCCGCGTTCCCACGGACGCACGGTACAGTGTTCAGGGTGGACAAATCTTCGCGGCTGCTGCCAGATGCGAATCTGACAGTGGTTGTTCGTGCCGGACATCCGTCTGGCGATTGTAAACGGAGTAAAGGGACTGGATGGCTTACGCTGACCAACAAATGAGCGGCAGTCGCATCGTGGCGATTGTCATCGTTGCCCTGATCCACCTCGCAATCGGTTACGCGCTCGTTACCGGCTTGGCCTATGAGGCCTACAAGAAGGCGGTAGAGCGGGTGACTACGGTGGATATTGAGGAGCCCCCGCCACCTGAGGAGGAGCCGCCGCCGCCGCCGCCTGAGCCCGAAACGGCTCCGCCGCCGCCAGTCGCGCCGCCGCCTCCCATCAGCGTGAACCCGGCGCCGCCGCCGATCGTCACGCAAACGCGGATTCCGCCACCGGCACCGCCAGCGCGCATCGTGCCGCCGGCAGCTCCGCCGGCTCCGCCGCCGCCCCCGCCGCCGTCCAAGGCACGTGGAGCGTCGCCGGACAATCAGGGCCGCTGGGCCGCGCGCATTCAGGAAAACTATCCTTCCCGCGCGATCCGCAGCGAAACCGAAGGCCGCGTTGGCGTCAGCGTGACGATCAACTCCAGTGGCCGGGTGGAAACCTGTTCCGTCTCCTCTTCGAGCGGTTCGGATATCCTCGATGACGCGGCCTGCAAGGGCATGGAGCGTTATGCGCGGTTCAATCCGGCTCTCGACGATGCCGGGAACCCCACCACGGGCCGTTACTCGACCACCATCGTGTATCAGCTCAGCAGATAGTTTCTGATTTTCAGGCTTTTCCTAGAAGAGGATAACCCGCATGCTTATTGACATCCTTGCCGCCGCCGCCGGCGAAGCGGCCCCGCAGAACAAATTCGGTTTCGTCGAAGCTGTCCAGCAAGGCGGCGTGATCGCAATCTCGATCCTCACCGTGCTGGTGATCATGTCGGTCGGTTCGTTCTACATCCTGATCACCAAGCTGCTCGAGCAGAACAAGATCTTCTCCCAGTACAAGGCGATCCGCTCGGGCGCTTTCTGGCGCGCCCCGACGCTGAAGGAAGGCGCTTCCAAGCTCGACAAGAACAGCGCCTGGCGCCAGCTGGTCGATGACGGCCTGGCCGCCGAAGATCAGCACTCCAAGATGACCGACAGCCTCGAAGCGCATGACTGGATGCACGGCTCGCTCGCGCGTTCGGAAGCTGCGATCAACTCCAAGCTCGCCGGCGGCCTGTCCTTCCTGGCAACCGTGGGCGCCACCGCGCCGTTCGTCGGTCTGCTCGGTACGGTTATCGGTATCTACCGCGCGCTGATCAACATCGGCCTCGCCGGTTCAGCCTCGATCGACAAGGTCGCGGGTCCGGTCGGTGAAGCCCTGATCATGACCGCCATCGGTCTGCTCGTCGCCGTTCCGGCCGTGCTTGCCTATAACTGGCTGCAGAGCCGCAACAAGAAGATCGCCGAACTGCTCAGCGGCTTCTCGACCGACGTGCTGGCCAACATCACCTCCAAGGGTGCTGTTAAGCCGGCGGTCACCGCAGCGCCGACCAAGCCGGCTCCGAAGGCCGCTCCGGCCGCGGCAAAGCCCGCCACGGCCACCAAGGCCTGAGGCGGTTCGCAAGGCAAGGGGGGCGGGACGAGGCATGCGGACCGCCCGCCCCACCGACCCAGATCTGAGATAGGAAAAGACACATGGCAATTTCGGCAGGCGGAGGCGGAGGCGAGAAGCCGATGTCGGACATCAACACCACGCCCCTGGTGGACGTGATGCTGGTGCTCCTGATCATCTTCCTCATCGCCGTTCCGGTCGCCATCCAGACGATCGAAAAGCTTGAGATCCCAATCTTCGAATCGGTCGAATCGAAGGACAAGGTCGAGAACCTTCTGATCACGGTCTCCACCACCGACGCCGAAGGCCGCACTGCCGGCATGACCCGTTCGGGCTTCAGCGGCGCCACCCGCGGAGGTGAATGCCGGATCTACCTGAACAACACCACGCTGGTCGATTCGGGCGAGCTTTACGACAAGGCGTTCGAGCGGCTGGACAGCATCGTGCAGCGCGCGGGCGGCCCGGAAGCGATCATGGCCGATCCCGACCTGATCCCGCAGGTGCACATTCGCGGCGACGTCAATGCGCCGTGGCGCTGCGTGGCAGGCGTGATCTTCAATGTGCAGGCGGCCGGCTATCCGACTGTCGGCTTCATTTCCAACCCGGTCGATCCGAACGCTTGATCGGGCACTGGCGAGACTTTCAGGAGTAAATCCCCATGGCAATGTCAGGCGGCAAGGACGATGGCGAGCCGATGATGGAGATGAACACGACGCCGCTTATCGACGTCATGCTCGTTCTCCTCATCATGTTCATCATCACCATCCCCGTGGCGACCCATTCGGTCGATATCGACCTTCCGGTCCCCAACCCGAATCCCCCGCCAGACATGGTGGACCCGGTCAAGAACAAGATCGTGCTCACTCCGAATGGCGAGATTCTGTGGAACGCGGAACCGATCGACCAGGGCACGCTGGTGGCCAATCTGCAGACTTCGCTGACCTACGCGGTCGAGCCGGAACTGCAGTTCGAGCCCGAAGCCGATGCAAGCTACGATCTCTCGGCCAAGGTGCTCAACATCATCAAGGCCTCCGGCGTCACCAAGTTCGGCTTCGTCGGGAACGAGAAATACCGGGTCTTCGGCAAGTAAGCCGCAAACCCAATACGATTGACGAAGGGGCGGGTTTTCCCGCCCCTTTTTCTTTGTCCGCAATCCGGGGCTTTCAGTCCCCACACTCCCTCGCCCTTCCGCCAGCTTGCCTCCACCCCGTTTTCGTGATGTTATACTGTCACTAAAATATAGGAGGAGAGGATGGCTGCCATCAATGCGCCGCGCGCCAGCGAACCGCTGAGCGAACTCAACACCACCCCGCTGATAGATGTCCTGCTGGTGCTGCTGGTGATGTTCATCATCACCATCCCGGTCGCCACCAACACGCTCGAAGTGGCGTTGCCCAGCGAGACGAAGCCACCGGTCGTCCAGACAAACCCCGATCGCAATCTGCTGGTCGTCACGCAGGATGGCGGGCTGCTGTGGAACGGCAGCGGCGTGAGCGATGGCCAGTTGGCCCAGCTCCTGGCCGACACACGCGCGATGAATCCCGAACCCCAGCTCGAATATCGCCCCGACGCCGATGCCAGCTATAATCGCGCCGCCCATGTGCTGACGATCATCAAGGCGTCCGGAATCTCCAATATGGGCTTCTCCGGCAATGAGCGATATCGCAGTTTCGGCAAAGCCGGCTGATTGCCCGCATTGCCGGGAGCGCCTAGTCCGGCGGGCATGGAACAGCTGCCCGCCGGTTACACGCTCCACGCCGCCATTCCCGAGCTTGCCGACTATCTGAGGCTGCGAGCGGAAGCCGGACTAACCCCACGCGACGAAGCGGCCGCCCGCGCCGGGCTGCCCAACAGCATGGCCGGCGTGATCGTGCGGAAGGATGGCGAAGCGGTCGGCATGGGCCGGGCGATCGGCGATGGCGGGCTGTTCTACCAGATCGTCGATATCGCCGTCCTGCCCGCCCATCAGGGGCTCGGCCTCGGCAAGGCGATCATGGGCGCATTGATGGAAACGCTGCGCGGCGCGATTCCCGGAACAGCCTATGTCAGCCTCATCGCCGATGGCGATGCGCGGCATCTCTATGCCCGTTACGGCTTCGAGCCGGTGGCGCCGAAATCGATCGGCATGGCCATGTGGCTCGAGCCCGGCGGGGATTGAGCCGGGCGCTCAGCCTTCCTCTTCCGCCTCCTCGTCAAGCGGCGGATCGACCCGCATCGCCGCGCCGGCCAGCGTTTCCGCCTCCAGCAGCAATTCGTCATCGACCGAACCCTGCGGCAGGCTTTCGCGGCCGAGCATGACCATCACCGGCACGGCCAGCGGGCTGACCCGATCGAGCCGCACATGGTCGATATGGCCCACGGCCTGGTCAAGCAGATCGCCGAGCCTTCCAACATCGGTCATCCGCGCGCGGGCATCGGCCCAGGCGGCCTGGATCAGCACATGGTCGGGCTCGTATTTGCGCAGCACATCGTAGATCAGGTCGGTCGAAAAAGTGACCTGCCGCCCGGTCTTGCGCTTGCCCGGATGCTGCCGCTCGACAAGGCCGGAGATCACCGCCACCTCGCGGAAAGCCCGGCGCAACAGGTAGGACCCCTGCACCCAGTCGACGAATTCATGGCTCAATATCTCGGGCGAAAGCAGCGGCGCCGGATCCTCGACCGGCTTCAGCCCCCAGACGGCCAGCGAATAATCATTGGCGACGAAGCCGCCGGGCATCAGCCCGCGTTCCTCCATCCGCTTGGTGATCAGCATGCCGAGCGACTGGTTAGCGTTCCAGCCGGTGAAGGTGTAATAGGCGGTGTATTCGCGCCCGCCATGCGGGAAGCTCTCGACCAGCAGCCGCCCGGGCGCGGGCAGGTGCGAGCGCCAGTCCTGCACTTCCAGCCATTCGCGCACATCGTCGGGGAAGCGCGCCCAGCCCGCGCGATCGACCAGCATCGCCTGCACCCGGTCGGACAAATGCGTGGTGAGCGGCAGGCGCAGTCCGCTATAGGACGGGATCATCGCGCCTCGGCGCGAGGCGCGCACGACCAGCTCCATGTCGCGCAATTGTTCGACTTCGAGATCGAGGCCGGCGAACTGGAACGTGTCGCCCGGGCGCAGCGAGGCGGCGAAGCGTTCCTCCACCTTGCCGAGTGAGCGGCCATTGCGGAAGCGCACGTCGAGCATTTCCGAATCGACGATGATCCCGGCATTCATCCGGTGGCGCTGTGCCTGTTCGGGATGGGTCAGCCGCCAGGTTCCATCCTGATCGCGCGTGATCCGCTTGAACTTGTCGTAAGCCCGCAGCGCATAGCCGCCGGTGGCGACGAAGTTCAGCACACGCTGCCAGACCGCGTCGTCCACCCAGGCATAAGCGAGGCTGGAGCGGATTTCGGCCAGCAGCGCAGCCTCCTCGAACGGGGCCGCGCAGGCGCAGGCCATCACATGCTGAGCCAGCACGTCGAGCCCGCCGGGGCGGAAATCCTCGCCATCGCGCTGCCCCTCATCCACCGCCTGCTTCGCGGCGGTGGCTTCGAGGAATTCGAAGCGGTTGCCGGGTACGAGGATGGCCCGGCTCGGCTGGTCGAGCCGGTGATTGGCGCGGCCGATCCGCTGCAGCAGCCGGCTCGATCCCTTGGGCGCGCCCATCTGCACCACGCAATCGACATCGCCCCAGTCCACGCCGAGATCGAGGCTCGCCGTGGCCACCAGCGCGCGCAATTCGCCGCGCGCCATCGCCCCTTCCACCTTGCGCCGCGCCTCCGGGCTCAGCGAGCCGTGATGGATCGCGATCGGCAGATTGTCCTCATTCGCATCCCACAGGTTGCGGAAGATATATTCGGCGAGGAAGCGGGTATTGGTGAAGACCAGCGTGGTGCGGTTGCGCTTTATCTCCTCATAGAGCTGCGGGATCGCCCAGGTCGCCGCGTGGCCGCCCCAGGGCACATATTCGTCGCGCGGGAGCAATATCTCGACGTCGGGCGGCGCGCCCTTCTCGCCCTCCACCAGCTCGACGCTGTCGATATCGCCCCAGGGCGCCAGCCATTCGCGAAAGGCCTCCGGGCTGGCCACGGTGGCGGACAGGGCGGCGCGCTGCAGGTCCGGCGCGATCGCCTGCAGGCGCGACAGGGCCAGCGCCAGCAGATCGCCGCGCTTGCCGGTGGCGAAGGCATGCACCTCGTCCACCACCACGCGCTTCAGCCCGGCGAAAAGCTGGAAACTGTCCGGATAGGACAGCAGCAGCGAAAGCGATTCGGGCGTGGTCAGCAAGATGTGCGGCGGCTTGCCGATCTGCCGCTTCTTGCGCTCCGAGGGGGTGTCGCCGCTGCGGGTTTCGATGCGGATCGGCAGGCCCATTTCCTCCACCGGGGCGAGGAGGTTGCGCTGCACATCGAAGGCCAGCGCCTTGAGCGGCGAGATATAGAGCGTGTGCAGTCCTTCCGGCGACGGCACTCTGGTAGACGGGCAGAAATCGGCCAGCGTCGGCAGGAATCCCGCCAGCGTCTTGCCCGCCCCCGTATCGGCGACGAGCAGCGCGTGGCGGCCCGCGACATGCGCCGCCTGCATCGCCCGCTGGTGCCGCCGGATGCGCCAGCCGCGGCCGGCGAACCATGCCTCGATCTCGGGCGGAAGCGCGGGCGGTTTCATAATGCGGCGTTAGACCCGCCGCAGCCCGATGGGGAGGGGGTCGACGAAGCAGCGAGAGCCTGCCGCGGCGAAACCACCGGTTTTGACAAAGCGCATCACTGTATTAATGTAGCAATACACAAGGAGATCGACCGATGCGCGCGCAATTCCTCGCCCCACTCCTCGCTCTGGCCATGCTGCCCGCAAACCAGGCGCGGGCCCAGCAATTCGTCCGGGAAAGCCATGTCGATCCCGCACTGGCGGACAGGCTAGCGGCGCTCGACGCAGCGATGTTCAAGGCCGCGTTCGAGCTATGCGATGCCAAGGCGATGCGCGCGCTGGTGACCGACGATTTCGAATTCTACCATGACCGCAGCGGCCTGATCGCCAGCAATGGCGACGATTTCGCCGCGCAGAATGAACACGATTGCGCGCAAAGGGAGCGCGGCGAGCGCGACCGGCTGCGCCGCGAACTGATCCCCGGCAGCCTCACCGTGCATGCTCTGGGCGAAGATGGCGCCATGCAGATCGGGCGCCACCGTTTCTACCTGCTCCGCGAAGGCGAGCCCGACCAGCTGATCGAGGAAGCGACCTTCATCCACCTATGGCGCAAGACCGACAGCGGATGGCGGATCGCGCGCGAGATCAGCTACGATCACCTGGCGGTGAAGCAGGACTGACGCGCGCGGCGATCAGTGCCCCGCCTGCGGCCCCCGCTGGAGGCCGGACAGGGCCAGCTGCTCGTCGATCTGCGCCATCAGCCGTTCGAGCCCTTCCTCGGTGAAGCTCTCCGCGCGGGCCACGAGCACGTCCTGCGTGTTCGAGGCGCGCAGCAGCCACCAACCATCGTCGGTGGTGACGCGCACGCCATCCGTGTCGTTGACCTCCGCATCGGTGCCCGAAAGCCGTTCCTTCACCTCCTCGATGGCGGCGAATTTGCGGCTCTCATCCACCTGGAAGCGCATTTCCGGCGTGTTGACCATTTCCGGCATGGCGCTGCGCAATTCGGTGACCGACTTTCCCAGCCGCGCGCTCGCCGCGATCAGCCGCACGCCGGCATAAAGCGCATCGTCATAGCCGTAATATTCGTCGGCGAAGAACACATGGCCGCTCATCTCGCCGGCCAGCGGCGAGCCCGTTTCCTTCATTTTGGACTTGATCAGGCTGTGGCCGGTCTTCCACATCAGCGGCTTGCCGCCGAGCTCGGCCACGCGATCATATAGCGCGCGGCTGGCCTTCACATCGGCGATGATCGTCACGCCCGGCTGCCGGCCGAGCAGATCCTCGGCATAGATCATCAGCAGCTGGTCGCCCCAGATCACCCGGCCTTCGCCGTCGATCGCGCCGATCCGATCTCCATCGCCATCGAAAGCAATTCCGAAATCGAGCTGCTTTTCCGCGACGAGCTTGACCAGATCTTCAAGGTTTTCCGGGACAGTGGGATCAGGATGATGGTTCGGGAAACTTCCGTCGACCTCAGTGTAGAGGAGGTGGTGCTCCCCCGGGAGCCGGGCGGCCAGCTTTTCGAGAGCGGGGCCGGCGGCGCCGTTGCCCGCATCCCAGCCGACCTTGAGCGAAGCGAGCTTCTCCGGAGCGATCCCGTCGAGCCCCTGCAGCATCCGGCCGATATAGGCGTCCATCACGTCGAGCTGCTCGACAGTGCCGGTCCCGTCGTCCCAATCGCCCTTCGCCGCCATCTCGCCGATCGTCAGGATGTCCTTCCCGAAAAACGGGCGGCCCTGAAATACCATCTTGAAGCCATTGTAATTGGCGGGATTATGGCTGCCGGTTATCTGGATGCCGCCATCAACCTCTTCCGCTGACGCCTCCGCATAATAGAGCATCGGCGTGGGGCCGAGGCCGATTCGGCGCACGTCGCAGCCGCTCGCATTCAGCCCTTCCACCAGCGCATGTTCGAGCACAGGCGAGCTCACCCGCCCATCATAGCCGACCGCGACGAGCTTGCCCCCCGCGCGGCGCAGCAGCGTGCCGAAACCGCGCCCGATCGCCCGGGCATCGTCCGGCCCGAGCGTTTCGCCGATAACGCCGCGGATATCGTATTCGCGCAGGACGGTGGGGTGGAAGTGGTGGGTCATGCAGGCTCCCAATGATGGCTGGCAGGGCTTGTTAGTGCGATTAAGACCCGGTTGTAGCCCGGAATTTGCCCTAGGTAACAGTGTCGTGTGGCAATTCGTCGAGCAGCAGGTCGCGCGCAGCATTCGCTTCGTGGACTTGCGCATTGCTGCCGCCGCGATCGGGGTGGACCATGGCGACCAGCCGCTTATGCGCGGCGAGGACGTCCTGGCGCGAGGCGGCCCGCTCCACGCCCAGCAGCTTGCGCGCATTGAACAGCGCCTGGGACCGGGTTGAGACTTTCGGCTGCCACGGCCAGCGCCCGACGAACATCTTCCAGGCGATCACCCCGATAACTGCGAGAATCAGCAGCTTCGACACGGTCAGGCGGCCTTCGTCTCGCGCTGCGGGGCCTTGCCCGGCATGGGCAGCTTGAGATTGGCGACCAGCGCGCGCAATTCCTGCCGCGCGACGAGATGGCTGGTGCCGAGCTCGCCCAGCTGGCCGCGATCGAGCAGGGTCAGCCCGGAGGGGAACAATTCGCGATAGATCACGCGTTCGGAAAGGCCGTGCGAAACGCGGAAGCCGACCCGGCGCGACAATTCGGACAGGGCCTGATCGACGCGCTTCTGGTTGCGCGCATCAAGCCGCTGCACGCGGTTGCGCACCACCACCCAGTCCATTTCGCGGCGCTGTTCGCGCAGCTGCTTCAGCGCGCGGCTCTTCCGCGCTTCCCAGATCAGCTCGGCATAGAAGCTCAGCCGGCGGACCTTGAACGTCTCCGCGTCCACCTGCCCGATCAGGTCGAAATCGACGAAGCTGTCATTCATCGGCGTCACCAGCGTATCGGCCTGGGTGGCGACGTGGCGGGCCAGCGGATCGTCGCGCCCGGGCGTGTCGAAGATCAGGAAATCCACGCCTTCGGCCAGTTCGGCGGCGCGATCCTCCAATTCCTCCGGGCTGCCGCCTTCGAACACGTCGAAGCGGGCGCCGGGCATTTCGATATCGCGGCGCTGGGCCGTTTCGCTGCGGTTTTCCAGATAGCGATAGAGCGTGCGCTGGCGCGGATCGAGATCGATCGCGGCGACCTTCGCCCCCTGATAGGCCAGCGCCACCGCGACATGGACGGCGGTGGTCGACTTGCCGGTGCCGCCCTTTTCGTTGGCGAAGACGATTCTGTGGGGGGCTGCGGTGGTCGTCGACACGGAGTGCGCGGGCTTTCTGATCTGCAATGAAGGATTGCCGCGCTTGTATCCAAGCGCTGCGGGGAGTGGAAGCCTTGGCCCGCTTTCAGCCACGGGTTTTCGTCCGCATTCGCATTCACCGGCAAGGCCGGGCGGCGCGCGCATCCTTGCCCGCTGCAACCCCTTGCCTTCCGTTCGGCCGCGCGCAAGAGCACGGGGTATGGAAGTGATCACCGAACTCACCGGCCTGCGCGACGCAGTGGCGAAACTGCGGCCCGCCGGCAGGCTGGCGCTCGTGCCGACCATGGGCGCGCTGCATGAAGGCCATCTGACGCTGGTGCGCCGGGCGCGGGAGCAGGCGGCGAGCGTGGCCGTGTCGATTTTTGTGAACCCCACGCAGTTCGGCCCGAATGAAGATCTCGACGCCTATCCGCGCCAATTGGCAGCCGACAAGGCCGCATTGGAGGCCGAGGGTGTGGACCTGCTCTGGGCGCCGCCGGTGGAAGAGGTCTATCCGCCGGGCTTCGCCACCAGCGTTTCGGTTTCCGGTGTCAGCGAAGGCCTCGACGGCGCGGCCCGGCCGGGGCATTTCGACGGCGTGGCGACGGTGGTGTGCAAGCTGTTCAACCAGGTCCGGCCCGACATGGCCTTCTTCGGCGAGAAGGACTGGCAACAGCTAGCCGTGATCCGCCGCATGGCCCGCGATCTCGATCTCACCCTGCCCCATACCGATGCGATTATCGGCGTGCCGACCGTGCGCGAAGAGGACGGGCTCGCGATGAGCAGCCGCAACGCCTATCTTTCCGCCGAGGATCGGCAGCGAGCCGCCACCCTGTCGCGCGCGATGAAGGCGGCGATCGCCGAAATCGAAGCCGGCGCGGCGGTGGACGAGAGCTTGCGGGCGCTCACACAGGCGCTGCTCGCCGGCGGCTTTTCCAGCGTGGACTATGCCGAGCTCGCCGATGCCGAATCGCTGGAACTGCTCACACAGCGCCCTGCCCGCCCCGCGCGCCTGCTGGTCGCCGCGCGCATCGGCGGGACGCGGCTGATCGACAATATGGCGGTCGCGGCCGCGCCACCTCGTGAATTCCCGTAACGCGCGCATAATGAAACGGCTCTAGGCAGCGGATGCCACGGAGCAGACGAAGGGTCGAAGCCATGCCGAAAGCCGCAACGTGCCGGAGTATCGGGCGATGACCGGGCCGGACATGATCGAGAACCGGACCTTCGACGAAATCGAGATCGGCGATACGGCAAGCCTCTCCCACACGCTGAGCGAGCGCGACATCCAGCTCTTCGCGCTCGCGTCGGGCGATGTGAACCCGGCGCATATGGACCCGGAATATGCGGCGACCGACATGTTCCACCGGATCATCGCCCATGGCCTGTGGGGCGGCGGGCTGATCTCGGCCGTGCTCGGCACCGAACTGCCGGGGCCGGGCACGATCTATCTCAGCCAGGGCCTGCGCTTCACCAAGCCGGTGCTGCTGGGCGACACCATCACCGCCAGCGTGACCGTGACCGAGAAGAAGCCCGAGCACCAGACGCTGACGCTCGATTGCCAATGCACCAACCAGCATGGCGACGTGGTGATCGCGGGCGAAGCCAAGGTGAAGGCGCCGACCGAAAAGGTCCGCCGCCCGCGCGCCGCCCTGCCCGATATCCGGCTGAACAATCACGATGGCTACCGCCACCTGATCGAGGCGACGCGGGACCGGCAGCCCGTCCCCACGGCCATTGCCCATCCCTGCAACGCGGCGGCGATCAAGGCCGCCTGCGAAGCGGTCGAGGCCGATCTGATCACGCCGATCCTGGTGGGCCCGGAAGCGCGCATCCGCGCCGCCGCGGAGGAAGCCGGGGCCGATATCTCCGCTTTCCGCATCGTCCCCGCGCCGCACAGCCACGCAGCCGCGGCGGCGGCGGTCGACCTGGTCCGTTCCGGCGAAGCGCAATTGCTGATGAAGGGATCGCTGCATACGGACGAGCTGATGGGCGCCGTGGTCCGCCACGAGACCGGCCTCAGGACCGAGCGGCGGATCAGCCACGTCTATCTGATGGACGTGCCCGGCCATCCAAGGCCGCTGCTGATCACCGATGCGGCGATCAATATCGCGCCGAATCTGGAGGAGAAGGCCGATATCATCCGCAATGCGATCGACCTTGCCCATGTGATCGGCATCGCCGAGCCCAAGGTCGCGATCCTGTCCGCGGTGGAAACGGTCAATCCCGCGATCCCTTCGACGCTCGACGCGGCGGCGCTGTGCAAGATGGCCGATCGCGGCCAGATCGCGGGCGCGCTTCTCGACGGGCCGCTGGCGCTCGACAATGCGATCAGCGAGGCGGCGGCGAAAGAGAAGGGCATCGCATCGCCGGTGGCGGGGAAGGCGGAAATCCTCGTCGTGCCCAATCTCGAAGCGGGCAACATGATCGCCAAGCAGCTGACTTTCCTCGGCGGCGCGGATGCGGCCGGGATCGTGCTCGGCGCGCGCGTGCCGATCATCCTCACCAGCCGCGCCGACAGCCTGCGCACCCGGCTCGCCTCCTGCGCGGTGGCGACCTTGCTGGCCCGCGCCGGCACGCTGGCCGCACCGGGCCTGCCGGAAGGCTGACCGTGACAGAAGCGCCGATGCGAGGCATCATGCCAGCATGAGCCGCGCGATCATCAGCATCAATTCCGGCTCTTCCAGCATCAAGTTCGGGCTCTACACGCTGGAAGAAAGCGGCCCGCGCCATGCCGCCGGCGGCAAGCTGGAAGGCATCGGCAGCGACCCGCGCCTGACCATCGAAAACGATGCCGGTGCAACGCTGCTGCAACGGCATTGGGAGCAGGGCGCATCGCTGACGCATGAGCAGCTCCTTCGCGAAATCCTGGCCTGGGCGGATAGCCATCTCGAAACCTATGAAATCGTCGCCGCCGGGCACCGCGTCGTGCATGGCGGGCGCGAATTCTGGAAGCCGGTGCCGATCGATGGCGGGCTGCTTGCGGAGCTGGACAGCTTCTGTTCGCTCGCCCCGCTGCACCAGCCGCACAATCTCGCCGCGATCCGCGAGATCGCCCGGCATTCGCCGGACCTGCTGCAGGTCGCCTGCTTCGACACCGCCTTCCACCACGCCATGCCCGATGTCGCCGCGGCGATGGCGCTGCCTCGCCGGCTGACCGAGCGCGGCTTCCGCCGCTACGGTTTCCACGGCCTGTCCTATGAATATATCGCCCGGCAATTGCGCGCGCTGGACCCGGAACTGGCCGGCGGGCGGGTGATCGCCGCCCATCTGGGCAATGGCGCGAGCATGTGCGCCATGCGCGACGGGCAGAGCGTCGACACGACGATGGGCTTCACCGCGCTGGACGGGCTCATGATGGGCACCCGCACCGGCTCGCTCGATCCCGGCGTGGTGGTGCATCTCCAGTTGCAGGAGGGGATGAGCGCGAGCGAGGTGGAGACGCTGCTCTACAAGCAATCGGGCCTGCTCGGCGTGTCGGGCATATCGAACGACATGCGCACATTGCACGAGAGCAAGGATCCGCGCGCGGACGAGGCGATCGCGCTGTTCGTGTGGCGCGCCGCGCGCCATGCCGGGGCGCTGATCGCAGCGCTGCAGGGGCTGGACGGCATGGTCTTCACCGCCGGCATCGGCGAGAACGATCCGCTGATCCGCGCGGCCATCTGCGCACGGCTCGGCTGGGCCGGCGTCATGCTCGACGAGGAAGCCAACCAGGCCAATGCGCCTGTCATCAGCGCGCCCGAAAGCCGGATCAAGGTGCGCGTGATCGCCACTGACGAGGAGCGGATGATCGCGCTCCACACGCATGCCATCTACCAGTCCCAGCAAGGAGCCGAGCCATGACGCCCCTGGTCGATCTTTCCGGCAAGCGCGGTCTTATCGTCGGCATCGCCAATGAGCATTCGATCGCCGCCGGCTGCGCCAAGGCTTTCGCGCAATGCGGCGCAAGGCTCGCCGCGACCTATCTCAACGACAAGGCCAGGCCCTATGTCGAGCCGGTGGCGCAGGAGCTGGGCGTCGAGATTTTCGCACCTTGCGACGTGCGCGTCGACGGCCAGCTTGAGGCGCTGTTCGCGCGGATCGAACGCGAATGGGGCGGGCTCGATTTCCTGCTGCATTCGATCGCCTTCGCCCCGCGCGAGGATTTGCAGGGCCGCGTGGTCGATTGCTCGGCCCAGGGTTTCGCGCTGGCGATGGACGTTTCCTGCCACAGCTTCCTGCGCATGGCGAAGCTGGCCGAACCGCTGATGGGCGATGGCGGCTGCCTGCTTTGCGTGACCTTTTACGGCTCGGAACGCGTGGTCGAGCATTACAATCTGATGGGCCCGGTCAAGGCCGCGCTGGAAAGCGCCACGCGCTATGTCGCGGCCGAACTCGGCGGCAAGGGCATTCGCGCCCATGCGATTTCGCCCGGCCCGATCGCAACCCGCGCGGCAAGCGGCATCGCCCGGTTCGACGAATTGCTCGACCGGACGGCCAAGACCATGCCCGAGCAGACGCTGATCTCGATCGAGGATGTCGGATCACTCGCCGCATTCCTCGCCAGCGATGCGGCGAAGCGGATCACCGGCACGATCATCCCGGTCGATGGCGGCCAGCACGTGATCGCCTGAGTTTCCGGGATCCGTTCAGCCCTCGCTGGCGCGGGTGCCGGCGGTCAGCTCGATCAGCTCGTCGGTGATCTGTTCCTGCCGCAATTGCCGCGCCTTGCCGGTCAGCTCGTCCAGCGTGCGCTCCACATTCTCGCGGGCGACCACCATGGCGCGCATCCGCGCCTCATTCTCCGCCGCATAGGACAGCAGCAGGGCCTCGCACAAAGCGGCGAAGACATATTCCTCGGTCAGGCTTTCGAGCAATTCCTCGGGCGGCAGGGTGATCAGCGGCTCCGGCGCCTTCCCCGCCGCTCCCGGGATGCGCGCATAATCGAACGGCAGCAGCGTCTTGGCGACGATCCCCGCGCCCTGGTCCGATTGCGGGATGGAATGCAGCAGGGTCACATGCGCCAGCCGCTCCTCGCCCGCGCGTTCGAACACAAAATCGGCGATCCGGCTGGCCAGCCCCGCCGCTTCCTCGACATGGGCGACCATCGGCAGAACCTGGCCGAAAGCCAGCCCGCGCTCGCTGGCGGCCATCGCGCCGCGATCTCCCACCAGCAGCACTTCGGCCTCCGGTCGCCGCCCGGCCAGCCCCACCGCCGCGTCGATCAGGTGATTGTTGAACGCTCCGACAAAGCCCTGCTCCGCCGCGAGCACGATCAGCAGGTGATGCGCCCCGCGCTCTTCGCGCGCGGGCCCGCCGGCCGCCGCGCTTTCCGGCAATAGCGGCAGCGCGCGGCCGATCGCCTCCTCGATCGTGGCGGTGAAGGCGCAGACGCCAGCCAGCCGCCGTGCCGCCTCGCGCGAGCGTGCCGCGGCGATGCCGCGCATGGCGGTGATCACGGCGGAGAGCTGGCGGACGCTGCCGATGCGCAATTCGACATCACTGAGCCGCTCAGCCATCCTTTGCCGCCGCCTGCATGGTTTCGGCCAGTTCGCGCACCACGGCGGAAAGCCGCGCGAGCGCCTCCGGCTCCAGCTTCTCCCCCTTGCCAACCAGATCGACGATATCCCCGGCCTGCGCATCGAGCGCGGCGCCGATCTGCGCCCGCAGCGGCGCGACCAGCGTGGCCGGGAAGGCATCGAACACGCCGTCATCCAGCGCGGCGAGCAGCGCCACCTGTTCGGCAAAGCGCAGCCGGGCGAAACGCGGCTGGGTCAGCATGGCGCGAATGCGCTCCCCACGGGTGATGTTCGACTGGATCCGCCCGTCGGAAATGCCGCCGAAGCGCGTGAACATCTCCAGCTCGAGGAATTGCGCATATTCGAGCCGCACACGCCCGGCGACCTGGCGCAGCGCCGGCCGCTGCGCCTTGCCGCCCACGCGGCTGACCGAAAGGCCCACTTCCACCGCCGGACGCTGGTTGGCGGCGAACAGCCGACTGTCGAGCACGATCTGCCCGTCGGTGATCGAGATCAGGTTGGTCGGGATATAGGCGGACAGATTGCCGGCATCGGTTTCGGCGATCGGCAGGGCGGTCAGCGATCCGCCGCCCTTTTCCGGCGAGAGCCGCGCGGCGCGTTCCAGCAGGCGCGCATGGAGATAGAAGATATCGCCCGGATAGGCTTCGCGCCCCGGCGGCTCGCGCGTGAGCAGCGCCAGTTCGCGATGGGTTGCGGCATGCTTGGTGAGATCGTCCACCACCACCAGCGCATGCTGGCCCTTGTCGCGGAAATATTCGGCCATGGTGAAACCGGCAAAGGGCGCGATCCATTGCAGCCCCGGCGCGGCAGCGGCGGGCGCGACCACGAAGATGCAGCGTTCGGGCGCGCCGTGATTGCGCACCGCCTCTATCGCGCGTTCGATCGCCGTCTCGCGCTGACCGACCGCGATATAGACGCTGACGATGTCCGAATTCTTCTGGTTGGCGATGGCATCGAGCGCGATCGAGGTCTTGCCCGTGGCCCGGTCGCCGATGATCAGCTCGCGCTGCCCCCGGCCGAGCGCGAATAGCGAATCGACCACCAGCACGCCGGTTTCGACGGGTTCGGAAACGAGATCCCGGTCGATGATTTCCGGCGCCGGCCGCTCGATCGGCCAATGGTCTTCGGCGGCGATCGGCCCGGCATGATCGAGCGGGCGGCCGAGCGGATCGACGATGCGGCCGAGCAGGCCGGGGCCGACCGGCACGCGCACCACCGTGCCGGTGCTCGAAACCCGCATCCCCGCCTCGATATGGCTCGCCTCGTCGAGCAGCACGGCCCCGATCGCATCCTGTTCCAGCGTCAGCGCCAGCCCGGTCTCGCCGCTTTCGAAATGCAGCAATTCGTTGAGCCGCACGTCCGGCAGGCCCGAAATGCTGGCAATGCCATCGGCCACATGGGTGACGCGGCCGAAGCTTTCCGCCTGCGCGCCGAGCTCGGTATGGGCCAGAGTCTCGCGGGTGCGGGCGAGCCAGCTCTCGTCGCTTTCGGCCGGCATTGCGGGATCGGGCGCGGGCTTCTCAGGCATTGTGGCCCTCCGCCTCGGCACTGCCGAGCCCGGCAAGGACCCGGCCAAGATCGGCGTGCAGGCTCGCTTCGACCCGCGCGGTGTCTGCGGAGAGGCGCAGGCCGGCGATAAGCTCGGGCTCCACGCGCGTAGAATAGGCCGGCGCAGCGCGGCCGAGCCCGCGCGCCAAAGCGGCGTCGAGCGCGGCCCGCCCCGCTTCATCGAGCGGATGGGCGGTGGCGATCTCCAGCTTCGCATCCGGCGCGGCGATGGCCGCCCGCGTCGCTTCCGGCAGCCCGGCCAGCGCGGTTTCGAATTCCCCGAGGAAGGCCGCCAGCGGCAGGCGCTCGGCCGGTCCGACCAACAGGTGTGCGGCGATATCGGTCGCCAGCATATTGGCGCGCCGGTCGATGCGAGCCTCGGTCTCCCCGCGCATCCGAGCAATCGCGGCTTCGGCCTCGGCGCGGCGATGCTCCGCCTCCTGCTGCGCGCTTTCGAGCAGGGCGGCGCGCTGTTGCTGGGCGGCCTTGCGGGCGGATTCGACCAACCCGGCGCGCTCGGCGGCAGCGGCTTCCTGCTGCTCCTGCGCCGCCTTCACGGCCGCTTCGGCCTTCGCCCGCGCGTCCGCCGCCTCGTCCAGCAGGCGCGCCGCCTCGGCCTGCCGTTCCGCCACCATCCGGGCCAGGGGCCGGAACAGGAAGCGGCCGAGCAGCCACATCAGCACCAGCAGATTCGCGGTCTGCAGGCCGAGCGTCCACCAGTCGATCTCCATCGATCAGGTCACGAAGGGATTGGCGAACAGCACCAGCAGGGCGATGACGAGGCAATAGATCGCCGTGGTCTCGATCATTGCGAGGCCGACGAACAGCGTGCGCGAAATGGCGCCGACCGAATCGGGCTGGCGGGCGATCGCCTGCAGCCCGGCGGCCACGGCCAGCCCTTCGCCGATGCCCGGGCCGATCGCGCCCATGCCCACGGCGAATGCTGCCGAGAGGATGCTGATTTCCTCGACTGTCATGAATTGCTCCGTGCTGGGGATGGTTGTTGCAGTGATGGCGCCTTCCCGGCGGCGTCGCTTCCGCCCTCGCCATCCACCGCGGCGCCGATGAAGACGCAGGCGAGAATGGCGAAGATATAGGCCTGGACGACGCCGGTCAGCAGATCGAGCGCCATCAGCGGGATCGGCACGAGCAGGCCGGCCAGCGACAGGGCGATGCCGATCACGAAGACGCCGCTCATCACATTGCCGAACAGGCGGATGCAATGGCTGAAGGTCCGGGTGACCTGTTCGAACAGGTTGAGCGGGATCATGGACCAGCTCGGCTCGGCAAAGGTCTTGAGATAGCCGGCCAGGCCCCTGCGGCGGATCCCGTGATAGATCGCGGCGATGAACACGATCAGCGCCGCCGCGGCATCGGTTTCTATATGCGCGGTGGGCGGGTTGAAGCCCGGCAGCGAGCCGGAGAGATTCGCCACCAGCACGAACAGGAACAGCGTGCCGATCAGCGCGCGGAAGGGCGCCGGATCGCTGCGCATGACATCGGCGATCTGCTGGTCGATCGCGGTGGCGATCAGTTCGGCCACCGCCTGCACCTGGCCCGGCCGCAATGTCAGCCTGCGGGTGAGGAGGACCGAGAACAGCGTCAGCAGGGCCATGATCGCCCAGGTCGCGATCACCGGCTGGGTGACCGGCACAGGGCCGATATGGAAAATCGGCGTGACGGTGAAAGGCGGCTCAACCATGGCTGCGCTTCTCCCGCCGCATGATCGCCGCGCGGCCGATGAAGATGCCCACCGCCATGCCGAACAGCGGCCATGGCCCTGCAAGCGCGGCGCCAAACAGGCATGCGCCGAGCAGGGCCAGGCGGACGACCTGCAGCAATATTGCGCGGGCCGCGCGCCCCTCCACGAACGCGTCGGTCGCCCAGCGCAGCGAATGGAAATGCGCGAGGCCGAGAACGACACCCAGCGCCAGCGCGGCCAGTGTCGGGCCGATCGGGATCGCGGCGATGCTCATAGGCTGCGATGCATCCATCTCCACGCCGTCCAGTATCCGAATGCCGCGCCGAGCATTAGCATGGGCGCGGAAAAGAATATGCCGGTTTCCAGCCGGTGATCGAGCCAGCGGCCCGCAAACAGCATCAGCAGCGTGGGCAGCACGACCATCCAGCCGAGCAGGCCGATCTGGCCGAGCCTGACTCCGAGCGAAGGCTCGGGATCGGCTTCGGGCAGGCGTGCGCGTTCCGTCTCGCGGCGGGCCGCATCGGCCAGTTCGTCACGGACGGGCTCGCCGGTCACCGGCCTTCCCCGGGGAAGATATCGTCCGCAGAGCCGCCCGAGGGTACCAGATAGCGCATGATCTGCCGCACCGCGCGGGCATGAAGCTTGACCTGCTCGCTGCGCGCCCGCCGGTCGGCATCGCTCACCGCCTCGCGCGCGGCGGCCACTTCGCGCTCCAGATCGGCGAGCCGTTCGCCGCGGATCGCCTGGCGGCAGGCAATGCCCACCCTGGTGCCGCCGGTCATCGAGAAGACCCCTTCGCGCACCGCGCAATAATGCTCCACCCCATCCGCCTCGCGCCAGCGCACGACCGAGGGCGGCAGGACCGTCAGCAAATCCGCATGGCCGGGGAGGATGCCGAAGCTGCCGCTCGCATCGCTCGCCCGGACCGAGCGGACATCCACGGCATGGACCACCTGCTCGTCCGGCGTTGCGATCGAAAGCTCCAGCGCCCGGCTCATGCGGCGGGCTCCTGCGCGGCGTCTTCCTTGGCCCGCGCATCCTCCAGCGTGCCGACCATGTAGAGCGAGCTTTCGCGCCATTCGTCGCATTCGCCATCGAGTATCGCCCGGCAGCCAGCGATCGTGTCCGCTGTCTTCACCGAGACGCCGGGCGTGCCGGTGAAGGCCTCGGTCACGCTGAAAGGCTGGGTCAGGAAACGCTGCAGCCGCCGCGCCCGTTCGACGATCCGCCGGTCCTGCGCGCCCAACTCCTCCATGCCGAGCAACGCGATCACATCCTGCAATTCGCGGTAATGCTCGATCGCGCGGCGCACTTCGGTGGCCACGCGGACATGCTCCTCGCCCAGAATCTCGGGATCGAGCAGGACCGAGGTGGACTGGATCGGATCGATCGCCGGATACATGCCCTCGGCGGCCATGCTGCGCGAAAGCACGACCATCGAATCGACATGTGCGGCAATGGTGGTGACGGCCGGATCGGTGAAATCGTCGGCCGGGACATAGACCGCCTGGATCGCCGTCACCGCCGCATCCCCCACCGAAGCGATGCGTTCCTCCAGCGCGGCGACTTCGCTCGCCAAGGTCGGTTGATAGCCGACCCGCGAGGGAAGGCGCCCGAGCAGGCCGGAGATCTCGGCCCCCGCCTGCACGAAGCGGAAGATGTTATCCATCAGCAGCAGCACGTTCTGCCGCCGCTCGTCGCGGAAATATTCGGCCACGGTCAGCGCCGTCATCGGCACGCGCCAGCGCGCGCCCGGCGGCTCGTTCATCTGGCCATAGACCAGCACCGTCTGGTCCAGCACGCCCGACTGGCCCATTTCGAGCAGCATCTCGTGCCCTTCGCGCGATCGTTCGCCAACGCCGGCAAAGACGGAAATGCCCTGATAGCCGGCAGCCATGGCGTGGATCAGCTCCATCACCAGCACGGTCTTGCCCACGCCCGCCCCGCCGAACATTGCCGCCTTGCCGCCATGGGTCAGCGGCGTGAGCAGGTCGATCGCCTTGATCCCGGTCATGAACAGCTCGGTGCTGGCGGCGCGCGTGGAAAGCGGCGGCGGCGGGCGATGGATCGGCCAATGCGGCGTGTCGTCGGGCAGCGGTGCGAGCCGGTCGCCCGTGGCGCCGAACACGTTGAGCAGCCGGCCGAGCACGTTCTCGCCGACCGGAACATTGAGCGGGCCGCCCTGCGATCGCACCGGATCGCCGCGGCGCAGGCCGGTGGTCGGCTCCAGCGCGATGCAGCGCACTGTGTGGGCATCGCGATGCGCCTGCACCTCGGCATGGAGTTGGCTGGCGGTGCCGGGATTGATCAGCAGGAGATCCTGCACCTGCGGCAGCCGGCCCTGCGGAAACACCGCATCGATCACCGCGCCGCGTATGGCGATCAGCCTGCCCTCCGGCTGGTGAAGCGGCTGTCCGCCTTGCGTCACCCTTGCTGCTCCTGCCGCGACCGAAACCTGTCCGCGTTCTTGCAGCAGGCGCGAGGCCGGATAACACCCGTACTTGTACGGACCGTGACGCAGTTGGCCGCCGGAAATGCTCCGGGCCGCTTGCAGAAGAAAGGGGAGGTTGGAGCGGGTAGCGGGAATACAATTGAGGCCATTTTATCGTTTAATATCCGAGCGTTAAGTCGCCATGGCTGAAGAAGACCCCCTGTTCAGCCCCGGGAATCTTTTGGCTGCAATTGGATTGCCACGGACCGGGATGGCTGTGATTCGCTGGCGACAAATGTTCATGGGAAGATAACCGAAGTCGCCGGGAAATTGCACGACGGCCCCTCGCCAACGTTTCCGCCGTACAATATGACTGAGGCGCTGCGCGCCACCAATCACCCGTTCAGCGCTGCGATTTTGGTTTGCTAACAGCTTAACTGGCACTTGAGGTTTACGGAGCAAATTGGTCCGATGTCTCGGCACTATCCCCGTCAGCGTTCCAAAAAGCGCTATGGGAAGCCTCCTTCCCAAGAGGAGACGACGCTCGAGACCGCCGTTCGTTATGGCGTTATCGCTGTGGCCTCCGGTCTCGGAATCGCGTTCCTGGGCAATGCATGGGATAATGCAAAGGAGCGCCAAGCGACCCTGGACGCCCTGCCACCTGGCTATGCATATTCGGGCTGTGATGAAGTCCGCGCGGCTGGAGTCGCGCCGCTTTATCGCCACGAGCGGGGTTTCTCTGAGCGCTTGGACGGCGATGGGGACGGCATCGGGTGCGAGCCTTATCCGGGGCAATGAACGCCAACAAAGCCGATCTCCGGGGCCCAAAATCTGGTCCTCGAGAGCTGACCATCGTTCATGTCTCGCCAGGCATCGACGACCGGCGGATCTCAGGTGCTTGGTCACGCCCCGCTGTGACAGCAAAGTTGGGGAGAGTGGACAGCCTGATTTCTCCGGCGAATTTGAGGTCATCGGCTCCTATTTTTTCGTACGCCTATCGCCACTTTTTCGACGCATAATTAGGTGTCCGGGATATTTGCCGCACTTCGCCAAATAGATAATCCGCAAAACGACTACGCCGAAATAAAGAGCAGCAAAAACTACGCCACTCCAAAAAATCAATTGAGTTCGCGAGAAAAATATCGCGATTAGAAGTGTGGTAGCCGCCGGAAGTAAAACGGAACCACCTGGAACAGACGGATTCAACCAAATTCGATCTATCCAATTTCGACAAATCAAGAACAATTTCATGGCTTTTACGTTTCACAAGGAAAACTGGTTAAATGCAGGATGACATGGCGTCTCAATATCCGCAATGTCGGCGTCTCCGGTAAGGCCAGTTTCAGGCAAAAATCTCAGATTGCTGCCATCGCGCATTGGCCGGGCGTGTAGCGGCAGCACTCGCCGACAAAGGGGACATTTACAAGGCATCGCTCGCCCATCGAAACCGGCCATTCATTCACACGGCCGATGATGGCGCCTGTTGGGCCGTTTGCGGATAGTCGGGTTTAGTGCGCAGAGCCGATCAAGCCGACATTCACCCGGATCAAAAGTCTCGTGAGCCGGTCGTTCATCAGCAGAATTTACATCAGCGGCGACACAGGGAGGATTTCCGAGCACTCAACTATCCCTAGTGTTCTCGGAGTCACTATGTTACAAGAATCACAAACGTGACGAGGGTTGTTCCATGGCTCGCTCAGCCACCAAGTCAAAGCGGTCTGACGGGCCGCGCATGGTCCATGTGAGGCTGGAACCTGACCTTCACAGAAGGCTCAGGATTGTCGTCGCAGCGGAGGACACATCTGTCCAAGACTGGATGGTGCAACTGGTCGAAAAGGCCGTCACGGAGCAGTGGCCCAAGGTCGCTAACGAGGGAGAGTGATCATGGCCGCCCAAGCTGCCGAGGTTCAGAAGACAGCCGCGCGCCTCGTTGCCGTTATCGTTCAGCAGGGGAAAATCCTCGACTATATTGACGGCATCACGCAGCGGAATGAGACGCCCGAGGAATATGTTCGCCAAGAGATCGCAAAGTCGCTTGTGCGCGAATATGGATATGAGAAAGCCGAGGTGTCGCTTGAATTTATCCTGCGCCTTGGCTCGCGTAAGCCAAGGGCTGATCTTGTCATTTTCGACGAAGGCGACAAGCACGATCAGGACCGCGCCCGCATCATCATCGAGTGCAAGTCGCAGAAGATCAAATCATCCGACCGCAAGGAAGGCGTCGGCCAGCTTCAAAGCTACATGGCCGCGTGCCCGAATGTTGCTTATGGTATGTGGACGAATGGGATCGAACGCTACTGCTATCGGCGCGTCGATACCAATGGCTCCGTCAAATTCGAGGAAATCCCCGACATTCCCGGCAAGGGCCGGACAGAGGATGAAGTCGAGCGCCCGCGCTTCGATCAGTTGAAGGCGGCGTCATCCGATGCGCTGCTTTTCGCGTTCCGCCGCTGCCATAACTACATCGCCGGAAACCAAGGGCTACAGAAGCCCGAAGCGTTTTGGGAACTGCTCAAGATCATCTTTTGCAAAATCCATGACGAGCGAAGCTCTGACGAGGTGGAATTCTACGCGACCTCGAAAGAGCGCCACGGCATGAACGGGCAACTCAAGGTCAAGGCGCGCATCGCCCGCCTGTTTGACGAGGTGAAAGCGGAATATCCGACAATCTTCCGCGAGAACGAAGTCGTCGAACTCAATGACGGCGTTCGCGCCTACATCGTCAGTCAGTTGCAGATGTATTCGCTGCTCGAAAGCGACATCGACGTGAAGGGTCGCGCCTACGAGGAAATCGTCGGGTCGAACCTACGCGGGGATCGCGGCGAATTCTTTACCCCGCGCAACATCTGCCAGATGGCCGTCGCGATGCTTGATCCGGGCGAGCGGCAAATGATTCTTGATCCCGCATGTGGGACCGGGGGCTTTCTGATCACGGCCATGAACTATGTGATCGAAAAAATTCGGTCTGCCGAGATCAGCAAGTGGGGCGACGTTGAGCGCGCAGAAACGGCAATCCGTCAGCGCGTCAGTCGTTTCGCGCAGAACTACATCATCGGCATGGACCTGAACCCGAACCTCGTCAAAGCGTCCAAGATGAACATGGTCATGAACAATGACGGCGCTGGCGGGCTGTATCAGGCGAACTCTCTCAAGGCCCCTGCCACATGGGAAGACAGCCTTCGGGATCGGCAGATCATGGGTCAGGTCGATCTGCTGTTCACCAACCCGCCTTTCGGCTCGAAAATCCCCATCGACGAACCGTCAATCTTGGAGGCATACGACCTCGGGCACACATGGGCCTACGATGCCGACACCGACAAGTGGACGAAAACCGACTCCGTTCAGAAGTCGCAGCCGCCCGAAATCCTTTTTATCGAGCGGTGCATCAAATTGTTGAAACCCGGCTCGGGTCGCTGCGCCATCGTCCTGCCTGACGGCATCCTCGGATCGCCGGGGCTTGGCTATGTGCGCGAGTGGATTTTGCAGAACACGCGCGTGCTCGCGAGCATCGACCTGCACCCCGACACCTTCCAGCCGCATGTCAGCGTGCAGACGAGCGTGCTTGTCCTCGAACGCAAGACGGATGAGCAGATTGCCGTCGAGACGGCAGCGGGTCGCCTGAACGATTACGAGGTCTTCATGGCCGTGGCGAACCATATCGGCCACGACAAGCGCGGCAACGTCACCTATGTGCGCGACCGCAAAGGCAACGAGATCGTCGAGGAAGTCGAGGAAACCCTCAAGGAGTATGAGGACAGCAAACCCGTCTACAAGAAGCAGCGCACGCAGCGTAAAGTCATCGACGACAACACCCTCCAAATCGCACAGGCGTTCCGGTCATGGCTCTACGAGCAAGGCTAACCCCGCCGCGCGAGACAAAGACGGATTGGCCTTGGCACAAGGTCAAGTCGTCGTCCCTGCGTGCCTCGCTGCTGTTCGGCGGCGGGCGTCGGATGGAAGCCGAGAACTTCCTTGCCAGTGGTTTCGGCACGCGGCTCGCGATTGAAGCGAAGTCGGGCGGGTGGTCGCCCCTGTCAACTGTTGCGCGCACTTGGCAGCCGTCGCGCCTGAAAGGCATTCAGGTCAGCTGCGAGTTTGGCACGCCATTCCTTGCCGCGACGCAGGTTTTTGATGTTCGACCAATTCCAAGAAAGTGGCTTTCGCTGGACAGGACCGGAGATCACTCGGAACGGTTCGTTGGAGCCGGAACGATTCTGGTGACTTGTTCCGGCAATGTCGGGCGAGCGACGCTTGCGGACACAACCATTCAGGACATGCTTATCTCGCATGATCTGTTGCGTGTCGAAGCGGTTGATTCTGACTGGTGGGGTTGGGTCTACGCCTATTTGCGCGCTCCGACGGCTAGGGAAATGATGAAAGCGGCGCAATATGGCCACATCATCAAGCACCTTGAGACGCATCACATGGACGCCTTACCAATTGTCCATGTTGGCGAACAGCAGCGCGCCTTGTTCACGGCACGAGTGAACGAGGTATTAGACAGGCGCACGAGCGCACATGCGCTTACTTTGGAAGCCGAACGCCTATTCGAGCAGGCGTTTGGGGCATTCGAGGCAAAAGACTTTGGCGAGGAGGGTTTTGCCGCCAAGGCAAGTGAACTCTTTGGCGCGCGCCGTCGCCTCGACGCATGGCATCACAACCCGAGCGCAAAAGCCATAGCAGACCATTTAGGGAAGGTGGCGCAATCGTGGGCCACGGTCGAAGACCTTGGGTTTGACGCATGGCTGCCCACGCGCTTCAAGCGGGTCGCAGCGTCCGAGGGGCTTGAGCTGTTGGATAGCTCTGACCTTTTCGAGGTGAATCCCGACATCACAAAACGCATCGCCGATCAGAAGTTTGGCGACCCGTTTGGTGCTCGCGTCAAAGCAGGCTGGCTCCTGCTTTCTCGCTCTGGCCAAATCTACGGCCTCAATGGATCGGCAATGGTCGCTGGAACTTGCCATGAAGAAAAGATCGTTTCCGACCACATCATTCGGATTGCACCAAACAGCGCAAAATGCCGGGTCGGCTATCTGCTTATGGCGATGACGCATCCGACGCTTGGTCGTCCCCGCGTGAAGGCGCTACCCTATGGCTCGAGCATCCCTGAAATCGAAGTGTTCGATGTCCAGCGTTTCATGGTGCCGCGCCTCAGCAATGCAGCTGAGAATGAAATCGCAGACAGGGTTGAGGAAGCAGCGCGACTCCGCGACGCGGCAGATGCTCTTGAGGCAGGAATCGCCTCCAACGCCGACGAAATCATCTCCGATTTCCTCGCCCACAAATCCAAGGCGTGATTGTTACGCCGTACGGCTCGACCAATAACCGCTTCTCGCCCCTTAGCCACCTTCGCATGCCACGCGTCGAAGGGCAGCTTCAAAGGTCGTCCCGAGATCCTGCGAACGTCGCGAATGAGGGCGCGTAGCTGTCATCGGCGGTAGCGGCAGCTATCTGCAAGTCGTGCCCCAAAACCTGCCGTTCCGGAGTGTCTGCCATTGCGGTCATTAGCACTACCTGCGAAAACTTCTCGATGTCCAGTTGGCGCCAAACTACTTTGCTGAGCGCAGCCACTCTCATCGTTGCAGCCACTGCCGCGCCTTCCTCGGTGGTTGCTGAGCTGGCGGGACAATACACCTATAGATTCGAAAACGGGAACATCGACGGCGACACCTATCATTCAACTGACGTGGTGAAGATCTTCCCGCTCGATCGCGAAAGCGCATTGACCAGCATGGAGCTGAACTTCTTCAATGGTCATGAGTGCATCATCTACGGCGTGGCCAAAGTGGAGAGTGGGAAGCTCGTCTATCGCGACCGATTAGGTTGGCAGCCAGATGCGCCGGAATGCCGTCTCAGTATCTGGCAAGACCAGGACCGGATTCGCTGGGAAGACGAAGGCACCTGCCAATTTCACTGCGGTGCGCGGGGCGGGTTATCGAACGGTGAGATGCGCACCGCCAGCCGCCAGGTTATAACTGCTCGTCCCTCTCCCCCACTTCCGTAATGAGTATCCGCTTGGTCCGTCCGTCTACTCGGATGTTCAAGCTCCCCTCTATCGAGCGTGAAAGCGATGGCTTTCGGGACCGCCGGCAACCCCGTCGAATAACCAAATTGACCAGCGCAAGTTAGTCGCCACGAAGCCTGGTGATTGATCGCAGACATGAGCTGTGCGGCGGAACTGCGATGGCGGGCTGCAGATGTCGCAAAATCGTAGCCCGATTGCACCGCCGGACATCCCTCTTTGCAGTCGCTGAAACACCGAGACCTTGCGTCGAAAATCCGATGCGCATCCCTGCACTCTTCGCTCTCCGGCATCGCCGCGAACCTGGCAGCAAGGGCAGCGCCCGGCTGAGCCCTGAGACAGGGAAAGCGTCATAAGCCTCCAAGGCAGTCTCGCGCATAACCTGCGGAACTGCGGGCCTTGGCGCGTCGGAATCTCGCGGGTGGAGGCAAGTGCGCGGCACAGCTACGCTCGAGTCTCCACCAAAAACGACGTGCAGACAGATATTTAAGAGCATCGAAGAGGCTCTGCCTTTAACTTGCCCTGCTCCCCTCTCTCGCCCTGCCCCGACTTCCCGCCTTCTCCGTGTCCCTTGTTCGCGGTGGCAGTTCCGGACAGCACATTGCTGCGCGACCATTTCGATCCGAGGCGGCGCGGGTGCAGCTTCGCAATCGCAGTAGCAGGCTTAGAAAGGGCCTCGATCGGGCGCGGACGGTGTGGCCGAACGATGGTTCTTTCCGCGCATATCGAATGGATCAGTGTCGCTTTTGGGAGCGATGCACCCTGCCCATAAGGCACATCCAGCGAAGCAGTTTATGCGCAGTTCTGGCCCGCGATCGGCAGCAGGATCACGGCGTGATTGTCTGCATGGATTGGAGGGATAGCGGCTTCGTTTGGGAAGCCTCAAACGACTTCGCGCGCCGCTTTTGAGGCTCTGCCAGGGCTGATTCTAGTCGATCGGCGGGCCGGGTATCTGCCGTTCAAGTGCATCGATATGCCGCTCGCAGGCATCCTTTACGAGCTTCTGCAATAGGGCGATGCGCTCGCCGATCCATTCAAGCTCCTGGGGCGTGATCTTGTAGTGTGGCGAGTAGCGAGCATTGACGTAAGCCTGCTGCAGCAGCTCGAAACAGCGCCGCGCAAACTTGGTATCGCGCGGCCAGACCGCGATCAGATCGAGCTCCAAAGGCTCGGCCTGACCGCGCAGGAATTTCAGCTTGTGGGACTTCGGCGAGTAGAGTCTTAGGGTCAGCAGCAGGCAATGGTAGAGACGTTCGGCGGCCTGATGGAAGTTGAAAGCTGCTTCGTTCTTGTCGCCGCGCTCGATCAGAAAGCGACCTGAAGCAAGAAAGGCATCGGCGCTGGGAAACCATTTCGCATAGTAAGCCTTGGCTTCGACTATAGCCTCTTCGAGCGGCAAGTCTCGGGGCTTGGCGAACTCCTGCTCATCACTCTGGTACAGCACCACACCGTCGCGCACGATTTCGATGAAGAACGGCCGCCCGCGCTGCAGCTGGCTGTTCACATCGACCAGCGAGTGGACGATAAAATTGACTGGCGCCGAGATCCGCTTGCTGATCGTCGCCTCGCGCATCAGATGCTCGTCGGCCTTGGCCCAGTAGTCCTGCACATCGGTGAGACGCTCGTCGCTGACCACGACGAGAATATCGTAGTCGGAGAAGTAGCCGCCGACCGGGTCCTCGACCCAGTCGCCGCGGGCATAGGAGCCATAGAGGATGATCTTGAGGATCCGGCCCTGCTTCTTCCACTTCTGGGTCGCAAGGCTGGTCGCGTCCTCGAACTCGGCGAACAGGATCCGCACGACCTCCTCGAGATCGCGGCGCTTCTTGTCGGGCAGGTGGTCGAGACTGGTCTTCATGAGCGTTGCCCGATTGTGACGCATAGTTACGCCAAGGCGCAAGCAAAAGGCGGCGGAATCATGTCCCGCCGCCCTCGTCCAGCGTCTCCTGGATGGACAAAAGCGCAGCGGCAAAGCGCCGTTCGATCTCCTCTTCCGAGCGTCCGGTTCGTGCCGCAATGGCGGCATAGGACAGGCCATCGAGCCGCATGGCCAGGAACACTTCGCGCTCGAGATCGGGCAGCGAAGCCACCGCGTTTTCGAGCCGGGTCAGCATGACAGGATCGGGTTTCGTGACCATCGCGCTTCACTCCTTATCTTCTTCCGCCCGCATTGGCCCGCCGGATGGCGGGGTGGGCGGCAGGAGCGCATCTGACGGGTCCGCCGAGGGAGGCGGGCCGCACCCAAAGGGCCGCAATGGCAATGGAGGAGCCGGGTCAAACCCGGCTTGCGGCGCGCCGCGGCGGGCCCAAGGAGAAGCTCAGCCCACCTCGCCTGGCCGGTAGGCCCCACAATAAAGATCATCGCACGAGCAGTGGGATGTCCGCTTTGCCGGACCTCTCAGGGTCCGGCCCTGCCAGCGATCGCCACCCGGACGGGACGAGACGGCGGCGCAGCCGGCGGCTCGGTGTAGCGCAGCGGAATAGAGCGCGGCGGCGCGTCAGCGCGGGGCAGCCACACGCTTCTCTTGCCTGTCCCAATCTGCGCTTAGGCGCGAGCAACACAACGGATAAGGGGTCGTCATGCCGCGATATTGGAGCTGGAACAGTATTCAGGTGAAGCCCGACGATCTGATCGGCTTTGCGTGGTCGGAGCCGATGCGCGATCTCGCCGCCAAAGTCGGATTGTCCGACGTGGGCCTCAGGAAGCTGTTCCACTCGCATGGCATCGTCACCCCGCCACAAGGCTATTGGAACAAGGTCCGCGCGGGCAAAAAGGTGCCCGACACGCCAAAAGCTCCGCCGCGCGGCCCCGGAGACACCGGGCGATGCCAGGTCGACAAGCGGCTCGCCCCGTTCATTCCCGAAGCACCGTCGATGAGTTCCATGGGCCCGTTCGTGAGCCCCCTCGTACCTGAGAATCTCGACGAATTGCGGGCCAGCGAGTTGCAGGCAATCGGCAAGGTGCGCGTGCCGCGTTCGCTCGATCGCGTGCATTCGGGATTGCGGACCTTCCTCGCAAACGAAGCGAAGAGGCGCGCCATGAGCGAGGGAAACCAATGGCGCTGGGATGGCCCGAAGTTCGACAACCCGCAGGACCAGCGCCGTTTGAGGATACTCAATGGCCTTCTTCTGGCGCTGGCGAGGCGCGGTCACGGCGGCTCGGTTCGGGAAGATCGCGAAGATATCGAAGCATATGCGATCATCGGCCAAACACGGGTCGACTTCACGCTCCAGATCGCGGGCAAACACCGAGCAGGTGCGCGCGGCGCATATCGGCAGCCCGATCCGAAGCTGCCAGTCGGCACACCATTGATGCTGCAGATCCGAACAGGCTCAAGCAATGGTCAGGGGGAAAGCTGGCAGGACGATGAAGCAGACAGGCTCGAAAACAAGCTGGCAGTGATCGCCGCCAGCCTGATCGTGGCCGGCGAGGCCAGATTCAGAACCGGTTTGCGGGAAGCCGAAGAGCGGCGCGAAAGGGAACGGCAGGAACACGAGGAACGACGCCGCAGACGACTGGAGGAGTTGAACCAGCAGCGACTGGCCAGCCTGCACAAGAGCGGCGAACTCCTGCGCCAGGCGCGGGATATTCGCGCACTGGTCGCGGCAGTGGACACGGCAATCGAGGCGGGAGCAAATATGGAAGGAGAAGCGATCGAAGCATGGCGCCAATGGGCCCTGTCCGAAGCCGACAAGCTCGATCCCGTCCTTTCCGGACAGGTTTTCGACCACCTCCATGAACCCAGGCTCGAGCAGACAGATGTCTAGGGGCATGGATGAGGGAACGGGGCGCCGCTGTCTATTTTAATTGACAGTTCATCCTCGATGTCTATTTAAATAGACATGAACACGATCGAGCAGACGGAGGAGTTCGAGGCTTGGTTGGACGGTTTGAAGGATGCCAAAGCGCAGAAGGCCATCGTCCGTGAGATCGTGAAAATGCAAGGTGGCCTTTTTGGAGACCACAAACCGCTCCAGGAGAAGGTCGTCGAAGCCCGTATCCATTACGGGCCCGGTTACCGCCTCTATTACACGAAGATCGGGCGGACGATCTACCTGATGCTCGGAGGTGGCACGAAGAGGAGGCAAGCCGCCGATATCGAGGCTGCCATAGGATTGGCGAAGCGTTGGCTCGAACAGAATGATGATGATGACGACGGGAGCGAGTGAGCAGCACTGACAATGTTGATTGATGACATAGAGGTCATGATGAAAACGAAACCATTTGATGCCGCAAAATATCTGGAATCCGCCGAAGACTTCGCGGACCTGGTGAATGATGCCCTCGCCACGGGCCACCCTGGCTATATTGCCGCCGCGCTCGGCACGGTTGCGCGCGCTTATGGCATGACCAAGCTGGCCGAAGAGACCGGACTCAATCGCGCCACGCTGTATGCTGCGCTCAAAGAAGGCGGCAATCCGACGCTTGAGACCATCGTGAAAGTGACGGACGCTTTTGGCGTCACACTCGGCGCGAGCGCACGGAATAAGGAGCTGGCTGCCGCCTGAGGGGAGACGTTGTCTTGTGCAACGCCTCCTGTGCCTTCGGTCTTTCAAACTATGAAGCACCGCCTCACTTACGTCTCGCTAGCCATGATGGGCATCGGGGCCCTTTCGGCCCCGATTCTCGCTCGCTTCGGCTACGAGGTATTGGCAGGAGCAATGTTCGTCACAGGGATGCTGGTCCTCTGGGTAGGGGCGTCCGCCACCTTTCTATGCCGGCTTTGGCGACCACGGGATCAGGACCTCTAACGGCCCGATCTGGAAATATGCATTACAGACCGTCGTTTCCGGTAAGCTCGAATCTGAGCACCGGCCTCCGATGGGGGGAACAGATCACTCGATGAACGACGCCCTTTTGGCCGCGAACCGGCAACGCCGACCGCTTCTCTTGACGCTGCCGCCATCTCACTTTTGTGAGCGCGCACGCTGGGCACTCGATCGCCAAGGGATCGGCTATGACGAGGAGCGGCTGGCGCCCGGCGCGCACATACTGCGCCTCAGACGTTTGGGTGCATCAGCCACGTCCCTTCCCCTGTTAATTCGCGGCGATGGTTCGTTGTGTCAGGGAAGCGACCGCATTCTGGACTGGACGGGTATGCTTGGCGGCGATCCGGAGATTGAAGGACGGTTGGAGCAGAACACCGCACCGCTCATCCGCCATTGCCTCTACGCTGGACTGCTATCCGATCCGCAGTCCGGCATTCGTGACGTGCTTCTGCGCGTCTCGAGCAAGAGCCAAGCGATTGTCGGTCGGATAGCCTGGCCCTTTCTACGACGGATCATGACATCGGGCATGAATGCGCGGTTGGATGTCTTGCCGCACCTGATCGACCAAGTGGACCATGAGCTCGACTGGTTCGAGCAGATCCTGGCCGAGCGCGGAGATAGCCTTTGCGGCAAGGAGTTTGGTCGCACTGATCTGACCGCAGCAAGTCTGCTGGCGCCTCTCGCATTGCTGCAGGCTGAGCCGGCCCGGAGCATTTCAGCAGGAATCCGTTGGCCGCAATCGCTTGCTCCCCATCTTGCGAGGTGGTCGGATCGGCCGTCAGTGAAATGGGTTCGTAAGGTGTATGACGCTGAACGCGTGCCATCCAAGAATGTGGCTTCGTAATCGCATATTGACGATCGGCTCTTTGCTTTCGCCCCGTGAAGCCCGCCGGCCAAAATACAGTCCAATATCCGCCCTTCACCCGCAACCGCGAGCCGAACGAAACCGAACGGGCAGCTAACGACCCAATTTCCGTCATCCAGGCACAAATCGTTTTTCGACCCCATCCTAAGAGGTGTCGTCCGAAGCGTCATGAGCGATGGCCCTTTCCCATCCGAGAACCAAAGCTTCGAGACTACGCAGGAAGCTCGGCTCCGGCGTGTCCTCGGGATAGTTCGGGTCGGTGGGGATCATCGTCCAACCCGTGGCAAGCGTCATGGCAGAGCGCTGTGCGTCAAAGGCGTACTCCGAAGGAAAACCGCGCGCAGACAGTTGCTCGCATAGAAACGCCGAAAATTCGCCCAGAACCGCGCGATTCATCCGACCTTCAACCACAATCCGCCTGACGTCGCGGACCTGTTGCTGGCTCCGGTATATCTGGATGCCCAGATTGCGCAGCCAGTCTTGCCAGCGGTCTGCCGGGGGCAAGGTTGCCAGCACCGTTTCCCTGAAGATCCGCTCGGTCATCTGTCCGAGCAATTCGCGCTTATCGCTGACGTGCCAATAAAGCGAAGGCGCCTTCACTCCAACCGCCTCCGCGATGTTGCGAAAGCTGACGGCGTCGAACCCATCCCTCGCGAGGATGGCCAGGGCAGCCTCGACAATCTGCTCTCGATTTGTTCGCGGCCCAACCATAGGGGCCTTGTGCATTAAACTAACGGTGTTAGTCTACTCGCGAGGAGGCGAAGCTATGCAGAGGATCACTTCTTGCGCGACCGTAGCGGCGGCGCTCGCAATCCCCGGGCCAGTCGCTTCACAAGATGCGGCCACGACAGACATCGACCGGACCTTGCTTCCCTACGCGAGCATCGAGAACTCCGTGCAGCTGTCGGATGGCCGAACGATACACCTGGTTTGCATGGGCGAAGGTACTCCCTCGGTCATTCTGACGGCCGGGGTGGCCGACTGGAGCATCGCGTGGAACCGGATCCAGCCGTCTATCGCTGCCGGGACTCGAGTGTGCAGTTGGGATCGCGCTGGTCATGGCCTCAGCGACCCACCCGCCAAACCGCAACTTGTCGACGCCACGACGGCGGACCTCGAGGCGGCCCTTGCAGCTGGCCAGGTCGAGCCGCCTTATATCTTGGTCGGGCACTCGGTCGGTGGCTACGAAAGCTTGTTGTTTGCCGATCGTCACCCGGCGCAAGTCGCAGGAATGGTCCTCGTGGACCCACAATACCCGGACGAAGTCAGAATCATGGCACGCGTCACACCGGCAACGACCGAATTCTCGGATCGTATGTCCAAGGAGTATCCCAGCCCGCTCGCCGAGCTTGCGAAGAAATGCTCCGCCGCCTTGCGAGCAGGCACACTCCGCAAGGACGGACCAGACCCGGACGGCTGCCTGCAGCCGCAATGGCCGGCAAGCTACCCGTCAGAATTGACTGCCGCGCTCAGCGAACGGCTCGCCACTGCCTCGACCGATAGCCTTGCCGCCGCTTTCGACACGCTGGCCGCGACCAACTCGCTCGAACTGCTCGATGCGAATGCCCGATTGGCGGTGAATCCCAGGCGCGACTACGCCAGCATGCCGCTGGTCGTGCTGACCCATGACGAGGCGAACGTCCCGCCAGGCCTGCCAGAGGCTGTGAAAGCGGAGCTTCCAGCAGGCTCGGCCGAGTGGAGACGGGCGCATCGCGAGCTTGCCGCCCTCTCCACGCGAGGCGTCGATCGCATCATCGAAGGCAGCGGGCACGACTTCCCGCAGGAAAACCCGCAGGCCGTCATCGACGCGATCCTCGAAGTGACAGAGGAGGTCCGCTCTACCGGCCAGTCGGCAGAAGCGGCAGAAGCGGAGCCGGCGGCGATCTTTGCGGGGATGAGCGACACGGAAATCGCCTCGCGGGTCGAAGCGGTGATCGACGAGATCAGGACCCGCCCGGAGTTCGTCGGCCTGTCGGTGGCTGTGGCGCGTGGCGACCAACTGATCGTGGATCGCGGCTACGGCATCGCCGACCTCGAATGGAACGCGCCGGCGGATGCGAGCACGATCTTCCGCATCGGCTCGCTGACCAAGCAGTTCACTGCCGCGGCGATCATGAAGCTTGCGGAGCAGGGCAAACTTGCCCTGGACGATCCGTTGAGCCGATATGTGCCCGATTTCGATACCGGCGGCCGCGTGGTAACAATCCGCCAAATGCTCAACCACACCTCGGGCATACCGGAATACACGCTCCAGCCCGGCTTCTTCACGAAAATGGCGCCGCTCGACCTGAGTGAAGCGGATCTTCTCCAGTTCGTGTCGGGAAAGCCGTTCGACTTCGAACCGGGTGCGGGCTGGCGCTATTCGAATACCAACTACCTGTTGCTGGGCATGGTCATCGCCAAGGCGAGCGGCCAGACCTATGCCACGTTCATGCAGGACGAGTTCTTTACCCCGCTCGGCCTGGACAAGACCCGCTACGCCTCGGAAACCGCGATTATTCCGCACCGGGCGCAGGGCTATTCCTTCGACCCGGACACTGAATCGCACGCCAATGACGCGGCGATCAGCATGACCGCACCCGGCGGCGGTGGCGCGCTGGCCTCAAGCGCAGGCGACCTCGTGCGCTGGCAGATCGCCTTGACCGGAGGGCTTGCGATTAGCCCGGCCTCTTTCGAGCAAATGATCGGCTCGCCGGTAAAAACAGGGCGTGGCGACTCGCTCTACGGGTTCGGAATTGGGATCGAGCGCCGGGACGGACAACGCGTGATTGAGCATACAGGCGGAATAAACGGTTTCAACAGCGTGTTGAGCTGGCTGCCAGACATTGGCTTGCGCATCGCAATGATCTCGAACAGCGAAGCCATGCCGAGCTTCAGCGTCGAACGGCGGATAATCGCCGCGCTGACGTCCGAAGTGCCGCCTGCGCCACGAACGATGCCGCACCCTGGCTCCGAAGCCGCCTTGCGCAAGTTCATTGCCGATATCGTGGCGGGCACGCCCGATTACTCGACGATGTCGCCGTTGGGTGCGCAAATGACACGCACGATGCTGCCCCAGCTGCAGGAGACATACGACCAACTCGGGCCCCTACGCGCCCTGACATTCGAAGGGGTCACGCTTCAGGATTTCGACTCCTATCGCGCCGAGTTTGCCAATGGCGCAGTGATCTACACAATCTTCCTCGCTCCGGACGGCACGATTGGGACGATGAACTTTCGCCCCCTCCCACCCGACGCGAAATAGTGGGTGCACCAGGCACAATGCGCTCGCCTTTCGAGGAGCGCGCAGGGTGATTGCCGAGGTGCGCCGCATAAGTGGCCCCTCTGACGAACGGACCAACACTGCGATACCAGTCCTCGAAGTTCTTTCTCGACTCCTTGAGCGTCAACGGCTTCGGCTTCTCCAGTGGGTGATCGTCCGCTTCGTAGATCTCGCGCCGGATCTCGTTGTCAGCCTGCAATCATCAACGCCGCTGATCGCCCCACGCAGCGCTCGCCTACGTCCCAATGAGACTAGCAGGACGATAGCCGACCGTCAGCGCTGGCGCGAAGTCTGTCGAGGTAGTCACTCCACCACTGAGCCATCTCCACGCGTTCTTTCCAATGCGCGCCCCGGTGGTAGGCGGCGCGCACGCGATCATGGTCGCCATGAGCCAAGGCCCGTTCGATGGCGTCGGGATGCCACTTGCCGCTCTCATTGAGCAGGGTTGACGCCATGGCCCGAAAGCCATGCGCGGTCATTTCATTGCTGGAATAACCGAGGCGACGAAGGCCTGCATTGATCGTATTGTCACTCATCGGGCGCGAAAAAGTTCGGATGGAGGGGAAAACGTAGCCGGTAGGCCCCGTCAGCGCATTGGCTTCTCGCAACAATGCAATCGTTTGGCTCGATAACGGCACCAGATGATCCTTGCGCATCTTCGTTTTCGCTGCGGGAATCGTCCAGAGGGCGCCATCGAAGTCGAATTCATTCCATTCTGCATGACGCAATTCGCCGGGACGGACGAAGACGTGGGGGGCCAGCTGCATGGCGAGCTTCGTCATCGGCTGACCCTCATAGCCCTCGATTGCGCGAAGTAGCTGGCCCACCCGCGCAGGTTCGATGATCGCGCCATAATGAGTGACCGTGGGCGTCGTCAGAGCACCGCGAAGGTCGCGCGTCGGGTCGGACGGTATGCGCGCGGTCGCTACGGCGTAACGGAAAACCGCCCCGGCAAGCTGGAGCGTCCTTCGGGCGCTTTCCAGCTGACCCTTGCTCTCAATTCTACGAACGGCGGCGAGCACATCGATCGGCAGGATGTCTGCGATCGGCATATGGCCGATCGACCCTCTCAGCAGGGAAAGCAGGTATTCGCTGCGGGTGGCCGTGGCCGGTGCCCAACCCTTGGTGCCATCACGTTTACGCTTGTCGCAAAACTCTGCGGCCACGGCGTTGAAGGTATTAACGGCCTGCATTTGGGCGCGGATCTTGTCGCGCCGCTTCTCGATGGATGGATCCTTGCCGTTGGCGAGCAACGTACGTGCGTCGTCGCGCCGACGGCGTGCCTCCGCGAGTCCGACGCTTGGATATATGCCGATGGCGAGGGCCTTCTCCTTGCCATATATTCGATATTTGACCCGCCAGAGCTTGCCGCCCGTCGGTTTGATCAAGAGAAACAGGCCGAGCGCATCTCCGAGTTTGTAGGGCTTGGAACGAGGCTTTGCGTTTCGAATCGCGATGTCAGTAAGCGGCATATGTCAGCACCTTTTCCCGCTTGCGGCCCCCAATAACGGGGGGTCTTTTTCAATCGCCCAAGCTCCAATGCCGTAAGGGACCCCCAAATCTCGGCGGATTTGAGCGGAAACGGGCGACCGAGCCTGGACAAACAAAGGCGCGAAAGCCCTTGTTTTCTGCGGGTTTTATACGCTGAAAGCGACGATTTTTGAAGGGGCGATGGAGCGGGTAGCGGGAATCGAACCCGCATAGCCAGCTTGGAAGGCTGGAGCTTTACCACTAAGCTATACCCGCCCGGGCCGCGCCAAATGCCACCGCTAGGCGGCGCACGTCAAGCGCCCTCGGCCGCATCCGCCTTTTCGGCGGAGTCTTCCGGCGCATCATCCCCTTCATCGCCGCCCGGTTCGCTGTCCGGCGGGCCGATCCAGATATCGACGCGGCGGTTCTTCGCCCGGCCCGCCAGATCCGGCGTTCCGTCGAGATGGGCATTGGGGGCGATCGGCCGCTGTTCGCCAAGGGCGATAATCTCGATCCGTTCATGCCCGACGCCGTGATCGACCAGCCATGCCGCGACCGTTTCGGCGCGCTTTTCCGAGGCGATGAGATTGCCGCTGTCGGTGCCTTCCGAATCGGTATGGCCGCGCAGGACGATCGGCCAACCTTCGGCCAGCGGCTCCGACTTGAGCACGCCGGCCAGGATGCGCTGCGCATCGTCGTTCAGTTCATAGCCGCCCTGCGGGAAGGGCACGGTCTGTTCGAGCGGCTTGGGCGGCAGGTCGATCACCGGCTCCGGCGTGACGTCCGGCCGGATGATCGAGGCGGCCGGGCTCGCGCTCGGGGTCGCCGCGGGTTCGGCCGGTGCGCTTTCGCTGGCGCTCGGTTCGGGCTCCGGCGCGGCGTCCTGCTTTATCTTGCAACCGGCCAGGGCCAGCAGCGAAATTGCGGCCAGCAAGGTCGTTCGTCGCGGATGAAGTTTCATCGTCTCTCCCTTATGGTCCGGGCGCCCGGGCCTCCACAGGGGCCTTGGCCGCCTTCCTGGCCGCGGCTTCGGAAGCGGTCTTCCGGCGCGGCGGTGAATAGCTCACGATCGTGTCGCCCGGCTGCGGTTCGGGCACGCTTGCATGGGTGAAGAAGCGCATCTTGCCGCCCGGCTTCAGCAGCAGCAGCATATTGGCCGCTTCGGGCAGCACGCCCTTCGCATCCTCCATGTCGAACTGGTCCGACAATTTGGTGCGGCGGAACACCCAGCCTTCCATCTGCCGCTTGTGCAGATCGGCAACCCCCAGCCCCGAAGCGAACAGGGCCCGCCCCTTGAGCGAGGAGGGCAGCTTGCGGTGATCGTCGTCATCCGCCGCTTCGCCCAATTGGTAAACCGAATCGGTGCCGATATCATGCGCGAATTCGGAGCAGACCAGCGCGTTGTAAGCCTCGTTATCGGTGGCGGCGACGAGCACCTGATAATGGCCGAGATCGAGATTGTGCTCGGTCGCCTCGTTGAGGATCTCGCCGTGATAGGTGGGTATGCCGGCGGCGCGGGCGGGCTGCAGCCGGGCCCAGCTCGAATCGACCAGCATCACCGGCGTGCCCAGCTCGTGCATCTGCTTGGCCAGCGCGATCGCCCAGGGCGTGGCGCCCGCGATCAGCAGGCCAGGCCGCTCCACGCCGGTCACATTGAGCAGCCGGGCGACGAAATTGACCGTGAAGCCATGCGCGACGATCGTCGCCACCACGACCGCGAAGCTGAGGCCGATCAGGATCGAACCGTCGGCATAGCCAAGCTCGTTCAGGCGCAGGGCGAACAGGCCGGAAATGGCGACCAGCACGATACCGCGCGGCGCGATCCAGGCGAGGAACAGCCGCTCGTTCCACGGAATGTCGCTGAACATCAGGCTCAGCAGGATCGTCGCCGGGCGCACCACGAACAGCAGGGCCAGCAGGAACAGGCCGAAGCGCCATTCGAAATTGCGCAATTGCTCGAAATCGAGGCTGGCGGACAGCAGGATGAAAATACCCGAGACCAGCAGCACGGCAACATTCTGCTTGAAGGGATGGATGCTCCTGAGGCTCGCGACATTCATATTGGCCAGCGCGACGCCCATCACGGTGACGGCGACCAGCCCAGCCTCATGCTCGACCATGTTGCACAGCACGAAGACGCCGATCACCGCGACCAGCAGCACCGGGACCTTGAGGAATTCGGGCACCAGCCCGCGCGGGAAGGACCACGCCACGACCCAGGCCGCGGCATAGCCCATCAGCCCCGAAAGCGCCGCCGCGATAATCATCGGCGGCACCACTTCGAACACTGTCGTCCCGCCTGTGGAAAGGCGGAAATATTCATAGGCGATGACCGCGCAGAGCGCGCCGAAGGGGTCGTTGACGATCGCTTCCCATTTGAGGATCGCCGCCGGGCGTTGCTTGACGTTGGACTGGCGCAGCAGCGGCAGCACGACGGTGGGCCCGGTGACCACCAGAATGCCGGCGAACAGGATCGCCACCGGCCAGACGATACCGGCCACGTAATAGGCAGCCAGCGACCCGAACAGCCATGCGAGCGGGACGCCGAGCAGGACCAGCCGCCCGACGGCGGACCCGTATTTGCGGAGCTCGCGGAAATCGAGGCTGAGCCCGCCTTCGAACAGGATCAGCGCGACGCCGATCGAGATCATCGGCTCCAGCATGTCGCCGAAGGCCGCCTGCGGATCGAGCAGGTGGAAAACGGGCCCGGCGAGGAAGCCGGCGGCCAGCATCAGCACGATGGCCGGCCAGCCCGTCCGCCAAGCTATCCATTGGGCGCCAATGCCCAACACACCCACCAGGGCTATTACGAGAGCTTGCTGTTCCATGCGGTGAAAATGGAAGGTCGCACGAAATCCGTCCGCTTGGCAATCGCGCCGAGGACGGAAACTTCCCAGTTACGCGCGGTCAGTGGCCTTCGAAATGCATCAGCGCATCGACATGGATGCCGTCGCCGCGCAGCAATTCGCCGCCGCCCAGCTCGGGAAGGTCGATCACGAACAGCGCGTGGTCCACCACCGCGCCGGCCTGCCGCAGCAGCTGCGCGCCGGCCAGCGCCGTGCCGCCGGTGGCCAGCAGGTCGTCCACCAGCAGAACGCGCTCCCCCTCGTCGATCGCGCCCGGATCGAGTTCGATGCGGGTGCTGCCATATTCGAGCTGGTAATCGATCCCGATGGAGGGGACCGGCAGCTTGCCAGGCTTCCGCAGCGGTACGAAACCGAGCCCGAGCCGGGCGGCGATCGCCGCGCCGAAGATGAAGCCGCGCGCCTCGATCCCCGCCACGGCGCTGGCCGAGGCCGGCCGGGCGCGCTCGACCAGATGGTCGATCGTCGCCGCCAGCCCCTCGCCATGCGCGATAAGCGTGGTGATGTCGCGGAACTGGATTCCGGCGGCCGGAAAATCCGGCACGGTGCGCACCAGGGCCTTGAGATCTTCGGGCGTCATTCCCGCCGCCCGAGGATCGGCCTTGGCCTGCGCCCCGCTCAAGCCTTCTTTTTCGGCTTCACCGCCGCCCACACCTGCTTCTTGGCAAGATAGGCGAGGATGGTGGCGAAGAGCAGGAAGCCGAGCACGGCCCAACCCGTCTGGTGGCGCTTTTCGAGCGTCGGCTCCGCCGTCCAGACGAGGAAGGCCGAAACGTCCTGCGCCATCTGATCGATCGTCGCCTCGGTGCCATCGGCATAGGTCACCTGCCCGTCGCTGGTCAGCGGCGGCGGCATGCCGATATTGAGCGCGGCGAAATAGGGGTTGTAGTAGGTGCCCACGGGGGACTTGGCTTCCGGGAACCGCTTGAGCAGTTCGGCCGGCTGTTCCTCATAGCCCGTCAGGATCGAGTGCACATAGGCAGCGCCGCCATGGCGCGCCTTGGTCATCAGCGAAAGATCGGGCGGAACCTTGCCGCCATTCGCCGCCGAAGCGGCGATGTCGTTGGGATAGGGCGACGGGAAGTAGTCGATCGGCGTGCCCGGGCGCGTGGTCGTCTCGCCCGTATTGGGATCGATGCCGGGAACGGTCCAGGTCGCGGCTTCGGCCTTCACCTGCGCTTCGCTGTAACCCAGCTCGGCCAGATCGCGGATCGCGACGTGCTTCATCGAGTGGCAGGCCGAGCAGACTTCCTTGTAAACCTGGTAGCCGCGCTGGAGCTGCTGGCGGTCGAAGGTGCCGAAAGGCCCATCGCTCGCCAGATGCAGTTCCTTCGGATGCTCGTGATAGACGGTCTCGGCAGTCTCCGCGCCAAGCCCTTCGGTCGCAGCCGTATAGGCGCCGAACACGAAGGCCAGCAGCACAACGAAGCTGAAGCCGAGGCCAACAACGATACCAATCAGACGGGTCATTGCGTCGTCTTTCCCTTATCCCGCGCGCTTAGCCGGCCACAGCCGCTTTATCGCCCAACACAGCCTCGTCATCCGAGCCCAGCACCGATTCGGTGATCGAGAAGGGCAGCGGCTTCGGTTTCTCCACCATCGAGACGATCGGCAGAATGACCAGGAAGTGCAGGAAGTAATAGGCCGTGGCGAGCTGGCTGATCATGACATAGGGCTCTTCCGCCGGCGCACCGCCGAGATAGAACAGCAGCAGCATGTCCGCGATCAGCGCCGCGAAGAACCACTTGAACAGCGGCCGGTAATGGCCCGAACGCACCGGCGACTTGTCGAGCCAGGGCAGGAAGAACCAGCACAGGATCGCGCTGAACATGGCGAGCACGCCCCACAGCTTGGCCGGCAGGATGAAGTCCGCCGTAAAAGCGCGCAGGATCGCGTAGAACGGCCAGAAATACCATTCGGGCACGATATGCGCCGGGGTCGAGAGCGGGTTCGCCGGAATGTAATTGTCCGGGTGGCCGAGATAGTTCGGCAGGAAGAACACGAAGGCGCAGTAGATGATCAGGAACACGCCCAGCCCGAAGCCGTCCTTCGCCGTGTAATACGGGTGGAACGGAACGGTATCGCTTTCCTTCTTCACCTCGACGCCCGTGGGGTTCGAGGAACCGGGGATATGTAGCGCCCAGATGTGCAGGATCACCACGCCCGCGATCACGAAGGGCAGCAGGAAGTGCAGCGAGAAGAAGCGGTTGAGCGCGGCGTTATCCGGCGCGAAACCACCCAGCAGCCAGATCTGCAGCGGTTCGCCCACGCCGGGGATCGCGCCGAACAGGCCGGTGATCACCTTGGCGCCCCAGAAGCTCATCTGCCCCCAGGGAAGCACGTAACCCATGAAGCCGGTGGCCATCATCAGCAGGAAGATGACCACGCCGAGCAGCCAGATCATTTCGCGCGGCGCCTTGTAGGACCCGTAGAACAGGCCGCGGAAGATGTGGACATAGACGACCACGAAGAACGCGCTGGCGCCGTTGGCATGGGCATAGCGCATGAGCCAGCCCCAGTTCACGTCGCGCACCGTATGCTCGATCGAATCGAAGGCGACCGTGGAATTCGGCGCGTAATGCATCGCCATGATCACGCCGGTGACGATCTGCAGCACCAGGCAGAAGCCGGCCAGCACACCGAAATTCCAGAAATAGGAAAGGTTGCGCGGCACGGGATAGCCGGCGCCGATGGCGTTATAGACGAAACGCGGAAGCGGCAGCTTCTCGTCGATCCAGCGCATCAGCGGCGCCTTGGGTTCGTAATGCTTGGCCCAGGGGAAGCTCATGGTCGGTTCTCTCGCCTCAGCCGACTAGGATGGTTGTGTCGGAAGTGAATTCGTAAGTCGGCACTTCCAGATTCTTCGGCGCCGGCCCCTTACGGATGCGCGCGGCCGTGTCATACACGGAGCCGTGGCAGGGGCAGAAATAGCCGCCATATTCGCCGCGCATCTCGCCCTCGGCGGCGCCCAGCGGCACACAGCCGAGATGGGTGCACACACCCATCGTGATCAGCCAGTTCTCATGGCCTTCGATCGTCCGTTCTTCCAGCGTCTGCGGATCGCGCAGCTGCGAGAGCGGCACCGCATTGGCCTCGGCGATTTCCGTCTGCGTGAGATTGCGCACGAAGAGCGGCTGCTTGCGGAACACCGCCTTGATCGCCTGGCCCGGCTCGATGGCCGAAAGATCGACCTCGGTCGTGCTTTCGGCCAGCACGTCCTTCGACGGGGCCATCTGGCTGATCAGGGGGACAAGCGTCCCCACCGCACCGATGCCTGCCGCGGCCACCGCGGCAATATTAATGAAATCGCGCCGGCGCACGCCTTCTTCGGTGGCGAGCGTGTCCGTATCCGCACTGCCAGTGGTGGTTGCCATAGCCTTGCCTTGCCTGTCGGCCCCGATTGAGCGGAACGCCCGATGCGAAGCCGAAGAATTTCGACCCGTCGCCCCTCGAAAATTGCCCCCCGAGGCGGTGACTTGGCGCGGCTGATAGACGAGGGAGCCCGCCATGCCAACAGGCTTTTGGCGGCTTTGTGACAGGTTTCCTAAGCGAGACCGATCAGGGAAAACTGCCGGCCATAGGTTGGCTCGCCATTATGGGTAGCCAATCTGTAGGAGAAGAATCGCTGCGGTGCGGCATAGGTATCGAGCCCGAGCGGGTCGATCCGGGCGATTCCGGCGGCGGCCAGGCGCCGGGCGGCATAGGCTTCCAGATCGAACTGCCAGTGGCCTTCGCGGCCCGGTTCGAAAAAGCGCGCATCCTCCTCCGAGAAGTTCTCGCGGAACGGTGCATCCACCTCGTAACTCGCCTGGGCGATGGCGGGGCCGATCGCCGCCGCGATGCGCCCACGCCGGGCGCCGAGCCGCTCCATCGCATCGACCGTCGCTTCGAGCACGCCGCCATGCGCCCCACGCCAGCCGGCATGGGCGGCACCGACCACGCCCGCCTCACTATCGGCGAACAGCACCGGCGCGCAATCGGCGGTGACGATGCCGAGCAGCAGGCCAGGCCGGTCGGTGACCAGCGCATCGGCGCGTGGCCGGTCGTCGTCGCTCCAGGGGTCCTGGACGACGACGGCGTCGGGCGAATGGACCTGATAGACGGTCACCAGCCGCGCGCCGGGCGCCACGGCTTCCACGGCGCGGCGGCGATTCTCCGCAACGGCGGCGGGATCGTCATCGGCGCCGAAGCCGACATTGAGCCCTTCCACCGCGCCGCGCGACACGCCGCCCCGGCGGCCTAGGAAGCCGTGCGGAATGCCGGCCAGCGCCGGCGACCTGACGGCCTCGACCGGCTCAGCCAAGGCTGCGGGACACTTGCTCATAGGTATCGCGCGAGAGGTTCGGCGCGGCGGCGATCCGCTCCAGCTCGGCGCGCATCAGCGCGGCCCTGCCCGGCTCGATTCGCCGCCAGCGGCCGAGCGGGGGCACGAAGCGCGCAGCGGTCTGCGGATTGATCGGATCGAGCGCGAGAATCAGGTCGGCGATCATCCGGTAGCCCTCGCCGCTCGCCGCATGGAAGGCATGCGGATTGACCGCGAAGGCCATGTAGAGCGAGCGCACGCGATTGGGGTTGCGCAGCGTGAAGTCCGGATGCTCCGCCAGCGCCTTCACATGCTGAAGCGCATCGGGATGCAGCGACTGCGCCTGGATCGCGAACCACTTGTCGATCACCAGCGGATTGCCGCGATAGCGGTCGTAGAAATCGAGCAGATACTTGCCGCGCGCGGGCGTTTCGAGCCCGGCCAGCACCATCAGCGCGCCCTGCCGTTCGGTCATATTCGCGGCCGCATCATATTGCGCCGCCGCCATTTCCGCCGCGCTCTCGGGCGCGCCGGCAGCCAGATAGATCAGCGCCTGCGTGCGCACCTTGCGCGCGCCCCGCGCCGCGGCATCCGCGCCGCCGGAGATCCCGCCCGCACGGCCATGCATGGCGACCAGCTCGCTTTCCAGCTTCGCGCCGAGCCATGCCTTCAGCCCCTCGCGCTCGCGGTGGATCGCTTCCGGATCGGCGAGCAGCATCTGTTCGGCGAGATAGGACTGGCTCGGCAGCACCATCAGCTCGCCGCGCATCAGATCGTCGAGCGCCTCGTCCGCAAGGATCGCGGCGAAGGCCTGGCGAATCGCCTCGCGCCCCGTGGCGGTTGCGGCCTCGTCGAGCGAGCCGGAGATCGCCTCGCACAGATGGCCGACCACCAGGTCCTGCATCGCCTCGTACCGGGCGAAGGGATCGTCGTCATGCGCGGCGAGGAAGACCAGCTCCGCGGCATCAATCTTGCGCTCGATCGAGACCGGCGCGGAATAGCCGCGATTGATCGAAAGCACCGGCTTGCGGGCGAATCCGTCAAAGCTGAAGCTCGCCTGAGATTGGTCCAGCACGACCAGTTTTTCGCCATCGTGGCGCCCGGTTTCGGGATCGAACAGCGCGATGCGCAGCGGGATCGGCATCGGCTTCTTTTCGTCCTGCCCCGGCGTCGCCGGGACCTCCTGCGCGAGATGCAGCACCGCCGTTTCGCCGTCATGTTCGAGCCGCACAGAAAGCCGCGGCGTGCCCGCCTGGCTGTACCACAGGCGGAACTGCGCGAGGTCGAGCCCGGCGCCGTCCTCGATCGCGCAGACGAAATCCTCACAGGTCGCGGCTTCGCCATCATGGCGCTCGAAATAGAGATCGGTACCTTTGCGGAACCGCTCCGGCCCGGCCATCGTCCGCATCATGCGGATCACCTCGGCGCCCTTGTTATAGACGGTGGCCGTGTAGAAGTTCGAGATTTCGCGATAGGAATCGGGTCGGATCGGATGCGCCAGCGGGCCACTGTCTTCCGGGAACTGGACCGAGCGCAGCACGCGCACATCCTCGATCCGCTTGACCGCTTCCGAGCCCATGTCGGCGCTGAACAGCTGATCGCGCAGCACGGTGAAGCCCTCTTTCAGCGAGAGCTGGAACCAGTCGCGGCAAGTCACGCGATTGCCCGACCAGTTATGGAAATATTCGTGGCCGATCACGCCTTCGATCGCGTCGTAATCGCCATCGGTCGCGGTCTCGGTGTCGGCCAGCACATATTTCGTGTTGAAGATATTGAGGCCCTTGTTCTCCATCGCGCCCATGTTGAAATCGCTGACGGCGACGATGTTGAACAGGTCGAGATCATATTCGCGGCCGAAGGTCTCCTCGTCCCACTTCATGCTGTTCTTCAGCGATTCCATCGCATGGCCGGTGCGCTCCAGATCGCCTTCGCGAACCCAGATGCCGAGATCGACCTTGCGGCCCGAACGGGTGGTGAAGCTGTCGCGATTGGCGACGAGATCGCCGGCCACCAGCGCGAAGAGATAGGAGGGCTTGCGCCAGGGATCATGCCATTCGGCCCAGTGCCGGCCATCCGCGCCCTCACCCTCGGCCACGCAATTGCCGTTGGAAAGCAGCACCGGGAACTGGTCCTTCGGCCCTTCCATCCGCACGCGATAGGTTGAGAGGACATCCGGCCGGTCGGGGAAGAAGGTGATGCGGCGGAAACCTTCGGCCTCGCACTGGGTGCAGAGCATGCCGTTGGAGGCATAGAGGCCCATCAACTGGCTATTGGCCGAAGGATCGATCTCGGTCGTCACTTCCACCAGATGGCTGTCACCCTGCAGGGTGAGCATGAGATCGCCCTCATCGAGCGACCAGCTGTTCACCGCCTCGCCATCCACTTTCACTTCGAGCGGGGCCAGACCGTCGCCATTGAGGCGCAAAGTGTCGCTGGGCGTGGCAGCGGCATTGCGCTGCACCGTCAGCCGCGAATGGACGCGGGTCTTGGCGAGGCCGAGATCAAAGTCGAGCGCGATCTCGGGCACCAGCCAGGGAAAGGGCGCGTAGTCCTCCCGCCGGATCAGCGGCGGTTCCTTGGGCTGCGGCGCGGCATCGGCCATTTCGGGATTACCATCGGGCGTGGCGGGGGTACGAGCTATATCCATGGGCCTGTCTTAGAATCTTTCCTGCATCCGTCCACGCCCTTAGAACGCGCGGATCATGCATCTGTTCATTTTCGGACTTGGCTATTCGGCCCGGCATATCAAGCGCGCGCTGGAACCGCTCGGCTGGCGGGTGACGGCAAGCGGCAGCGCGGGCGAGGTGGCGTTCGACGACGAGGCGGCGGTGCGCGGCGAATTGTCGCGGGCGAGCCACGTCCTCTCCTCCGTCCCGCCGGCCGATGGCGGCGATCCGGTGCTGGCGCGATATGGCGATGCGCTGGTGCATGGCTGGACCGGCTATCTCTCCTCCAGCGGCGTCTATGGCGATACCGGCGGCGCCTGGGTGGACGAGAGCGCCCCCACCGGTGCCGGCCGCAGGACGGCGCGCGCGGCCTGCGACGCGGCGTGGCTCGAACGCGGCGCAAGAGTGTTCCGCCTGCCGGGAATCTATGGCCCCGGCCGCAGCGCGCTGGACAGGGTGCGCGAAGGGCGCGCCCATCGCATAAACCTGCCCGGGCAGGTGTTCAGCCGCGTGCATGTGGAGGATATCGCCAGCGGGGTGATCGCCGGACTGGAAGGGCCGCCCGGCGCCTATAACCTTGCCGACGACCTGCCCACGAACCAGAATGCCGTGATCGAGGAAGCCTGCCACCTGCTGGGCGTGGAAGCCCCGCCTCTCCTGCAGCTCGAGGAAGCCGGCCTCTCGCCGCAAGCCCGGGCTTTCTATTCGGAGAACCGGCGTATCGCCAATGGCAAGGCCAAGCGGGTGCTGGGCTGGCGCCCGGCCTATGGCGATTATCGCAGCGGGCTGATCGAGCTCTTGCGCGGATAGGGGGCATGGCGCCCGCGCAGCGCCACCACCAGCCCGGCCAGCGCCAGCACGCCGCCGGCGACCGCCAGCCACGACCATTGATAGCCTTCGAATATGGTCGAAAGCGTCATCGCCACCACCGGAACCGCCACGCCATTATAAGCCGCGCGGCCCGGCCCGAGATCGCGGATCAGCCCGAAATAGAGCGGGAAGGTGACCACCGAACCGACGATGCCGAGATAGGCGACCCCCGCCCAATAGCGCGGATTGGCGGGAAAGACCGGCGGCCCGGCAAATGTCCAGGCGAAGATCGCATCGGCCAGCGTGCCCCACAGCATCGCCCATGCCAGCATCACCAGCAGCGGGCGCTTGCGGGCGGTCTCGGTGGCCTGCAGCACATTGGCGCTGGAAGCGGAAAGAATGCCGAGCGCGGCGAATAGGATGCCGAGGCCGACCAGCCCGGTGGGCGGCGCCTCGCGCGCTTCATGCACCAGCAGCAGCGCGATCCCCGCCAGCGCGATCAGCGTGCCGATCATGAACCGGCGCGTGATCCGGTTTTCGAGGAAGATCAGGCCGAGGATCGCGTTCGGCACCATCAGGAAGGCGAACAGCACCGCCACGATGCCCGATGTCAGGTGGATTTCCGCCCGGTAAACGAAATTGAAGTTCATGAAGAACTGGGTGATGCCGATGGCGAAAGCGACCATATGGCCGGAAATGGTCATCCGGAAACCGCGCCCGCCGAGCGAGGCGAGCACGAACATGCCGATCGTGGCGATGGTGAAGCGATAAGTGACCGACCAGCTCGGCGGCACGACCAGTAGCTGGTCCTTGATCACCAGCCAGGTGGAGCCCCAGATCAGCGCGACCAGCACGAAGGGCACGGCGATGTCCGGCCGCAGCAGGGCGTGAGGGCGCTTGGTCCCGATCAGCCCGCCGGTCACAGGGCGGCTATCGCGCGGGCGAGCGCGCGCGCGTCCTCCTCTTTGGTGTCCCAGGCGGCAACGAAGCGCGCAGCATGCATGCCCCAGTCATAGAAGCCGAAACCCTGCGTGCGAAGGGCCTGTCGTTCCGCCGCCGTGCATTGCAGGAAAACCTCGTTCGCCTCGACCGGATGCAGCAGCCGTTCGCCGGCGGCCGCGCCGATCTCCGCCGCGGCGGCATTGGCGGCGGCGGCATTGTGCAGCCACAGGTCGCCTTCGAGCATGGCGAGGAGCTGCGCGGCGAGGAAGCGTCCCTTGGACTGCAAGTGTCCGGCGCGCTTGCGGCGATAGCGCGCCACGTCGGCCAGGCTGGGATCGAAGAACACGATCGCCTCCGCGCTCATCGCCCCGTTCTTGATGCAGCCGAAGCTCAGCGCATCCACGGGCCCGGCCACTTCGGCGGGCGGGCGCAGCAGGAAAGCAACGGCATTGGCGAAGCGCGCGCCATCCATATGCAGGCGCAACCCGCTCTGGCCGATCTCCATATCGAGCCGGGCAAGCTCCTCCGGCCGATAGACGCAGCCGCATTCGCTGGCCTGGGTGATCGAGATGGCATGCGGCTGCACCTGGTGCACATCGTCGCGAATCTGGTCGAGCACCGCGCGCAGGCTCTCCGGCGTCAGCTTGGCATTGTCCCCTTCGGCGAGGATCAGCTTGGCGCCGTGCAGGTAGAAGCCCGGCGCGCCGCCCTCATCCATCTCGATATGCGCCTCGCGGTGGCAGACCACGCCGCCATGCGGCTGCACCATGGTGGAGAGCGCCAGGCAATTGGCCGCCGTGCCGGTGGCGGCCCACATGGCCGCGACTTCGCGCCCGAACAGGGCGGAAAAGGCATCGTCGAGCGCGCCGCTCAGCCGGTCGGTGTCGTAAGGCGTGTCCGCCGCATCGGCAGCCTGCATTGCACGCCAGACCTGGGGGTGTACGGCAGCGGCATTGTCGGAAAGAAATTGCACCGGAACGCCATTACTTGCTCAGGTGTTCGAGGCAAGAAGGAGATCGCCGATATGGCCAGCACTGTCGATATTTCGCGCAGCGACGAGATCACCCACGGCGCCTATCGCGCCGATGTCCCCGGCACGGACCGCAAGGCCGAGCTGACTTGGCGCGCGCTGGGCGAGGCGCGCATTGCCGAACACACTTTCGTCCCGCCCGAAGCGCGTGGCATGGGAATTGCCATGCAGCTGGTCGAAGCGCTGGTGGACGATGCGCGCGCACAGGATTTCACCATCGTCCCGCAATGCAGCTATGTCGCCGCCGCCTTCCGCCGGCACCCCGAATGGGCCGATGTGCGGGCGGAAATCGAGAGCTGAGAGCCTGCCCGATCGGCCCCGGTTTTCCGGAACATCGCGCTTTCGCATCCGTTGAATCGATATAGGCCGGTGACGTTGCAGACGCCGGCGGGAACGGCCCGCTTTCGCGGGCCCCGGTCCGCCTGAAACAAGCATCCATGCGGGATCGCGTCCGCCACCGGCTCCATCGAGGAGATGAGACCATGACCCAGGCGACACTCCGCAACGACCAGACCTATTCGGACAGCGAGCTGGACAGGCGCCGCGAATACGATCGCAGCCGCCCGTTGCAGCGCGACGAGACCACGCTGCTGATCAGCTCCGACAAGGTGGACGGCACACCCGTCTATGCCACCGATGGCGAGAAGATCGGCCATGTCGATCACCTGATGATCGGCAAGCGGTCGGGCCGCGTGGAATATGCGGTGATGAGCTTCGGCGGCTTCCTGGGGATCGGCGAAAGCTACCATCCCCTGCCGTGGGACGCGCTGGATTACGACACGGAACGCGGCGGCTATGTCGTGAATATCGACAAGGAAAAGCTGGAGAGTGCCCCGCATTACGAGCGCGGGACCTTCCCGGTTTTCGACCGCGCCTATGGTGAGAACATCTATACCTATTACGGCGTGCTCTACTGATCGACACCGCCCGACGGACGAAAGGGCCCCGGCAATACCGGGGCCCTTTTCGTATCCCGGTCACTCCGGCAGGCGCGAAAAGTCCACCCCGGCGATACTGTCGAGCACGGCGGCGCGAATCGCCAGCGCGTCCTCCAGCGGGATGCCGTGCATGGCGAGGCTGCCGCCCGCGAGGCCGAAAACTAGGTCGGCATAGCCGCGGCGGCGCGCGATCGGGCCCTGCGCCACTTCCACCGATTGCAGCTTGACGCGCGAGGCGATGTCCAGCCGGGGCGCCAGCCAGCCGCGCCTTATATATAGCTGCCGCGCATCCATCGCGTGGCGATCATGCAGCCACAGGAAATGCTGGCGGAAAGCCAGCACCGCGCCCGCCAGCCCGGCCCCGGCGGCGAACCAGAAATAGCCGAAGGCGGCCAGCCCGATGCCGAGCACCGCCATCGGCGCGACACTGAACAGGGCACGGTCGAAACGGTGCTTCGCGCTCGGCCGGTGCCAGTCGGTCCGGTCGTCGGGCAAGGTGAAGCCCGTGGTCGCCACCACCGGGGCAATCTCCTCCATCGTCCCGAACGGCACGACGACATGGCTGGCGGATTTGGCGTCCTGCGCTAGGCTGATCACGGACAGATCGTGCCAGCCGAAATGGCGGCGCACGATGCCGGTGGCGATCTTCAACGCCTGCACGCGGTGCAGCGGCATGACCACATCGGTGCGGGTCAGCAGGCCGCGACGGCGGCGCAGGCCCTTGGGCGTCTGTTCCAGCCGGAAATCCCAATCGCGCAGGGCCGTCCGCGCCACGCCGGTCGCAAGGCCGACAAATCCCAACACGGCGGCGGCCAGCATGATGCCGATGGCCTGCGCGGCGATGCCGAGATGGACCAGCCAGTCGCCCGGCCCCGCCAGCAGATCGCCCCAGGCATCCGGATCCCAGATTTCGAACGGCAGGAGAAAATCGAATTGCTGCGCCGCGCCGGCCAGCACGGCGAAGACGATGAGCGAGAATTCGAACAGGCCGAAAGTCAGCAGGCGCGGCAGGTCCATCGCGAACAGGGCCTGCGCCTGTTCCGGCTCCGCCACCGCTCCGCCCTCGCCCGCGTCCGGCGAAATCTCGCCATCCTTGCGAGCACGCACCGTCTCGCGCAGCGCAGCCCCCTCCGCCTCGCTGACATAGGCGATCTTCACCTCGTCCTTGCCGCCCGCGCCGGTTTCGAACTTGACCTCGACCATGCCGAACAGGCGCGGGACCAGCGCCTGTTCGAGGCTGACATCCTGGATCCGCTCATAGGGGACGGAGCGCGCCGCGCGGCTCAGCAGCCCGCTTTCGACGCTGATATCGTCCTCACCGATGCGGTAACGGAAGTGGCGCCAGCGAATATAGGCCGACAGGAAGGTAATGATCAGGATGGCCGGTATCGCCGCGGCCACGAACAGCCCGGCCTTGTCCGCCCCACGCGAACCAAAGATCACGGCGACGATCGGCAACACCACATTGCGCAGGGCAACGATGCCGCGCACCAGGAAGCCGAGCGCGCTGGTCCGCCGCCAGCCCCCGGCCTGCTGCCCCGTGGCCGCGCTCACATCGAATCGCGGCGGACATGCGCGCGAATCTCCTCGCGCATGGCGACCGCATCGCTTTCGGCGAGGCCGGGTAGCGAAACCGAGGCGTTGTGGTTGCCCGCCGTGTGCAGCACCAGCGTGGAGAGGCCGTAAATCCGCTCGAGCGGGCCGCGATTGACGTCGATATGCTGGACCCGGCCGAAAGGCACCACTGTGTCCGATCGGAACAGCAGGCCGCGCACCACGCGCAGCCGGTCCTGCCCCATCTGATATCCGCGCGCGTGATAGCGCCGCATCGGCACCCGGATCAGCACGAAGGCGCCCAGCAGCAGCACCGGCACGATGAAGGAGCCGGTCGGCAGCAGGCCGGCCGTTTCCGCGATGCCAGCCGCCACCACGAAAGGCAGGGTGAACAGCAGCCAGCCGATCCGCAGGACCTTCACGTAATTGGGGTGCAGGGGGGTGAGCGCAGCGTCGTCGGACATGGTGCCCTATATGGGCAATACACCTGCGCGAAGCAAGCGAATCCGGCGCGCGGAAGCACCGTGATTTCCGTGGTAGAGGGAATGGTGCTGCTGGGGAGGATTGAACTCCCGGCCTCACCCTTACCAAGGGTGCGCTCTACCACTGAGCTACAGCAGCACTGGAGACCTGTCCGGCACGGCCTTCTTACCGGGCTGACGGGCAGGCGCGCGCTATTGGCATGCCCGGCTGCGATGTCAAGCCAAGCTTGAGCCACGGGCGCAATAGCGGCAAGACGTTTCGCATGAGTGAAGACCGGGCGGAATTGTCGCGCGAGGAGCGGCTGGCGGCGAAGCTGCGCGAGAACCTGCGCCGCCGCAAGGCGCAGGCGCGCGCCAAACAGGGAAGCGAGGAGGGGCAGGATACCCTTCCCAAACCGGCGGAGGACGGCTAACGCGCGGGGCTCCCGAGAGACCGCAGGAGCCTGACTTCCCGTGCCTACCCTGATCCTCGTCCGCCACGGCCAGAGCCAGTGGAACCTGGAAAACCGCTTCACCGGCTGGTGGGACGTGGACCTGACCGAGAAGGGCGTGGCCGAAGCCACGGCGGCCGGCGAATTGCTGGCAGAGAAGGACCTGCTTCCGAGCCGCGCCTTCACTTCGCTGCAGCTGCGCGCGATCAAGACGCTGCATCTGGCGCTGGAAGCCTGCGGCCGCCTGTGGATCCCGGAAACCAAGGACTGGCGGCTCAACGAGCGGCATTATGGCGGGCTGACCGGGCTCAACAAGGCCGAGACGGCCGAGAAGCACGGCGAGGAGCAGGTGCATATCTGGCGCCGCAGCTTCGACACGCCGCCGCCGCCGCTGGAAGCCGGCAGCACTTACGATCTCGCTTCGGACCCGCGCTATGCCGGGCTCGCCGTGCCCGATACGGAAAGCCTCAAGCTCACTATCGAGCGCGTGCTGCCCTATTGGGAAAGCGACATCCTGCCCGTGCTGGCCAGCGGCGAGACGGTGCTGATCTCCGCCCACGGCAATTCGCTGCGCGCTTTGGTGAAGCATCTTTCCGGCATTTCCGATGAGGAAATCACCGGGCTTGAAATCCCCACCGGCCAGCCGATCGTCTATGATTTCGACGACAATATGCAGCCGGGCGAACGGCATTATCTGAAGGACCGTTGATGAGCGCAAAAGTCGCCATCGTGATGGGCAGCCAGTCCGACTGGCCGACGATGAAACACGCCGCCGACGTGCTGGACGAGCTGGGCGTTGCGCATGAGGCGCGCATCGTTTCGGCCCACCGCACGCCCGAACGGATGGTGGAATTCGGCAAGGGCGCGGCGGGCGAAGGCTTCCAGGTCGTCATCGCCGGCGCCGGGGGCGCGGCCCACCTGCCCGGTATGCTCGCGGCGCTGACGCATCTTCCAGTGCTGGGCGTGCCCGTCCAGTCCAAGGCGCTGTCGGGCCTCGATAGCCTGCTTTCCATCGTGCAGATGCCGGCCGGCATTCCCACCGGCACGCTGGCGATCGGCGAAGCCGGCGCCTGCAATGCCGGGCTGATGGCAGCGGCGATCCTCGCCCTCTCCGACGAGGCGCTCTCGCAGCGGCTGCAGGATTGGCGCGCCGCACGCAGCGAAGCCGTGGCGCAAACTCCGACAGACAGTTGAGCCCACCCATCATGATTCCCACCGGCGCAACCATCGGCATATTGGGCGGCGGCCAGCTCGGCCGCATGATCGGCATGGCCGCGGCCCGGCTCGGCTATCGCTGCCACGTCTATGCGCCGGAGAAGGACAGCGTCGCCGCCGAAGTCTGCGCGCGCTTCACCTGCGCGGGCTGGAAGGACAGCGCGGCGCTTTCCGCCTTCGCGCAGGATTGCGACGTGGTGACCTACGAATTCGAGAACGTGCCGGTCGCCCCGCTGGCGGCGATCCCCGAAGCCCGGCTCGCGCCCGGCAAGCGCGCGCTGGAAGTGGCGCAGGACCGGCTGGCCGAAAAGCGCTTCGTCGCCGATCTCGGCGGCCGCACCGCGCCCTATGCGCGGGTCGACACCGAGGAGATGCTGCGCGACGCGGTGGAAAGCGTCGGCATGCCGGGCATCCTCAAGACCAGGCGCGAAGGCTATGACGGCAAGGGCCAGTGGCGGATCGGCAATCTGCACGAGCTGGACGGCGTGCGCGTACCGCAGGCCGGCCTGATCTATGAAGGCTTCGTCCATTTCGAAGCCGAATTCTCGGTGATCCTCGTCCGCGCCCGGGACGGCTCCATGCAATTCTGGGACAGCGCGCAGAACAGCCATGACGACGGCATCCTCGCCCGGTCCTTCCTGCCCCCGGCGAAACGGATCGAGGAGCAGGTGGAAGAGGCGCGCGCCCTGGCCCGCCAGGCAGCCGATGCGCTGAACTATGTCGGCGTGCTGGCGCTGGAATTCTTCGCCACGGCGGACGGCCCCGTGTTCAACGAAATGGCGCCGCGCGTGCACAATTCCGGCCACTGGACGATCGAGGGCGCCGTCACCAGCCAGTTCGAGAACCATGTCCGCGCGATCTGCGGCCTGCCGCTGGGCGACACCGCCACGCTGGCGACGCGGATCGACATGCACAACCTGATCGGCGAGGAAGCCGGCGACGTGGCCGCCTTGCTTGCCGATCCGCGCGCCCATCTCCATCTTTACGGCAAGGCCGAGGCGCGCGAAGGCCGCAAGATGGGCCATGTGACGAAAGTGGGCTGATGGCGCGCGAGGTGATCTTCGTAGTGGCCCGGGCGATCGACGGAACGATCGCGCAGGATGACGATGTGCCGTGGAAGATCCGCGAGGATCTGCAGCGCTTCAAGCGGCTGACCATGGGCAAGCCGATGATCATGGGCCGCAAGACCTTCGACAGCCTGCCCAAACTGCTGCCCGGCCGCCGCCATATCGTGCTGACGCACCAGAAGGGCTGGAGCGCGCCGGGCGCGGAAGTGGCGCATTCACTCGAGGAAGCGCTGGAACTGGCCGGCGATGGCGATATCGCGGTGATCGGCGGCGGCGTGATCTTCGACCTGTTCCTGCCGCTGGCAACCCGGATGGAGATCACCGAGATCTACGAGAACACCGATGGCGACGTGTTCATGGCCACGCCCGATCCGAAGCTGTGGCGCGAAACCTTCCGCGAGAAGCACCGAGCGGAAAACGGCGATCCGGCCTATGCCTTCGTGACGCTGGAACGCGCTGCGTGAGGCGGCTGGACCACCGCGACCTGATGCCGCGCGACATGCGCGGCGCGATCCTGGCGCTGGGCAATTTCGACGGTTTCCATCTCGGCCACCAGCGCGTGGTCGCCGAAGCCGTGGGCTGGGCCCATGCCGAGGGACGCAAGGCGATCGTCTGCACCTTCGATCCGCATCCGGTGCGCCATTTCGCGCCGCATATCCCGCCCTTCCGCCTGACCACGCTGGACCAGCGCGAGGAGCTGTTCGCCGCCGCCGGCGCGGATGCGATGCTGGTGTTCCATTTCGACGGCTCGCTGGCGAAAATGCCGGCCGACAGCTTCGTGACGCGCCTGCTGGCCGAGCATGTCGGTGCCGCAGGCGTGGTGACCGGCGAGGACTTTACCTTCGGCAAGGATCGCGGCGGCAATTTCGAGCTGCTGGCATCGGTCGGCCGCCGCCACGGCATCGCCGCCCGCGCGGTCGGCCCGGTGCGCTCCGGCGGGATGACCGTCTCTTCCAGCCGGATTCGCGATGCGCTGAAGGCCGGCGACTGCGAAACCGCGGGCAGCCTGCTGACCCGCCCCTTCGCCATTCGCAGCACCGTGCAGCATGGCGACAAGCGCGGGCGCGAGATCGGCTTTCCCACCGCCAATATGTGCATGGGCAATTACCTGCGCCCGCGCTTCGGCATCTATGCGGTGACCGGGCGCATCCTCGATAGCGGGCAGGTGCTGAAAGGCGCGGCCAATGTCGGCATCCGCCCGCAATTCTCGCCGCCGCAGGAACTGCTCGAGCCGCATTTCTTCGATTTCGCGGAAGATCTCTACGGCCGCGAAGTGGAGGTCGCCTTCCACCATTTCCTCCGGCCGGAAGCGAAATTCAACAGCGTCGATGCGCTGATCGAACAGATGGACCGCGATTGCGTGCAGGCGCGCAAATTGCTCGGCTGACGCCCGCAGGCGCGAACAAAATTGCAGGAAGCCGCGCCCGCCGCTAAGGCCCGCCCGCTATGAGCGAACAGCGCGACTACCGAGACACCGTCTTCCTGCCGAAGACAGACTTCCCGATGAAGGCCGGACTCCCGCAAAAGGAGCCCAATATTCTCGCGCGCTGGCAGGAGGAGGACCTTTACGGCCAGGTGCGCGCCAACCGCGACGGGCGCGAGAAGTTCATCCTGCATGACGGCCCGCCCTACGCCAATGGCGACATGCATATCGGCCATGCGCTGAACCATGTGCTGAAGGACATGGTGGTGCGCACGCAGACGCTGCTGGGCAAGGATGCGCCCTATGTTCCCGGCTGGGACTGCCACGGCCTGCCGATCGAATGGAAGGTCGAGGAACAGTACCGCAAGAAGAAGCTCAACAAGGACGAGGTGCCGCCGGCGGAATTCCGCGCCGAATGCCGCGCCTATGCCGCCCAATGGGTGGATGTGCAGCGCGACCAGCTGAAGCGTCTCGGCGGGCTGGGAGACTGGGACCATCCCTATCTCACCATGCAGTTCGAAAGCGAAGCGACGATCGTGCGCGAACTGCTGAAATTCGCCGAACGCGGCCAGCTCTATCGCGGCGCCAAGCCGGTGATGTGGAGCCCGGTGGAAAAGACCGCGCTGGCCGAGGCGGAGGTCGAATACGAGGATATCGTCTCGACCCAGATCGACGTGGCGTTCGAGATCACCGAGAGCCCGATCGAGGAACTGGTCGGCGCCTATGCGGTGATCTGGACGACGACTCCGTGGACGATCCCGGTGAACCAGGCTTTGGCCTATGGGCCGGAGATCGAATACGTTCTCGTCGAATTGAACGAATACCAAGGCGGCGAGACGATCGCCTCATGGGGAAAGTATGTGATCGCCGAAGCGCTGCTCGATGATTTCGAGTCTCGAATCGGACTTGATCAGAAGGGCACGGACTACAAGCTCGACGTTCGTAAATTCTTGAAAGGCTCCGACTTAGCCGGCACCGTCGCCCGCCACCCGATGCACCATCTCGGCGGATTCTATGCCGAACCGCGCCCGTTCCTGCCCGGCGACTTCGTCACCACCGACAGCGGCACCGGCCTCGTCCATATGGCGCCCGATCATGGCGAGGACGATTTCGAGCTGTGCAAGGCGCATGGCATCAATCCGAAATTCGTGGTCGAGGCCGATGGCCGCTATCGCGAGGACTGGCTGTGGCTGCCGCGCACGGACGAACGCTCCGGCAGTGTCATCAACCCCAAGTTCAACGCGCCGGACGGGCCGATCTGTTCGGATTTGCGCGAGGCGGGCGCACTGCTGAGCGCATCCACAGACTATCAACACAGCTATCCCCATAGCTGGCGCTCCAAGGCGAAAATCATCTATCGCTGCACGCCGCAATGGTTCGTGCCGATGGACAAGCCCGGCATCCTCGAACACCTCGAAACGCCCGCCGAACAGCGCTGGGACAATGAGGGCGGCGCGCTGGAATCCGATGCCACGCTGCGGCAAGTGGCGATGGAAGCGATCGAGCAGACGCGCTTCGTGCCGGAAAAGGGCCGCAACCGCATCGGCAGCATGGTGGAAGGGCGGCCCGACTGGGTGCTCTCCCGCCAGCGCGCCTGGGGCGTGCCTATCACCCTGTTCGTGAACCGGAAAACCGGCGATTACCTGGTCGATCCCGCGGTCAATTCCGGCATCGTCGAGGCCGTGCGTGCAAAGGGGGTGGACGCGTGGAGCGACGAGGCTGCAACGATCCTGCAACAGCATGGGCATGACCCCGAGGATTACGAGCGGGTAACCGACATTCTCGACGTCTGGTTCGACAGCGGATCGACCCATGCCTTCGTGCTGGAAAGCGGGCGCTGGCCGGCGCTGCAATGGCCGGCCGATCTCTACCTGGAAGGCAGCGACCAGCATCGCGGCTGGTTCCAGTCCAGCCTGCTGGAAAGCTGCGCCACGCGCGGGCGGGCGCCCTACAATGCCGTCCTCACCCATGGCTTCACCATGGATGCCAAGGGCGAGAAGATGTCCAAGAGCAAGGGCAACACGATCAGCCCGCTCGACCTGATGCGCGATTACGGCGCGGATATCATCCGGCTCTGGGCGCTGAGCGTCGATTACACCGAGGATCACCGGATCGGCCCGGAAATCCTGAAAGGCGTGGCCGACCAGTATCGCAAGCTGCGCAACACGTTCCGCTACCTGCTCGGCGCGCTGGACGGCTTCGCCGAGGCGGAGCGGGTGGAGAACGTCGCCGAAATGCCCGAGCTGGAGCGCTACATGCTGGCGCTGCTGGGCAAGCTCGACGCCGAGCTGCGCCGCGCGACGGACGATTTCGACTTCAACGCCTATACCCGCGCGCTGGTCGATTTCTGCAACGAGGACCTTTCGGCCTTCTATTTCGATATCCGCAAGGACCGGCTCTATTGCGACGGGGCGGACGATCCGGCGCGGCGCGCCTATCGCACCGTGCTCGATACGCTGTTCCATGCGCTGGTGCGCTATGCCGCGCCGGTGCTGGTGTTCACCGCCGAGGAAGTGTGGGCCACGCGCTATCCCGATGGCGGCAGCGTCCACCTGCTCGAATGGCCGGAGATTCCCGCCGCCGAAGCCGACATGGCGCGCTGGGCCAAGCTGCGCGAATTGCGCGAGGACGTGACCGAAGCAATCGAACCGCTGCGGCGCGCCAAGGAGGTCCGTTCCGGGCTGGAAGCGCTGGTCAGCGTGCCCGCCGATGCAGTGCCCGAGGGCTTCAGCGATGCCGATTTGGCCGAGCTGTTCATCAGCGGCACCGTGTCGCGCGGCGATGGCGGCGCGGTGAGCGTGAGCAAGAGCGGCGATCACAAATGCGGCCGCTGCTGGCGGCTGCTGCCCGAAGTCAGCGAAGACGGCGCCCTGTGCCATCGCTGCGAAGCGGTCGTCTCCGCGATGGACGCCACCGCGTGAGCCCGGCCTGGCGCAACCGCCTCCTCGGCTTCGTGCTGGCCGCGGCGATCTTCCTGCTCGACCAGTGGGTGAAGATGCTGGTGATCGGCCCCTGGCGCCTGCGAGAAGTGGGCCAGATCGAGCTGCTGCCCTTCTTCAACCTCACCTTCACCCGCAATTACGGCGTCTCGCTCGGCATGTTCGAAGCGAATTCGATGGAGATGCGCTGGATCCTGGTGGGCATCACCGCGGTGATCGCGCTCGGCGTGTGCATATGGATGCTGCGCGAAAGGCGGATCTGGGACATCGGCGCGCTGGCGCTGGTGCTGGGCGGCGCGCTGGGCAATATCGTCGACCGCTATTCCTTCGGCTACGTGATCGACTATGCCGATTTCCATATCGGCAGCGTCCGGCCGTTTCTGGTATTCAACCTCGCCGATGCCGCGATAACGGTGGGCGTGGTAATTATCCTTGCCCGGGCCCTGTTCATCCGCGAGAAACCGGCGGACGGACAGAGCGATAAGCCCGGCGACCAACAGGCGGACAAATCCGCGGAGACCATTTGATGCGCAAAGCCACCACGATCATCCTTCTCGCCGGCGCTTCGGCGCTGCTCGCTTCCTGCGGCAGCGGCGGGATCATGAGCCGCGAGCGGCCTGACGAATTCGCGGTGCAGCGCCAGGCTCCGCTGGTGGTGCCGCCCGATTTCGATCTCGAGCCGCCGGCCCCCGGCGCGCCGCGCCCGGCCGAAGGCACCGCCGCGCAGCAGGCGCTGGATGTGCTGTTCGGCGATCAGGCGCCGCAGCGCAGCGCTTCCGAAATCAGCGCGCTGCAGCGGGCGGGCGAACCCGAACCCGGCATCCGCTCCTCGGTCGGCGACACCGGCACCTTCACGGTGGACAAGGGCGAGACCACGCGCACCATCATCGCCGCCCCCGAGGGCGACGGGCAGGATGCGCGCGCCGTCATCCCGAGCTGAAGCCCGCGGGCTCCAGCCCGGGCGCCGGATTACGCGGCGTCGGCCATTGTCGCTGCTTCGCCCGCGAAGATGCGGCCCGACTGCATGACGAAGCCGGGATCGAATTCCGCATAATTGCAGGTGATTTCCTCGCCCGCGGCGATATCGCGAATCGCCCAGGCCATGGCCGGATCGGTGAAGTCGGTATTCGGCTCCTCCGTGTGATTCATGAAGCGGCCATTGTCGAATTCGACCACGGTGAGGCTCGGCCGCGTCATATGCGGATAGCCGTAACGCTCCACGAAATCGCGCTGTAACTCGCCCATCCCGGCAATATCCGCCGGAGCGAGCAACAGATCGTAACGTTCGTCGAGAGACCAGATGGCGGCGCCTTTCGGGATCGGGGCCGCCGCAAAGATGCCGACACCCTCGATTGCACTGGGGCCGACATAGGTAGGAACGATCATCATCGCTCTTATGTCCGGGCGCGCGAGACAAGCGGGCGCCCACGCATCGCCGGAACGCCCGGCGACAAAGCGGGAAATGCTTCGGTTCCGCGTCGCTAGCAATATGGAAAATTGTCGCGCGGAGCCTGGGTTGGGGCGAGAGGCATTTTGCTCGGGAAAGAGGCAGGTTTCGCGCCAAGACGCCAAGCCGCGAAGATGTGGTGCCTGCAGCGCAGCCGCTCCGGTTAACCCGCACGACAACATAAGGAGGCAGGCCAGCGGCGATATCGCGTCATCTTCCTAGGAGAATGTCTTCCGGTCCGCTGCGCACCGCTCTTTCGCGTCTTAGCGTCTTGGCGCGAAACACAGAAAGACCGCACCGAGCCGAGCCAATCGGCCCGTTCCCGCACGATGCTGCATGATCCGCGCCGCCAGATCAGAGGTGACACCGATATAGAGCACGCCGTTTGGCTTGTTCGTGAGAATACAGGTCCAGCCGCCCATTCGGCGAGCTTACGCCAGGCGGACAGCGATCCCAGCTTTCGCTGGGATGACGTTTCTGAAAAGCAAACGCCCGCAACGGGGCGTTTCGATCAGGCCTCTTCGCCTTCGTCCAGCCGGCTGACCAGCAGCTTGTCGATCTTGCGCCGGTCCATATCGACCACTTCGAAGCGCCAGCCCTGGTCGGCGAAGAATTCGCCTTCCTGCGGCAGGCGCTTGAGCATGAACAGCACATAGCCGGCGGCGGTGGCGAATTCGCGGTCTTCGGGCAGGTCGAGGCCGAACTTGTCCGCCAGCACATCGGCCGGCATCGCGCCGGCGACCAGCAGCGAGCCGTCCGCCCGTTCGACCAGTTCGGGCTCGTCGCCTTCGTCCTGGTGGCTGGCGAAACTGCCGGCGATGGCGGTCAGCAGGTCGGCCGGGGTGACGATGCCTTCCAGATGGCCGTATTCGTCATGCACCATCGCCATGCCGGTGCCCGATTGCTGCAGCGTGCGCAGCGCGTCCATCGCATCGAGCTGGTCGGGCACGACTTCCGCCTTGCGCAGCAAGTCCTCCAGCTTCACCGGCTCGCCCGCCAGCAGCAGGGCCAGCACTTCGCGCACCTTCACCACGCCGAGCATCTTGTCGGACGAACCCTCGCCCACGGGCAGGCGCGAATGCGGGGTTTCGGCGATGATGCGGCGGATCTCCTCCTCGTCGGCATGGATATCGAGCCAGTCGAGCTCGGTGCGCGGCGTCATCAATTCGCGCACGGGGCGCTCCGCCAGGCGCATGATGCCCGAGAGGATCGCTCGCTCCTCCTCCTCGATCACGCCCGAATGGGTCGCCTCGGCGAAGATCATCTGCAGTTCCTCGGCGCTGAGCTTCCCCTCGCCGCGATTGCGGATGCCGATCAGCCGCATGATGAGGCCGGAGGACGTATCGAGCAGCCAGACGAAGGGCGCCGCGATGCGCGAGAGCAGCACCATCGGCCGCGCCATCACCGTGGCGATCGGGATCGCGGCGCGCAAGGCAAGCTGCTTGGGCACGAGTTCGCCGATCACCAGGCTGAAATAGGTGGTGAGCGCGATCACCGTTACGAAGCCGGCTTCCTCCGCCACATCGGGCGGCATACCGAGCGCGCCGAGCCTTTCGCCCACCGGGCCGCCCAGCGTGGCGCCCGAATAGGCACCGGCGACGATGCCTACCAGCGTGATGCCGATCTGCACGGTGGAGAGGAACTTGCCCGGATCGGCCGCCAGCGCCAGCGCGGCCTTCGCCCCGCCGCTGCCCTTTTCGGCGGCCAGCTGCAATTTCGCCGTGCGCGCCGAAACGATGGCGAGCTCCGACATGGCGAAGACCCCGTTCAGCAGGATCAGCCCCGCCAGGATTGCAAGATCGAACCAGGGAAAAGGTGACATCGGTCAAACAGGGCTAGCAGAATGCGGCGGTGAGGCGAAACACACGATTGGAACAGGTATGCCGCTGAGGCGTTTTCCACAGCACGTTCAGGCACCGTTGTCCATCGGCCAGCGAGACATGCCGTTCATCAGGTACGTAACAATGAGGATGCAAAACCCATGAAGAAGTCCCGCATATTCGTGTCCGGTCTCGCGGCAGTGTCGCTGCTCGGCCTGTCCGCCTGCGTCACCGATCCGAATACGGGCGAGCGCAAGGTCTCGCGCACGGCCATCGGCGGCGTCGGCGGCGCCGGGCTCGGCTACCTGCTGGGCGGGTTGATCGGCGGCAAGACGGCCCGCATCGTCGGCGCCGGCATCGGCGCGGCGGCCGGCGGCTATGCCGGCTACCGGATGGACCAGCAGATCAAGGAGCTGAAGGAAACCACCGCCGGCAGCGGCATCGACGTGACCGAGACGCCCAATGGCGACGGCATCCTCGTCAACCTGCCCGATGTGACCTTCGCGGTGGACAGCACCACGATCAGCCCGAGCTTCCGCGCCTCGCTCGACAGCGTTTCGCAAAGCATGATCACCTATCCCAACAGCCTGATCGACGTGATGGGGCATACCGATTCGACCGGGTCGGAAAGCTACAATCTCGACCTGTCGCGCCGCCGCGCCGATTCGGTCGCCAATTACCTCGTCTCCCGCGGCGTCTCGCGCGCCCGGATCGAGACGATCGGCTATGGCGAGCAATATCCGATCGCAGACAATTCGACGCCCGAGGGCCGCGCGCAGAACCGCCGCGTGGAGATCCGCATCACGCCGATCACCCAGCAGGACGTCAACCAGGCGAACTGACCGCCAACCAATACCAGTTGGAGAGGAGAGGGGCCGGCCGCGAGGACCGGCCCCGATCTGTTTGGGCCTGCTACTTTATCAGCGCGGAATAGCGGCGCGCCCGGTCGGCCAGCCGATCCACGGCGGCGCGGTGCAGCGCCGGCGCGCTGACCAGCAGGCCGAATGCGCGCGGATCGCGCTTGTTGTAGCTAAGCGGATGGCCAAAGGCGTCGCTCACCGCCGCGCCCGCCTCGCGCGCGATCAGCGCGGCGGCGGCGATGTCCCACTCATAGCCCCAGCGCAATGTGGCGACGAGATCGGCCCGCCTATCCGCCACCATCGCCACGCGCAGGGCGATGGAATTGGGCTTTTCTACCATGGTGAGATCGCGGTCCTCCGCCGGCAGCGAATCCGCCGGGACGCGCGCGCCGGACAACTCCGCGCGCGGCGCCACCTGCAGCCGCTCGCCATTGAGCCACGAGCCCCGCCCGGCCATGCCGCCCCACATCTCGCCGCGGGCGGGCGCCGCCAGCACGGCGATCAGCGGCTTGCCCGCGCTGATCAGCGCCACCGACACCGCCCAGCCGCTGCGCCCGCGGATGAAATCGCGCGTGCCGTCGATCGGGTCCACCAGCCAGATCAGCCCGCGATCGAGCCGCGCCGGGGCGTCCACCGTCTCTTCGGACAGCCATCCGGCCGAGGGCAGCAGCACGCCGAGCTCGCGCTTGAGGAAGCTGTCCACCTCCAGGTCGGCAGCGCTCACCGGGCTGTTCCCGCCCTTGTCCCAGCTCTCCAGCTCATGCCCCGCGCCGGGCCAGCGGCGCATCGCCATCTGCCCGGCTTCCCGGCAGATTTCCTCGAGTCTGGAGAAGTCGATCATCGCCCCGCCAACTGCCGCCGGAGCTAAGCGTTTGCAAGCCGCGCGCGCATTTGCTTTAGCACCTGCACAACGCCCATCCCAGATTCCCCGGAAGGCACCCCCAGAGATGAATATCCACGAATACCAGGCCAAGGAACTGCTCGCGAAGTTCGGTGTCGGCGTGCCGACCGGCTATCCCGCGCTCACCGTAGAGGAGGCCGTCGAAGGCGCGAAGAAGCTGCCCGGGCCGCTTTATGTCGTGAAGGCGCAAATCCACGCCGGCGGCCGCGGCAAGGGCAAGTTCAAGGAACTGGGCCCCGATGCCAAGGGCGGCGTGCGCCTCGCCAAGTCGATCGAGGATGTCGAAGCCGACGCCAGGGAAATGCTCGGCAACACGCTGGTGACCGTGCAGACCGGCGAGGCCGGCAAGCAGGTCAACCGCCTCTACGTCACTGACGGCGTCGATATCGCCAAGGAATATTACCTCTCCATGCTGGTGGACCGCGCCAGCGGCCGCATCGCGATGATCGTTTCCACCGAAGGCGGCATGGATATCGAAACCGTCGCGCATGAAACGCCGGAGAAAATCACCACCGTCACCATCGACCCGGCGACCGGCTTCATGCCGCATCACGGCCGCGCCGTCGCCTTCGCGCTGAAGCTGGAAGGCGCGCTGGCCAAGGCCGCGCAGAAGCTTTCCAAGCAGCTTTACGATGCCTTCGTCGCGCTCGATTGCGCGATGCTGGAGATCAACCCGCTGGTCGAGACCGAAGGCGGCGAACTGCTGGTACTCGACACCAAGATGAGCTTCGATTCCAACGCGCTCTATCGCCACCCCGATGTCGAGGCGATGCGCGACGAGACCGAAGAAGACCCGATGGAGGTCGAGGCGAGCAAATACGATCTCGCCTATATCAAGCTCGACGGGAATATCGGCTGCATGGTCAACGGCGCAGGCCTGGCCATGGCGACGATGGATATCATCAAGCTCAACGGCGCCTTCCCGGCCAACTTCCTCGATGTCGGCGGCGGCGCGAGCAAGGAGAAGGTCACCGCGGCCTTCAAGATCATCCTGTCCGACCCGGCAGTGGAAGGCATCCTCGTCAACATCTTCGGCGGCATCATGAAATGCGACATCATCGCCGAGGGCATCGTCGCGGCGGCCAAGGAAGTGAACCTTTCCGTGCCGCTGGTGGTCCGCCTCGAAGGCACCAATGTCGAACTGGGCAAGGAAATCCTCGCCAATTCGGGCCTGCCGATCGTGCCCGCGGACGATCTTGGCGATGCCGCCAAGAAGATCGTCGGCCAGGTGAAGGAAGCCGCCTGAGCGCTGCCGCGGGCCGGCCTATCCGGTCGGCCCCGGCTCGGGCAGCATCGGCGGCGTACTGTCCATATAGGTCAGCCAGTTCCGCCACACCGTATGGGTGCGCTCGTCGGTGAGGCGTATCCGGCAGCCCAGCGCCATCGCGTTGCGGATCGTGCCGCCTTTCCAGTCCTCATAGACCGCGCCGCATTCACCCTCGCGATAGGCCTCGAACGCCTGCTGCGAAGCCTGGATGGCGGCGGCGACATCCGGATTGTCGGCATTGCGATCGAGCGCGGCGGACAGGTAGTGCTGCAGGCGCTCTTCCCGCGCACCGGCAATGCCGGCGAGGCACTGGTTCATGTCGATCGTGGTGATCGCATCGGGGCAGGACGGCGGATCCTCGCGCCCTGCCGCCCGGGCGAGCGGGAATGCCAGTTCGGAGACGCTGCCGTCCGAATGGTGCATCCGCACCGATATACGCAGCCTGTCAGGCGCCTGCCGGTCAAATGTCAGGCCGTCGAAATACCAAATGTCTCCCTCCCGCGCGATCAGCGGGAAGCTGACGAAATCCTTCGGCTCTTCCCACCCGGTCATGTCCGGGTCGAAATGCTTGAGCCGCAGCACCAGGCTGTCGCCATCCTTGGCGATCTGGATGAATTCGTAGAACATCACCCCGCCCTCGCCATCCTGCTGGACGAAAGTGCCGGCGATCGTGCCGCCGAGCGGCGGGGCATAGCTCTCCTGCGCCGGCGCGCCCTCGATCCCGGGCCCTTCCCACGAGCCAGCGAGCCAGGCGAGATCCTCGATATCGGCAGCGGGCCGTGCGGCACCGGCCCCGGCGACGCGCGTCGCCATTTCGGGCTCCTGCGCCGCAAGCGGGCTCGCCAGCAGCAGCAATGGCAGGCAAATGCCGGCAAGGATCGGGCGCATGCACAGCTCCAGAAGCAAGGAACGGGTCAATCTACCGCCGCCCATGCGCGCCGCCAAGCTTATCGCGCTTGACCTCGCCCCCGGGGAACGCGCATGCGTGCGCAACATTGTTACAACGATAAGCAGATGCCCAGGAGGGGCCCCGCCATGAAGATCCTCGTGCCCGTGAAGCGGGTGATCGATTACAATGTCCGCCCGCGCGTGAAGCCCGACGGCTCCGGCGTGGACCTCGCCAATGTGAAGATGAGCATGAACCCGTTCGACGAGATCGCCGTCGAAGAGGCGATCCGGCTCAAGGAAAAGGGCGCGGCGGAGGAAGTGATCGCCGTTTCCATCGGCCCGGCAAAGGCGCAGGAAACGCTGCGCACGGCGCTGGCCATGGGGGCCGACCGGGCGATCCTGATCGAGACCGACGAGACGGTGGAGCCGCTGGCCGTCGCCAAGATCCTGAAGGCGATCTTCGACGAGGAACAGCCGGGCCTGGTGGTGATGGGCAAGCAGGCGATCGACGACGACAGCAACCAGACCGGCCAGATGCTCGCCGCGCTGACCGGGCGGCCGCAGGGCACTTTCGCCAGCAAGGTGGAAGTGGCAGGCGACGGCGTTTCCGTCACCCGCGAAGTGGATGGCGGGCTGGAGACGGTGAAGCTGGCGCTGCCGGCGATCGTCACCACCGATCTGCGCCTCAACGAGCCGCGCTATGCTTCGCTGCCCAACATCATGAAGGCCAAGAAGAAGCCGCTCGATGTGAAGAGCCCGACCGATTACGGCGTCGATACTGCGCCCCGCCTGACCACGCTCAAGGTCGAGGAACCGCCCGTCCGCCAGGCCGGCGAAAAGGTTGGCTCGGTCGATGAGCTGGTGGCGAAACTCAAGGCACTGGGAGTCGCGGCATGAGCGTGCTGGTACTGGTTGAACATGAAGGCGGCGCCGTGAAGGACGCGACGCTGGCCACCGTCACCGCCGCAGCGAAGCTGGGCCCCGTGCATGCGCTGGTCGCCGGCGATGGCGCCGATGCGAAGAGCGCCGCCGAAGCCGCAAGCACGATCGCCGGCGTGGAGAAGGTGCTGCTCGCATCCGATCCGGCCTATGCGCACCAGCTGGCGGAGAATGTCGCGCCGCTCGTGGTCGGGCTGATGGATGGCCATGACGCCTTCCTCGCCCCCGCCACCACGACCGGCAAGAATATCGCCCCGCGCGTCGCCGCGCTGCTCGATGTGATGCAGGTCTCCGACATTATCGGCGTGGAAGGCCCTCGGACCTTCACCCGCCCGATCTATGCCGGCAACGCCATCGCCACGGTCGAAAGCAGCGATGCCAAGCTCGTCATCACCGTGCGCGGCACGGCGTTCGAGCGGGCGGCGGCGGAAGGCGGCTCGGCCCCGATCGAGGAGGTTTCAGGACCAGCGGATGCGGGCCTTTCCAGCTTCGTCTCGCTCGAAGCCTCGGCCAGCGAACGGCCCGAACTGACCAGCGCCGGCATCGTCGTGTCGGGCGGGCGGGCGCTGAAGGATGCCGAGACATTTGAACAGCTGATCGTGCCGCTGGCCGACAAGCTGGGCGCTGCCGTCGGCGCCAGCCGCGCGGCGGTGGATGCCGGCTATATCTCCAACGATTACCAGGTCGGCCAGACCGGCAAGATCGTCGCCCCCGAACTCTATATCGCCGTGGGCATATCGGGCGCGATCCAGCACCTTGCGGGCATGAAGGATTCCAAGACCATCGTCGCCATCAACAAGGACGAGGATGCGCCGATCTTCCAGGTCGCCGATATCGGGCTGGTCGCGGATCTGTTCGAGGCCGTGCCGGAGCTGACGGGGAAGCTGTAGGAGCCCTTGGCAGATAGCGCCTTGTCGCGCCTGTTTCGTTGACTTAGTCTTTCCAAAAATACTGGGAGGGCAATAATGAAACGTCTCGTGACGGGCATCGCCATGGCGGCGGCGCTCAGCATGCCGATCGCGCCGCTGCAGGCGCAGGATGCCAAGGTTTATAAGACCTCCGGCCCCTGGGCGATGGATTATGGGGAAGATTATTGCCGCCTCGCCGGCACCTTCAGCGACGGTGAGGACGAAGTCGCGCTGGCCATGGAGCGGATCCAGCCCGGGCCGACGCTGCGGCTGGTGCTGATCGGCAATGGCATCAAGCTCTTTCGCCGCGCGACCGAGGTCGGATATCGCTTCCTGCCGTCCGGCGCGGACCGTTCGGCGGTGACCTTGCGCTCCGACACGGCCGACGGGCAGCAATATCTCAATCTCGGCCCGACCACGCTGGCCGATATCCCCGCGCCCGCGCCGGGCAGCCCGCCCGCCCCCCCGCCGCCCTATACGCGCGATGGCGAAAAGGCCGTCGCCAAGGGCATCACCGGCCTTCTCCTTGATGGCGGCGTGACCAAGCCGGTGCGCATCGACACGGGCTCGCTCGATGCCGCCATCGGCGCGCTGCAGACCTGCACCGACGAACTGGTGGCCTATTGGGGGCTGGATGCGGAGGCGCACAAGACGCTGTCTCGCCCGGTCTTCCCGGCCGAGAAGACGAGCGGCTGGGTGGCGGCTGACACGATCCCCTTCTCCGATTTCGCCAAGCTCAGCGGCGGGCAGAACGAAGTGCGGCTGATGGTGGACAAGACCGGCAAGCCGACATCCTGCCACATCCACTGGCCGGCGCTCAGCCAGTCGGTGAATGACAAGATCTGCAAATCGCTGATGGAAAAGGCCCGCTTCACGCCGGCGCTGGACCAGTCGGGCGAGGCGATCGACAGCTACTGGACGACCAGCGTGTTCTTCCTGCTGCCGCCCCCCGGCTAAGGCCGGCTCGGGCGAAGATCGGCAGCGGGAATCAGGACGAGCCGCCGGGTGGGCGCGAAAGCAGAACCACCCGGTCGCCATCGGGCAATTCCGCCTCGCGCATCGGCACGAAGCCGAGCTTGCCTGCGAGCTTCAGCGAAGCGGCATTGCCGAGCGCGATCATGCAGACGATGCGGCGCGGGCCGTGCGCGGCCTCGAACCATTCGAGCACGGCATGCATCGCCTCGCTCGCCAGCCCCTTGCCGCCATGCGCGTGGCTCAGGATCCAGCCCGCCTCGGGATTGTCGTCGAAATCCTCGCCCAGCCCGCGCCAGGTGTGGAAGATGCCGCAATTGCCGATCAGCTCCTCCTGGCCGCGCAGGCGGACCATGAAGCCGCCATATCCATAGAGCAGCCAGCTGCCGGCATTGCGCGCCGTGCGCTCGAAATGGGCCGAAGCGCTGATCGCGCGCCCGAGAAAGCGGCCGGTTTCCTCATGCGAGACGATCGCGTGCATCGGCGCGATATCGGCGGCGGTGGGCACACGCAGATCGAGCCTTTCGGTCAGCAGGTGGGGAAGCTCGATCACAGGAATTGCGTTATCGCATGGATCGTGACGCCGACAAGCCCGCCCACCAGCGTGCCGTTGATGCGGATGAATTGCAGGTCGCGGCCGACGGCACCCTCGATCCGCTCGGTCACCGTCTGCGCATCCCAGCGGCGCACGGTTTCGGAGACGAGCTGCACGATCTGGTCGCCATAGCGGGTGGCCACGCCTACGGCGGTCCGCCGGGCGAAACGGTTGACCTGCCATTGCAGCGCCTCGTCCTCGCGCAGTGCGCGGCCGAGTTCGGCGAGGCTGCCGCCGAGCTGGCCCGGAATGCCGCTTTCAGGATCGCGCATCATGTCGATCAGCGCATGGCGCAGCTTTTCCCAGATGCCCATCCACCATTCGCCGATGGCGGGATTGCCAAGCAGCTCCTTCTTCATCGCCTCCACCTTGGCGCGCGTGTCAGGATCGTGGACCAGGTCATGCGCGAGCTGTTCGAGACCTTCCTCCACCTTGTTGCGCAGCGGATGGTCGGGATCGACCAGCACTTCAGCCAGCAGGCGGTAAAGCCCGTCAAGCACCGAATTCGCCAGCCGTTCGTCCAGCCCGGTCCAGCGTAGCAGGGCATTGGCGCGCGCGTGGATCATCGCGCGGACCATCTCCTCATTGTCTTCCAGCGCCAGCCCAACCCAGCGGACCATCGCATCGATCAGCGGGCGGTGCTTGCCGTCGGCCATGGCGGCGGTGAGCATGTTGCCGAGCAGCGGCGCGATCTCGAGCTTTTCGAGCTGCCGGGCAAGGCCGGAACGGACCTGCTGGCCGAGCCGTTCGGGATCGAGCGATTCGAGCAGTTCGGCGACCAGTTCGGCGGCGCCCGCACGGATGCGGCCTTCCCCGGTGGCGCGCGGCTGGAGCAGGAAATTGCCCGCCGCCAGGGCGATATTGCTGTCGCGCATGCGCCGCGCGACGACCGAGGGAATCAGGAAATTGTCGCGCAGGAAGCCGGCCATCTGGTCGGCGATGCGATCCTTCTTTTCCGGGATGATCGCGGTGTGCGGGATCGGCAGGCCGAGCGGGCGGCGGAACAGGGCGGTCACCGCGAACCAGTCGGCCAGGCCGCCGACCATCGCCGCTTCGGCAAAGGCCAGCACAAAGCCCCAGGCAGGATGCGTGCCGGCGAAATGATGGGCGAGGAAGAACAGCCCAGCCATCGCCACCAGCAGGCCGGTGGCGGTCATGCGCATGCGCCGCGCGCGGTCGAGCGGGACGGCCGGGCGCGGCTCCGGGGCGCGGCCCGTCACAGTGTCGCTATCCTCACTCGGCGGGATGGGCCTCCGGCGATCGGTGATCGCCATCGCCCGGCTTGTAGGTCAGCAGCTGTTCGCGCAGCCACGGGCCGAGCCGCTTTTCGAGCCCGTCGGCAAGGCTGAAGCCCGCCGGCACGATCACCAGCGTGAGCAGCGTCGAAAGCAGTAATCCGCCGATCACCACCGTGCCCATCGGCGCGCGCCACGCGGCGTCGCCCGAGATCGAGATCGCGGTCGGCACCATGCCCGCCGTCATGGCCACGGTCGTCATCAGGATCGGCTGGGCACGCTTGTGCCCGGCATCGATGATCGCTTCCTTCTTCGGTACGCCGCGGGCCATCTCCTCCAGCGCGAAGTCGATCAGCAGGATCGAGTTCTTGGCCACGATGCCGAGCAGCATGAGCAGCCCGATATAGACCGAGATCGATATCGGCTGGCCGAGCAGGGCCAGCGCGATCAGGCCGCCCAGCGGCGCCAGCAACAGCGAAGTCATGTTCACCAGCGGCGAGACGAAGCGCTTGTAGAGGAGGATCAGCACGGCGAAGACCATCAGGATGCCGCTGATCACGGCGACGATGAAGTTCTGCACCAGTTCCTGCTGCCAGCGCTCGTCGCCCACCGGGCGGTTCGACACGCCGGCCGGCAGGTTCTGCATGATCGGCAGCTTGCCGATCGCTTCGGTGATCGGCCCCTTGATCTGCCCCGGCCCGAGATCGGCGCCGACGAAGATGCGGCGCGACTGGTTGAAGCGCTGGATCTGGGTCGGCCCCGCGCCGAAACGGATTTCCGCCACCCGGCTGAGCGGCACCGAGCCGCCGGCCGAAGTCGGCACGGGCAGGTTCTCGATCGTCGAGATATCCTTCCGCGAAGTCTTGGGCAGGACCACCCGAATGGGAATCTGCCGGTCGCTGAGCGAGAACTTCGCCGCGTTCTGGTCGATCTCGCCGAGCGTGGCGATGCGGATCGCCTGGCTGAGCGCCGTGGTGGTGACGCCAAGCTGCGCCGCCAGATCGAGCCGCGGCACGATCAGCAGTTCGGGCCGCTGGATATCGGCCGCGATGCGCGGCGCAACGACACCCGGAATGCCCTGCATCTGCTGGACCAGCGTCTGCGCCGTCTCCTGCAGCAAGGCCGGGTCCGACCCGGTGAGCATGACCGATATGTCGCGCCCGGTCCCGCCGCCGCCCGATTGCGAGGCGAAGCTGACCCGGGCGTCGGGAATCTTCTGCAATTCGGGCGTCACGCGCCGCTCGAATTCGTAGCTCGCCACCTTGCGATCCGGCTTCAGCACGACGAACAGGCGCGCTTGGCCTTCATTGATGCTCTCGAGAATCCGGCCGACTTCCGGCTGCGCCGCGACGACAGCGGTCACCCGGTCGGCGACGTCCTCGGTCTGCTCGATCGTCGTGCCGGGGACCATCTCGATATTGACCCGGCTGGTATCCTCGTCGGTGGTCGGCTGGAATTGCTGCGGCAGGCCCATCATCAGCAGGACCGTCGTCACCAGCGCAAAGCAGCCGGCACAAAACATCCAGAAGCGATGGTCGCGCATCCGCGCGCGGGCCCGCCCGGCGACGAATTCGTGCCAGTCGGAGAAGGATTCGCCGAACATGCGAGCGAGGACGCGGATGATCCGGCTCGCCACCGCCGTGAGGATCACGGCCGCGACGAAGCAGATAAGGGTCAGCACCCATGTCGGCATCACGCCGTCGGGCGTCTGGGTGAAGCCGAGATAGATCGTGCCGCCAAAGGCGCCGACCAGCAGCAGCACGATCACCAGTTCCACGCCGTAGAACCAGGGGTGCGACGGCGCGGGGCGCAGGCGCTGGCGATAGGCGTTCACCTTCTCCTCGTTCAGCGTCCAGGTGAGAACCTTCATGTACAGGTCCATCAGCGGCCCGCCGCCATGTTCGGCATGGCCCTTCGCCTTGAGGAAATAGGCCGCGATCATCGGCGTGATGAGACGCGCGACAGCAAGACTCATCAGCACGGCGGCGACTACGGTGAGGCCGAAATTCTTGAAGAACTGGCCGGAAATGCCGGGCATGAGGCCGACGGGCAGGAACACGGCTACGATCGAGAACGTGGTCGCGACCACAGCCAGGCCGATCTCGTCCGCAGCGTCGATCGCTGCCTGATATGCGCTCTTGCCCATGCGCATGTGTCTGACGATGTTCTCGATCTCCACGATGGCATCGTCCACCAGCACGCCCGCCACCAGGCTCAGGGCGAGCAGCGAGAGCTGGTTGAGCGTGAAACCCAGCATGTCCATGAACCAGAAGGTCGGGATCGCCGAAAGCGGGATCGCCATCGCCGCGATGACGGTGGCCCGCCAGTCGCGCAGGAACAGGAACACGACGACGACCGCGAGCAGCGCACCCTCGACCATGGCCGATATCGAGGTTTCGTACTGCTCCTTGGTGTAATCGACGCTGGTATAGAGCTGGGTGAAGTGGACGCCGGGATTGTCCTCCTCGATCTGCTTCAGCTCCTTGATCGCCGCGTCATAGACCGTCACGTCGGACGCGCCCTTGGCGCGCTCGATACCGAAAGTGACGACCTGGCGGCCATTCAGCTTGGCGATCGAGGTCTGTTCGGAAAATCCGTCATAGACGTCGGCGATCTGGTCCAGCCGGATCGTCCGCCCGCTGCCCAGGCTGATCCGCGTGTTGGAAAGCTGCAAGGCGGTGTCGGCATTGCCGAGCACGCGGACCGATTGCCGCGCGCCGGCGATTTCCGCAGCGCCGCCCGCCGCATCGGTATTGACCTGCCGCAGCGCCGAATTGACCGCGCTGGCCGTGACGCCGAGCGCCTGCATGCGCGCCGGGTCGAGCACGACGCGGATTTCCCGGTCGACGCCGCCCGCGCGGCTGACCGCGGCCATGCCCTCGATCGACAGCAGGCGGCGCGAAATCGTATCGTCGATGAACCAGCTGAGCTGCTCCATCGTCATGTCGTCCGCGGCGACCGCGAAATAGCCGATCGGGCCGTTGCCGCCGACTTCGATCTTGCTCACGCGCGGTTCGAGGATGCCGTCGGGCAGATCGCCGCGCACCTGGTCGACCGCGTTCTTCACCTCGTTGACCGCGACGTTCGAATCCGTGCCGATCACGAACTGGACGGTGGTGGTGCTGCCGCCCTCGCGCGCGGTGGACTGGATCTCGTCCACGCCGTTGACCGAGCGGACTGCCGCCTCGACCTTCTGCGTGATCTGGGTCTCGATTTCGGTCGGCGCGGCGCCCGGCTGGCTCACCGAGACGATGACCGCCGGGAAATCGATATCCGGGTTATCGTTGACGTCCATCCGGCCGAAGGAGACGATCCCCGCCAGCGTCAGCCCGATGAACAGGACGATCGGAACAATCGGATTGCGGATCGACCACGCGGAAATGTTGCGGAAGTTCATGACTCCGTGGCCTGTCCGTCCTCAGAGCCAAGCACGGGGTTCACCTGATCGCCGACATTGAGGAAGCCGCCGGCGCGCATCACGATGCGCTCGTCTCCCTTGAGGCCGGATGTGATCGCAATGCCCTCGCTGGTCACGATGCCGACCTTCACGTCGCGCCGCGCCACGCGGTTATCCTTGTCGACGACATAGACATAGCTGCCCTTCTCGTCGGACATGATCGCGCTTTCGGGCAGGCGTGGGGCGACGATCGCGCCGCGATCGATATCGACCGAAGCGAAGCCGCCGGGGCGGATCGCCTTGTCATAGGAAAGTGCGATGCGGGCGACGCCCTGCCGATCCTGCGGATCGATGACCGGGGAGATCTGCCAGATATGCCCCACGAAACTGCGGTCGCTGCCGACCGGCCGCACTGTGGCCGCGGCACCGACCGAAACGGCGGCGAGATCGTCCTCGTTCAGATTGGCGAGCAGTTCCATCTGGCCGCCCTTGGCGATCGAGAAAAGATTGCCCGATCCGCTGCCGACGACCTGGCCCGGCTCGACATTGCGTTCCAGCACCAGCCCCGCCGCGGGGGCGACGATGTTCAGCCGGGCGTTACGCTGCAGCAATTCGCGATATTGCGCCTGCGCCACTTTCACCCGGGCGACGGCGGCATCGCGCGTGGCGGTCAGCCGGTCGACATCGGCCTGCGAAATGAAGCCGCGATCGACGAGCTTGAGCGCGCGGTCGAGATTGGCCTGCGCCAGTTCGGCATCGGCCTTCGCCACGTCGATATTCGCGGCGGAACTCGCCGCCTGTTCGGACTGCACGGAACGGTCGATCACGGCCAGGATCTGGCCCGCGCCGACCCAGTCGCCGGGTTCGACCTGCACCGAAACCACCCGGCCGCCTTCGCCGACCACGCCCACGGGCATTTCGCGGCGCGCCGCCAGCGTGCCGGTGGCACTGATCGTGCCCTCGACGGCGGTCCGCCCCGGCGCGACGACCGAAACGGTCGGCACCTGGTCGCCATCGGCAGGGGGGAACGGGGATTCCTCGCCCTTGCCGAAATAGAACATGCTGCCCGCCGCGATCAGCGCGAGAACGATGAGCGCAATGATGATCAGCCGGCGCCGCCGAAGCTGCCCGGCTTCGGCATCCGTATCGCCTGCCAGCAGATCGGCCCCACCGGCCAAATCGACTCTCGTTTCGTAGTTCATCCGCGCTTCCAGCCCCTGGCCCCTGCAAGCGAGGCCTTCGTCATGTCTTCGTTTTTGCCGCACAAATGTGCAGAATTTTGCGCCGGTTGCCTTAGACGGAGAGTGTTAACCTAGCAATGCACCTCTCTGCGAGGGCCGCCCCCCGACCGACGAAATGCATCACCTGAAACCAGAAAAAGCGCGGACAAGTGAGCTTATCCGCGCTTTTCCGGAAAATTGTATTAAATTGTCTATGCCGCTCAGCGTACCCTGCCGCGCTGGACCAGATTGACCACTGCGAGCAGGACCACCGCACCGATAAAGGCCGTGATCAGATACATCACCCAGCCGGCATTGGTGGTGAGGAAACCCGTGGCATTGCCGATGGCGCTGCCGATGATGCCCCCGATAATTCCGACGATGATATTCCAGATGATGCCCATCGACGCGTCACGGTTCATCACCATGCTGGCCAGCCAGCCAGCCACGCCGCCAAGTATGATCGTTGCTATCCACCCCATGTTCTGCACCCTCTTTTCAAAGCTGCCGCACCGCTTGCGGCGACGAGGGGTTAACGGTCGGCCTGTGGTTGTGTTCCACTTGCCCTCCGCCACCACTCGCCGGCCGTCAAACGGACGGGCCTGCAAATGAATGAGACTGCCTTACAGGGAGATCAGTACTTGAGCTGGCGCTCGTAAAGGTCGCGATAATGCTGGATGCGGGTGACCCGCAGGCCCTGCATGCCCGAACGATCGACAGCACGCTGCCAGCTGGCGAATTCCTCCAGCGTCAGGCCGTAGCGTTCGAGCACCTCGTCGATGGTCAGCAGCCCGCCATTGACGGCTGCGACCACCTCCGCCTTGCGACGAACCACCCAGCGCTTCGTCTTCGGCGACGGCAAGTCGTCGATCGTCAGCGGCTCGCCGAGCGGGCCGATGACTTGTGCCGGACGGATTTTCTGGTTCTCGATCATTTTGTTCCTCGGACCGGCGACCCACTGCCGCTCTTCGGCGGCAAACCCTTGCCGCTCTCTGCTGGCAGTTCTTTGCCGCCTGTCCCTTTGCCATTGCCTAAATCATCAGGGTAAACGCCATCTTTACCTTTTTGATGCGCGGCAATCCTACGTGCGGAGCCCGCATCGAAGCTGGCATCCCCGCCGTCCGAACCGCCCTGCGCAGGCGCGCCGAGAGATGCGCGCAGGTCACGCGCGGCAGCCAGGCGATCGACGAGATCGGACCATTTCAGCGGGCGCAGAGGGGCATTCTCTCGTGCGCCGGCTTCGGGGGGACTCGCATCGCCGGATCGGGGGGATTTTCCCTCAAACATGCCGACAGCCTATCCACGCAAGCGTCAAGATCGGGTAAAAATCCGGTTTACCACGTATTAGTGCGGGTGGTTTGGCAGGCGCCGCCGCCGCGTGTAAGGGCGCGCTAATGGGAACCGAGCTCGAATCCCCCCTCGATGCCGCTGCGCTGTTCGACCTGCCGCGCGATGCGTCCGCGTGCCGGATCGTCGTCGCCATGTCGGGCGGGGTGGATTCCTCGGTGGTCGCCGCGCTGGCCGCCGCCAGCGGCGCCGAGGTGATCGGTATCACGCTGCAGCTTTACGATTACGGCGCCGCCACCGGCCGCAAGGGTGCCTGCTGCGCGGGCGACGATATCCGCGATGCGCGCAAGGTGGCCGATCGGCTGGGCATCGCGCATTACGTGTTCGACCATGAAAGCGCCTTTCGCGAGGAAGTGGTCGAGCAGTTTGCCGAGGATTACCTCGCCGGACGCACGCCGATCCCCTGCATTCGCTGCAATATGGGGCCCAAATTCACCGACCTGTTGCGCATGGCGAAGGAACTGGGCGCCGATTGCCTCGCCACCGGCCATTATGTCCGCCGGGTGATGGGCGCGGGCGGCGCGGAGCTACACCGCGCGCTCGATCCGGCGCGCGACCAGTCCTATTTCCTTTACGGCACGACCGAAAAGCAGCTCGATTTCCTGCGCTTCCCGCTGGGCGGCCTGCCCAAGCCCGAGGTGCGGCGCATCGCCGGCGAATACGGCCTCGCCGTCGCCGCCAAGCCCGACAGCCAGGATATCTGCTTCGTGCCCGACGGGGATTACGCCAAGATCGTCCGCTCCGTGCGTCCGGAAGGCGCGCGCGGCGGCGCGATCGTCCATGCCGAAACCGGCGAGACGCTGGGCGAGCATAAGGGCGTGATCCATTATACGGTCGGCCAGCGGCGCGGGCTGGAGATCGGCGGCCAGGCGGAACCGCTTTATGTCGTGGGCCTCGATGCCGAGGCGGCCGAAGTGCGGGTCGGCCCCAAGCGGCTGCTGGCGGTGGGCGCGGCGCATATCGTGGAGACCAACCGCATCGGCCCGCTGCCGGATACGCCGCTGACGGCGAAGGTCCGCTCGCTGGCGAAGCCCGTCCCGATCATCCTCGACGGCCCGCTGGGCGGCGGCGCCGCGACCCTCATCCGTTTCGAACAGCCCGAATATGGCGTCGCGCCGGGGCAAGCGGCGGTGATCTATGCCGGGGAGCGGGTGGTCGGCGGCGGCTGGATCGAGGCGACCGAGCCCGCCTGATCACTTGGTCCAGGGATCGAGCACGCAGCCATAGCCCGGCTGGAAGCGCGCCGTATCGCTGGCGATCAGCGGCACGCGCGCCGTCACGCTCTTCTCCTCATCATCGTCGCTGAGGAAGACCACCTCCATCCCCGGTTCGAAATCCTTCTCGCAATCGCCGAGGCTGCGCCCTGCGACATAGCGGCAGGAGCAGGCCGTGCGCGCGCCGAAGGCCGTGCCGACCGTGGTGTAGCCGCGGATCGGCGCGCGAAAATACCAGCCGAGCCCGCCCAGCAGGAGGACGAGGACGAGCAGGATTCGCGGCCATCTGCGCTGTGGCCTGGTGCTGCGGTTCTTTGCGGTTGCCATCGCCCGGTGCCTGGAGGAAGAGAAGCGCGCCGATGACGCGCCCGTTCACACTATGCCGCCTCCCTAGCCCCGCCGCCGCGCTGCTGCCAGCCCTGCTGGTGCTGGCGAGCTGCAAGGATGAAGGCCCGCCGCCCGTTCCGCCGGTGCCGGCCGAGGCGCTGGCGGCCGTCTCCGCCGATCCGGGGACCGACCGGGAGCAGCTGGCCCGCGCGGTCGACGCGCTGTTCACGCGCGAGGATATCGGCGAAACCCGCGCACTGATCGTGATGCATGCGGGCGAAGTGGCCGCCTCGCGCTATGAGGACGGTTACGGGCCGAAGACCAAGTTCCTCGGCTGGTCGATGTCGAAGACTGTCACCGGCGTGCTTATCGGGATGATGGTGGCGGACGGGCGACTGCGGCTCGACGATTCGCCGCCGATCCCGCGCTGGCAGCGCGCCGGCGATCCGCGCGGGGAGATCACCCTGCGCCAACTGTTGCAGATGCGATCGGGCCTGCGCCACGAGGAGAAGGCCGAACCCGTCTATACGTCCGACGAAGTGCGGATGTTGTTCCTCGACGGGCGCGACGACATGGCCGGCTGGGCGGAGGCGCAGCCGCTGGAGCATGAGCCGGGCCGCGAATTCGACTATTCGACCGCCACCGCCGTGATCCTCTCCGATATCGCCACGCGCGTGCTCGCGCCGAAAGGCAGCGCCGAGGAACGCCGGGCGGCAATGGACGACTTCCTGCGCGCGAGGCTCGCCGTGCCGCTGGGCATGAAATCGCTGACCGCCGAATATGACCGTGCGGGCACGATGATCGGCGGCAGCATGATCTGGGCCACGGCCCCCGACTGGGCGCGTTTCGGCGAGTTCCTGCGCCATGGCGGCGCGGTGAAAGGCGCGCAGATCGTGCCGCGCGGCTGGGTCGATTTCATGAAGAGCGAAAGCCCGCGCGCACCCGATTACGGCGCAACGCTTTGGCTCAATCGCGATTCCGGCGGCGATCGGCACATGCTGTTCCCCGAACAGGGGCCGGTCTCGCTCTTCTCCGCGATAGGCCATCTCGGGCAATATGTGATCGTCTCGCCCGACCAGCAGCTTACCGTGGTGCGGCTCGGCAAGACCGACCAGGCGGACCGGGCGGCGCTGGTGGACGCGCTTGCGGATATCACGGCGCTCTATTCCGAGAGGTAGAAGCGCCCCTCCACCACCGTCACGCAATCGCCGCCGAGCCAGACCCGCTCGCCATCCAGCCGGCAGGAAAGATCGCCGCCGCGCGCCGATGCCTGGTACGCCGAGAAAGCGGGCCGGCCGAGCCGCGCGGCCCAGAACGGCGTCAGCACCGCATGGGCGGAGCCCGTCACGCTGTCTTCGTCCACGCCCGCCCCGGGCACGAAGACGCGGCTGACCACGTCGGTCTCATGCCCCGGCGCCGTGCAGATGAAGGCATCGTCGCCCAATGCACCAAGGCCGCGCAGATCCGGCGCGAGCGCGCGGACCTGTTCCTCGCTTTCGAACAGGAAGACATTGTAATGATCCGGGTTACGCCAGACCTCGCGCGGCTCGGCGCCGAGCAGGGCCACCGCTTCGGCCCATGCACCACGCTCGACCGGAATAGCCGGCAAAGCCAGTTCGTATCCGCCGCCATCCATGCGCCGCACTTCGAGAATGCCGGCCTTGCGAGTGCGGAACGTCACCCTTTCGCCGCCGTCGCGCGTCAGCAACACATGCCCGCTGGCCAGCGTGGCATGGCCACACAGGCGGATCTCGTCGGCCGGAGTGAACCAGCGCAGCTCCCAATCCGCCGCGCCGCTGCTGTCGGGGATGAGGAAGGCCGTCTCGGCGAAATTGTTTTCCTCGGCGATGGCCCGCAGCACGTCGTCGGGCAGCCAGTCCTCCAGCGGCATCACCGCCGCCTGATTGCCCGCGAAGGGGCGGGAAGCGAAGGCATCGACATGCCAGTATGTCAGACCCTCGCCGCTCATGGCTGATCCTTGAGCTTGGCGAACTCGTCTTCCTCGGCCAGCGCATTGCCGGGCTCGTCCACATGGCCGGCGGGATCGATATGGATCAGGATATCGGTATCAGGGAAAGCGGCGTGCAGGTCTTCCTCCACGCGTTCGAGCACGTCATGCGCCGCGCCCACGCTCATATCGGCGGGCATGTCCACGTGGAACTGTACGAAGTCGCGCTCCCCGCTGGTGCGGGTGCGCAGATCGTGCAGCTTGCTCAGTTCCGGGTGGCGCGCGGCATGTTCGACGAAACGCTGCCGTTTCTCCTCCGGCCATTCGCGATCCATCAGCGCATCGACCGCCTCGATCGAAGCGCGCCACGCGCCCCATAGCAGCCAGCCGGCGATGCCGAGGCCGAAAATGGGGTCGGCGCGATCGAAGCCGAGATACTGGTCGAGCACCAAGGCGGCGATCACCGCAAGATTGAGCAACAGGTCTGACTGGTAATGCACATTGTCGGTGCGGATCGCGACCGACCCGGTGCGCGCGATCACATGGCGCTGCCATGCCAGCAGCAGGAATGTCGCGAGAATGGCGATCAGCGACACCGCGATGCCGTCGCCTGCCGCATCGGTTCGCCCGCCATTGGCCAGCCGCAGCACCGCGCGGAAGGCGATCGCGCCCGCCGACAGCACGATCAGGAAAACCTGGAACATCGCCGCCAGCGCCTCTGCCTTGCCGTGGCCGAAGCGATGATCCTCGTCCGCCGGCTGGGCCGCGATCCACACACCGATAAGCGTGGCAAGGCTGGCGATCAGGTCGAGCGTCGAATCCGCGAGGCTGCCCAGCATCGCGGTGGATGAGGTGCGCCATACCGCCCACAGCTTGAGCGTGGCGAGGAACAGCGCCATCGCGATCGAGGCGAAGGCGGCGCTGCGCGTCAGCCAGGCGCGCTCGCCATTCATGGATAGAGCAACGTGCTGGACCACCCGCCATCCGCGCGATTGAACTGGCGGCGCTCATGCAGGCGGTGCGCCCGATCGTGCCAGAATTCGATCCGCTGCGGGGTCAGCAGGAAGCCGGTCCAATGCGGCGGGCGAGGGATTTCCCGCCCGGCATAGCGCGCGCGCAATTCCTCGACCCGGTCCAGATAGACCTTTCGCGAGGGCAAGGGGCGCGACTGGTCGCTGGCCGCCGATCCCAGCTGCGAATCGGGGTGGCGCGAGTGAAAATAGGCGTCCGCCATCGCCGCGCTGACTTCCTGCAGCGGGCCTTCGATGCGGATCTGGCGGCGCAGGCTCTTCCAGTGGAACAGCAGAGCCGCGCGCGGATTGGCGAGAATCTCGCCGCCCTTGCGGCTTTCGGTATTGGTGTAGAACACGAAGCCGCCGCGCTCGCCCAGATCCGCGCCATGCCCCTTCAGCAGCACCATGCGGACCGAGGGCACACCCTCGGGCGTCGCCGTGGCCAGCGCCATGGCATTCGCATCGTTCGGCTCGACCTCTTTCGCGAGCGCGAACCACTCGTCGAACAGGGCGAAAGGGTCGCAATCCGGAATTGCGTCTTGTACTGCATCCATAATTGCCGCCCTATCCCCTCCGCAGCGCGCAGGAAAGTGTTGCGCTTGCGTCAGATCATTGCATTACCTAGCTAACACACCATGGCCGATCCCTATGCAACCCTGGGCGTTACACGCAGCGCGAGCGAGAAGGACATAAAGTCCGCCTATCGCAAGCTCGCAAAAGAGCTGCACCCCGACCGCAACAAGGACAATCCGAACGCCGCCGAGCGCTTCAGCGACGTGACCAAGGCTTATGACCTGCTGTCCGACAAGGACAAGCGCGCGCAGTTCGACCGCGGCGAGATCGACGCGGAGGGCAATCCGGCCATGCCTTTCGGCAATGGCAGCTATGGCGGCGGCTTCCATCCCGGCGGCGGGCAGGCGCGCGGCTTTTCGGCGCGCGATTTCGAAGGCATGGGCGGCGACGATATCGATCTCGGCGATATCTTCGAAGGCCTGTTCGGCGGGCGTGGCGGAATGGGCGCGGCCGGCGGCGCGCGCAGCACCGGGTTCGGCCGCCATCCGCACCAGCCTCCGCCGCAGCGCGGGGCCAACCGCCCCTATCGCCTGCAGGTCCCCTTCGCCGCCGCGGCAACGCTGAAACCGCAGCGCATCACGCTGGCCGACGGCAAGACGATCGATCTCAAGCTGCCCGCCGGGGTCGAGGACGGCACGCAGATGCGGCTGAAAGGCAAGGGCGATCCGGGCCCGGCCGGCAATGGCGACGCCCTGATCACCGTGCATGTGGAATCGCACCCCTTCTTCACCCGCGACGGCGACGATATCCGGCTGGAACTGCCGATCACGCTGGATGAAGCGGTAAACGGCGCCAAGGTGAAGGTCCCGACGGTGGACGGCCCGGTGATGCTGACGGTCGCGCCGGGGTCCGGCTCCGGCAAGGTGCTGCGGCTGAAGGGCAAAGGCTTTTCCAAGAAGGACGGCAGCCGCGGCGACCAGCTGGTGACGCTGGAAATCGAGCTGCCCGAAAAGCTGGAAGAACTCGCCAAGCGATTGGAAGGCTGGAAGGACAGCAGCAATGTGAGGCGCCGGCTCGGCGTCTGACGGGCTCGACAGCGCCCGGCGGACTGCTAGATTCCCGCCAATGGCTTTGCCCAAAATCCAGCAACCGGATAGCGACGGCGAACCCGCTATCGACCTCTCGCCGGAGGCCAGGCGGCGCGAGGCGATCAAGCACCGTGCCGGGTTGCCGGCCGAGGTCGCGCATGATTTCGGCCCCGGCTCGCGCTTCTTCCAGATCGCCAAACGGGTCGTGGTCGGCGCCTGGAATGACGGCTTCGTGCATGCGGGCAACCTCGCCTATCTCTCCATGCTGGCGATCTTTCCCTTCTTCATCACCGGCGCGGCGATCTTCTCGGTCATCGGCGAGGAGGGCGAGCGGATGGCAACGATCAACGCCGTGCTGATCGCACTGCCGCCGGTGGTGGCCGATGTGATCGGCCCGGTGGCGCGTAATGTGGTGCAACAGCGCAGCGGCTGGTTCCTGTGGGTCGGCGGCGTGATCGGGCTTTGGACGGTCGGCAGCCTGGTGGAAACGATCCGCGACATGCTGCGCCGCGCCTATGGCACGCGCCCGACCAGGGCCTTCTGGATGTACCGGCTGTTTTCCACCGGGATCATCATCGGCGCGGTGATCCTGCTGCTGCTGAGCCTGATCGCGCAGGTGATGATCGGCGCGGTGCAGCAGGTGATCGCCGCCTGGCTGCCCCAGCTCAACGCCTGGCTCAACGATCTCGCATGGTCGCGCATCGTCCCGGCGCTGGGCCTGTTCGGATCGATCTACCTGCTGTTCTACACGCTGACGCCGGCCACCTATCGCCATCGGCGCTATCCCAAATGGCCGGGCGCGCTGTTCGTCACGATCTGGTGGGTGATGGTCACCGTGGCCATGCCGCCGGTGCTGAAGAGCGTTTTTTCCTACAGCCTCACCTATGGCTCGCTGGCCGGCATCATGATCGCGCTTTTATTTTTCTGGCTCGTGGGACTAGGGTTGGTCATGGGAGCCGAACTGAATGCCGCCCTTGCCGAGACTCCCGAAGAAGAGCAGGACCGGACTGGCCGGACAGAAGACGAGCAGCGCGAACAGCGCGAAGAATAGATGGAGGTAGGCAACCGATGGGTTCGCTGATGGAGGGAAAGCGAGGCCTGATCATGGGCCTGGCGAATGACAAATCGCTGGCCTGGGGGATTGCGAAGAAATTGAGCGAGGCCGGCGCGGAGCTGGCCTTTTCCTATCAGGGCGATGCCTTGCTCAAGCGGGTCAAGCCGCTGGCCGAGCAATTGGGCTCCGATTTCCTGTTCGAATGCGACGTGTCGGACATGGCGGCGCTGGATGCGGCCTTCGCCACGCTGAAATCGCGCTGGGAAACCATCGACTTCGTGGTCCATGCGATCGGCTTTTCCGACAAGAACGAGCTGCGCGGCCGCTATGTCGACACCAGCCTCGACAACTTCCTGATGACGATGAACATTTCCGCCTATTCGCTGGTCGCCGTGGCGCAGCGCGCGGCGGCGATGATGCCGCCCAAGAACGAGGACGGCACGGGCGGCGGCTCGATCCTGACGCTGACTTACTACGGCGCTGAAAAGGTCGTGCCGCATTACAATGTGATGGGCGTGGCCAAGGCGGCGCTGGAAACCAGCGTGCAATATCTGGCCAACGATCTCGGCCCGGACGGCATCCGCGTGAACGCGATCAGCGCCGGCCCGATCAAGACGCTGGCGGCGAGCGGGATTGGCGATTTCCGCTACATATTGAAGTGGAACGAGCTCAATTCGCCGCTGCGCCGCAATGTCACCATCGAGGATGTCGGCGGCGCCGGGCTCTACATGCTGTCCGACCTGTCATCGGGCGTGACCGGCGAAGTGCATCATGTCGACGCCGGCTATCACCTGGTCGGCATGAAGCAGGAAGACGCGCCCGACATCTCGCTCGTCTGAGCCACCCCGTCTAAGCCTGGTCTTGCGATTACGGGGAGCGGGTCAGCCCGCTTTCCGCAACGCCTCGGGCTCGCTCGCTTCCATGGGCCTGGGCTGGTCGGGCCAGATGCCGCGCGTATCATAGACGATCTTGTCGGCCCGCTCGGCCAGCGGCACCGATTTGAACACGTCGTGATCCACCAGCACGATCAGCACATCGCAATCCTCGAGCGCGGTGTCGATATCGATCCCGGTCGCGCCGGTGCCTTCGAATTCGCGCGGCAGTTCGGCGGCGTAGGGCTCGACGATCCGGATTCGCTCGCCGAACCGGCGCGCTAGCGTCGCTGCGACGAGCCGCGCGGGGCTCTCGCGGAAATCGTCGATATTGGCCTTGAAGGCGAGGCCGAGGCAGGCGACCTTCGCCGCCGGATTGGCTTCCACCATCGCCGCCGCGCGGGCGATGACATGGTGGATCTTGCCGTCATTCACGCCGCGCGCCGTGCGGATCAACGGCGATTGTTCGGGCGCGCTGTCGACGATGAACCACGGGTCCACCGCGATGCAATGCCCGCCCACGCCGGGGCCCGGATTGAGGATGTTCACCCGCGGATGGCGATTGGCGAGCCGGATCACTTCCCAGACATCGAGGCCCATCGCATCGGAAATGATCGAAAGCTCGTTAGCGAAGGCGATATTGACGTCGCGATAGGCGTTTTCGACCAGCTTGGTCATCTCCGCGCTCGCGGCATCGGTGGTGACGCAGGTACCGCGCACGAAGCGCTTGTAGAAAGCCAGCGCCTTGCGCGCGCAGCGCGGGGTGATGCCGCCGATCGAGCGGTCGTTATTGGTCAGTTCCTCGAGGATGCGGCCAGGCAGCACGCGCTCCGGGCAATAGGCGATCGAAATGTCCGGCGTGCCTTCGGCAAGGCCAGGCAGTTTCAGGTCCGGGCGTTCGGCCGCGATCATGTCGCGCATCTGCACCGTCGTGCCGACCGGCGAGGTCGATTCGAGGATGATCGTGTCGCCCTGCCGCAGCACTTTCGCCACGTTCTTGGCGGCTTCCAGCACATAGGAGATATCGGGCGTGTGCCGGCCATCCTTGTGGAACGGCGTAGGCACGGCGATCACGAAGACATCGGCTGGCGCCACCTCGGTCGAAGCCGAAAGCAGCCCGCGCTGCACCACGCCATGCACGAGCCCGTCGAGATCGACTTCCTCGATATGGATTTCGCCGCGATTGATCGTGTCGACAACGTCTTGCGAAACGTCGACGCCGCGCACCTGCATGCCCGCCCGGGCGATGATCGCCGCAGTGGGCAGGCCGATATAGCCGAGCCCGATGACGCTGACTGTCGGGAGTTCCTGCCCGCGCATAGAAAGCCTTTCTCCGTTTGCGCATGGCTGTGGCGGAAAAGGGTGAAGGAAGCGGTAATGATGCGGGCGGATCAGCCCCCGGCGAGCAGGTCCGCGATGCGGGCGGCGCTTTTCCCATCACCGAAGGGATTATGCGCGCGGGCCATCGCCGCATAGGCCTCCTCGTCGTCGAGCAGGCGCTCGGCTTCGGCGACGATCCGATCCGCCTGGGTTCCGACGAGGATCGCGGTGCCCGCTTCCACGCCTTCCGGCCGCTCGGTCGTCTCGCGCATCACCAGCACCGGCTTGCCGAGCGCCGGCGCCTCTTCCTGCACGCCGCCGCTATCGGTGAGCATCAGGGTGGAGATATCAAGCAGGCGCGCGAAATGCGGATAATCGAGCGGTTCGATCAGCGCGACATTGTCCAGCCCGGCCAGCGCCGAGTTCATCACCTTGCGCACATTGGGATTGAGATGGACCGGGAAGATCACCGCTACGTCAGGCCGCGCGGCAAGCCGGCGGATGGCATCGGCGATCGCCTGCATGCCCTCGCCGAAATTCTCGCGCCGGTGGCTGGTGACGCCGACGATCCGCTTGCCGGCGAAGCGCGCTTCGAGTTCCGCCAGGCCCGAAACGAGGCCCGGCTCCTGCGCGATCCGCGCGGTGATCCAGTGCAGCGCGTCGATCACCGTATTGCCGGTGACATGCACCGCGGCAGGATCGACATTCTCGCGCATGAGCGCTGCGGCGGCCGTTTCGGTCGGCGCGCAATGCAAGGCGGCGATCGAGCCGATGACCTTGCGGTTCACCTCCTCCGGCCAGGGGTGGTAGATATTGCCGCTTCGCAGCCCGGCTTCGACATGGGCGACCGGGATCTTGCGATAATAGGCGGCCATGGCGCCGGCCATGGCGGTCGCCGTATCGCCCTGCACCACCACCCAGTCCGGCCGTTCCGCATCCATCACGCCGCCAAGCCCGGTCAGCAGCCGCGCGGTCAGCGCGTCGAGCGTCTGGTCCGGCTGCATCAGGTCGAGATCGTGATCCGGGCTTATGCCCGATATCTCAAGCACCTGATCGAGCATTCCGCGATGCTGGCCGGACACGCAGACGCGGCTGTCGAAGCGATCATCCGCCTCCAGCGCATGGACCAGCGGGAACAGCTTGATGGCTTCCGGCCTGGTGCCGAATATCGTCAGGATACGCGCGGGAGCAGTCATGGCGAGGTCCCTAGCGCGCTTTGGTTAAGCGCCCGCTTACGCTGGCCGTCGCTCCGCGATCAATTGGGCGATGGCGGGGGCAGATCGGCGGGATCGACCACGCGCGGCTGGCCCGGATCGGGCAGTTCGGCCGGTTCCGCGTCCTCACCCTGCGCGCGGCGGCGCTCTTCATATTGGCGCTCGATTTCCTCGACGCGCGCCTGCGTCGCCGCCGCATCCTCGTCGATCGTCGAGAGGCGTTCCTTGCGTGCTTCGGCGATCAGCTCGCTGAAACGGACATTCGAACTCTGCGCCTTTTCCGCATAGGCCTGCTCGATCATCTGCGCGGTGCAGCCCAGTTCGCCGCCGGCGCCGATGGCCGAGCAGGAGAGCGGGCCGAACTTGCCGACCGTTTCGTAGGACTCGACACGGTTGGTCCATGACTCGTTGGCGGGATTGTCGCTCTGCCGCAGCCGTTCGGGAATGCGATAGCGTTCGCTCTCGTCCATCCGCGCGCAGACCGTGATCTGGTCGGCGGTCGATTGCGGGCATTCGTCATCGCCATAGATGATGACCGTGTTGACCTTGTCTCCGCCGGCATCCTGCGCTGCGGCAGGCGCGGCGGTAAATGCCATCATGGCCGGCACGGCAAGAAGAGCGGCATTGGCGGCAATCAGGCGTTTCATGTCCTAGTCCTTCAGGTGCGGAGCGCGCCCCGCGCAATATGGCGCACGGCCCGGCCTATCAAACGATTATCCCGTGAACCCTTTATGAAGCGCGGCAAAGGCCTTCCTTGTTCCGGCTCAAATCTTCTCCGCCAGCCGAATTGCCACACGACAACCGAGGCGGATCGCGCCGGAGAGCAGCGGATAGGCGGGCGCCCGCTCGGCTCCGGCGGCCAGCGCCGCATCGCGGTGCTCGCGCTCATCCTCGCGGAAACGTTCGATCATGTCGGCCAGTTCGGGATCGTCGCCATCGCGCTGCAGCGTTTCGAGCTGGCGCGAATAATGCCGGTCGATCTCTTCCTCCACCGCGGCGGTGCAGGCCATGGCCGCTTCGGGGCCCAGCAGGGCGGTGCCCGCGCCGAGCGCGTAACCGGCGACCGACCAGAAGGGCTGCAGCGCCGTGGGGCGCACGCCGCGCTTAGCCATCAGCGCATCGAATTCGGCCTTATGGCCTTCTTCCTGGTCGGCCATGCCGCGAATCTCGGCCGCATGCGGCCCGCGCTCGCCCATCACCGCCAATTGCCCGGCATAGATGCGCGTGGCGCCGAACTCGCCCGCCTGGTCCACCCTGATCATTTCGGAACGGTCGGTCATCCCTTCCTGTCTAGCCCCAAAAGGCGGAAGATCGCCAGACCCGAAACGGTGGAAATCAGCGCATTCCAGCCGGCCAGCGAAATGCCGAACAGGCTCCACTGCACCTCGTCGCAGCGCACCAGCGGCGCATTCATGATCGCTTCCAGCGGATCGCCGCCTCCGGAAGTGGCCACGCGCGAACAGGTGGTGATGCCTTCCCACCAGCCATATTCCACGCCGGCATGGAACACGCCGATAAAGCCGGAAATCATGATCGCCGCCGCCGCGAGAGCGATCCAGAACTTCTTCGGCGGCGCCACGAAGGAAAGCAGGGCCAACGCGACCGCGGCGAAATGCGGATAGCGTTGCCACCAGCACATTTCGCAAGGGTAGAGGCCAAAGCCATATTGCGAGAGATAGGCGCCGCCCAACAGCAGCGCGGGCACGGCAAGGGCAAGCCAGCGGGCGAGCCTGGTCGAATCCTGGATCATGGCTGTGCTGCGATCAGTTTTTCGCGACGACCGTGGGCGTTCCGCGCGTGCGGCGTAGCGTCTTCAGCGCATAATCGAGCTGGAAATCCTTGATGCCCTGCTCCTCCAGCTCCTCGGCCGTGGCCGTGAACCGGGGATCGGGCTTGCCGTCGCCCTCCAGCTCCTTGTCTTCGAGGCTGACCTCGTTGACCAGGTGCCCGCGCAGGTCGCTTTCGCGCAGCGCGAACTGCTCGCGCTTGGCGGCATCGGGATCGGAGAGCTGCGGCACGCGGATATCGGGTTCGATCCCGCCTTCCTGCACCGAGCGTCCGCTGGGCGTGTAATAGCGCGCGGTGGTGAGCTTGAGCGCGGCGTCGCGCGCCAGCGGCAGCAGCGTCTGCACGCTGCCCTTGCCGAAGCTGCGCTCGCCCATGATCAGCGCGCGGTGCTGGTCCTGCAGCGCGCCGGCGACGATCTCGCTGGCCGAGGCGGAGCCCGCATCGATCAGCACAATCATCGGCAAGCCGGCGACGACATCCCCGCGATAATAGGTTTCGGCGTCGTAATTGACCGTGTCCTGCCGGTTGCGGCCGCGCTGCGAGACGATCTCGCCATCGGTCAGGAACAGGTCGCTCAGCGCCACCGCCTCATCCAGCGAGCCGCCCGGATTCTTGCGCAGATCCAGCACCAGCCCGGTGAGCGGGCCATCCGCCTTGTCGCGCAGCTTGGCGATCGCATCGTTCACGTCGCGGCCGACATCGCGGCTGAATTCGTTGACGCTGATCACGCCGATGCGGCCGTCCTGCAATTCCCAGGTCACCGGTTCGAGTTCGATCAGCCCGCGCGTCACCGTCACCTCGATCGGCTCGTCACGGCCGGGGCGGAAGATCGTCAGATCGATCGGGCTGCCGGCGGGGCCGCGCATCTGTTCGACCGCGTCATCCAGTTCCAGCCCGTAGATCAGCTTGCCATTGAGATGGGTGATATAATCGCCGGCCTTGATCCCGGCCTTTTCCGCCGGGCTGCCCTTGAAGGGGGAGACCACTTTCACCGCGCCGTCATCCATCTGCACCGAGATGCCGAGGCCCTGGTAATTGCCGTCGATCATCGTTTCGAGCCGCTCAAGCGCGGTGCCGTCGAGATAGGCGGAATGCGGATCGAGCGCGGCGAGCATGCCGTCGATCGCGCCGCGGATCAGCACCTTGTCGTCCACCTCGTCGACATAGCTCGACTTGATTCGCTGGTAAGTCGCGAAGAGCTTGGAAAATTCGGGCGAGGCGCGGCTTTCGACTTCGGCGAAACCGGAAGTGGTGGCCGGCAGCAGCGCAACGGCGGTGACCAGCGCGGTCGCGCGCAGGAGGCCAGCGAATTTCCGGGCGGTTTTCATGCGTATATTCCTAGCAAGCTTGCAGCCATACTATCGCGCCTCGGCGGTTAACGCCAGATGAGGCATGGCAAGGCGGGATTTCCGGCCGCTTACCGGATGTGGAGGAGCGGATTGACCGGCTCCCCCGAGCGCCGCAGTTCGAGCGTGATCGTCGGCCGGCCCGGCCCGGCCACACCGATCGGCGAACCGCCGAGCAGCTCCTGCCCGACCGACACATCGGTGCGATCGAGGCCGGTGACGAGGCTGGTCCAGCCGCCCGCATGCTCGATAATGACGATCTGGCCATAGCCGCGATAGGGGCCGGCAAATGCCACCCGGCCGGCTGCCGGCGCGACCACCTGCGCCCCGGCGCGCGGGGCCAGCGTCAGCCCCGTACTCATCCCCCCCTCTTCCGGCGCGCCGAAGCCGACAATGGTGCGGCCGCTGACCGGAAGCTGATAGGGGGCCGGCGCCGCTTCATCGGATGCGGTCGGCCGGGGAGCGCTTTCTGATAACTTGGCATCCTCGGGCCGCTCGGGCCGGAGCAGCGGGCCGGGCAGCGCCGCCAGCCTGCTGCGCAAATCGGCGTCGCGGTCCAGCCGGTCGACCAGCGTATCGAGATCGCGCGCCTGCTCGCTCAGCGCCAGGGCCCGCTCCGCCTCGCGTGCCGCCGTGCCGCCCGCTTCTCGCGAAGCGATCCGCTGGCGCGTCTCCAGCGCGGCGAGTTGGGTGCGCCGCTCGTCGAGGCTCTTTTCCTCGGCCCGCAACACGCCGGCCGCCTGTTCGGCTTCCTCGCGCAAGCGCCGGCTGCGGGCGATCCGGCCGCGCAGAGCGGCCGTGCGCGCGCGCACCTGCGGGACGGCCGTGTCCAGCATCGCCCGCAGATAGACCACCTCCCGCACCGATCCGGGCCGGAGCACGGAGAGCGAAACCGGGCGGCGGGAAAATTGCTGGAGCGCAGCGGTGAGTTGCACCACCGGGCGCTGTTCCTGCCCGAGCTGTTCGCGCAGCCGCGCGCGTTCGCGATCGACCAGGTCGATCCGCGCCTCGGCCGCGGCGATCCCGGCTTCGGCCTGCTGGACCCGCGCGGCCAGGGCGGCGGCTTCATGGGCGGTCTTCTCCGCGGCGCTGCGCGCGGCAACGGCCTGGCGTTCGAGCCGGGCGCTGCGCGCCTCCGCCGCGCGCCGTTCGGACAAGGCCTCACGCAAGGCCGCCCGGGTTTCCTCCGCGCTGTCGTATAGCGGCGCGCGCTGCGCGGCGGCGCTGGCGGCCAGCAGGGCGAACAGCGGAAGGAGGGCGAATTTCCTCACAGCCGTCACCCTGCCCGATGATAGGGATGCCCGGCAAGGATGCTGGTCGCGCGGAACAATTGCTCCATCAGCATGGCGCGGGCCAGCAAATGCGGCCAGGTCGCCTTACCGAAGGCGAGCAGCAGGTCCGCCTCGTCGCGCTCCGCCTGCGAATGCCCATCGGCCGCGCCGATCACGAAGCGCGCTTCGCGAATGCCGTTATCGCGCCAGTCCTCGAGGATTTTCGCGAGTTCCGCGGAGCCGAGCTGCTTGCCCTTCTCGTCGAGCAGCACGGTGCGGAAGGGCGTTTGCGGATCGGGTATGCGTCCGCCGGCTTCGGGCAGTTCGGTGAGCTTCAGCGGCCAGGAAATGCGCTTTTCATAACGCGCGACCAGTTCCGCTTCGGGGGAGCGCCCGATCTTTCCGCGAGCAATAAGGTGCAGCTGCATGGGCGACCCTTAGCCGCCCATCGCTGCCAGTTTAAGGGCCTAGGCCCGTCCGGCCGCAGCCGTGGGCGCTTCGTCCCCGAAACCCCACATGCGCTCGAGATTGTAGAAGCTGCGCACTTCGGGGCGGAACAGGTGGACGACCACGTCGCCGGCATCGATCAGCACCCAGTCGGCCGCGGGCAGCCCTTCGATGCGGGGCGATCCGAAACCTTCCTTCTTGAGCCGTTCGGCCAGCTTGTGGGCGATCGCCGCCACCTGGCGCGTGGAACGCCCGGTGGCGATCACCATGTGATCGGCAATGCTCGATTTACCCTCGAGCGGAATCGAGACGACTTCCTGCGCCTGGTCCTCGTCCAGCTGGTCGAGAACAAGCGCATGGGCCGTTCCGGATTCTGCAAGTTTGCCAAGCGGAGTTTCAGTCATGGTAACGACGGTGGAGACGCCGGACGTATCCGGCAGGGCTTGCGCCTGTGTCATCGCAGCTTGTCGTGCTCCTGATTGGGGAAATGGGCGATCGTGTCAACGTAGGCGCCGGACGCCTCATGCGTCCGCCCCCTTTGCCGAGCCGTGAACGGCAGGATCGCGAATAAGGGAATGCGTTACCCCGTCCCTGGGCGGAGGCCCCGTAAAGCGGCTGGCCCAGTCGGGATCCGCCCGGCGTATCTCTGTAGCCGAACGCGGATCGGGATCGAAACGCAGTTCAATCAGCGCAGGTGCGCTCCATTCACCCCGGTTGCGTAATCCGGCGGCGGACAACCGGTAGCGCCGCAGCCAGGCCATCGCGGGGCTCGCGAGGGCATCGTCATCATAACCGGGGCGGGCGATCACCGCAATCGGCATTTCCTTGGCGATCTGCCGCCAGTTCTTCCACAGGTGGAATTGCGCGAGATTGTCCGCCCCCATCATCCAGATGAAGCGGCGGCGCGGGAACAGCCGGTTGAGCGCCTTCAGCGTGTCGGCGGTGTAGCGCGTGCCCAGTTCGCGCTCGATCGCGGTCACCCTGATCGGCGCGGTCTTGGCCATCGCCCGGGCCGAGCGGAAACGGGCGGCGAGCGGCGCCATTCCGGCTTGTGGTTTCAGCGGATTGCCGGGCGAAACCAGCCACCAGACCTCGTCCAGCCCCAAGGCGAGCATGGCGAATAGCGAAATCCGCCGATGCGCGGCATGCGCGGGATTGAAGCTGCCGCCAAGCAGCCCGGTTACGGGATATCCGCGCTTCACCCGGGCGGGCCTTGCGTCAGGAAGGCTGCCGGCGCGGCGAAATCCGGCCCGAGACGTAGCGGCCCTGCATCTCGAACATCCAGCCCGGATATTCGGCGGGCAGCGCGCTCAGCCGGTCAAGTTCCTCAAGCTCGGACGCCTCGAACTCGATCTCCACCGAACCGAGATTGTCGGCCAGCTGGTCGGCGCGCTTGGCGCCGACGATCACCGAGGAGACGACCGGCTGGTAAAGCAGCCAGGCCAGTGCGATTTGCGCCACCGATGCGCCGCGCTTCTCGGCCATGCCGCGCATCGCTTCGACCAACGGGCCGGCGCGTTGGAGATTGACCGGCGGGAAGTCGAAAGCGGAGCGGCGACCCTCGCCTTCGGTCCCGTCATCCGTGAAGCGGTATTTGCCGCTGAGCAGTCCGCCGGCAAGCGGCGACCAGACCATCAGGCCGAGCCCTTCGCTCAGCAGCATCGGCGCCAGGTCACGCTCCAGATCGCGCCCGGCGACCGTGTAATAGGCTTGCAGCGAAACGAATTTGGCGAAACCGCGGCGCTCGGAAATGCCCAGCGCCTTGGTGATCTGCCACGCCGCCCAGTTGGACACGCCGACATAACGCGCGCGGCCCGAACGGACGATGTCGTTCAGCGCTTCGAGCGCTTCCTCCATCGGCGTGACCGGATCCCAGCCGTGGATCTGGTAGAGATCGACATGGTCCAGCCCGAGCCGTTCGAGGCTGGCATCGATCTGGTCGAGCAGGTGCTTGCGCCCCGTCCCGGCATCGTTCGGCCCTTCGCCCATCGAGCCCATGCCCTTGGTCGCGACGACGATGTCCGAGCGCTTGACGCCAAGCGCCTTCAGCGCGCCGCCGACGAATTCCTCCGACTGGCCGGTGGTGTAGACATTGGCGGTATCGATGAAATTGATCCCGCCATCGATCGCCTGCTTCACCAGTGCTGTGGCATCGTCCTGGTCGAGCCCATGGATCTGCCCGAAACGCCCCGGATTGGTGCCGAAGGTCATCGCGCCAAGGCAGAGTTCGGAAACGATCAGGCCGGTATTGCCCAGCTGGTTGTAGCGCATTGCTCTCTTCTCTCCCTGGCCGAATGACCGGCCCTAGGTGTGGCGGCGGCCAGCTCGCTTCAAGGGGCCTGCTTCAAAGGGACCGGCCTCAAGAGACCTGCATCATGCGCGCGTCTGCCCGCTCCCGCGCACCTCCCACTTGTAGGTGGTCAGCCCCTCGAGTGCGACCGGGCCGCGCGCATGCAACCGGCCGGTGGCGATACCGATCTCCGCACCGAGGCCGAACTCGCCGCCATCGGCGAACTGGCTGGAAGCGTTGACCATCACGATCGCGCTGTCGACTTCGGCCAGGAAACGCTCGGCCGCCGCATCGTCGGAGGTGATGATCGCATCGGTATGGCCCGAGGAATGCCGGGCGATATGGTCGAGCGCGGCATCGAGCCCGTCCACCACCGCGACCGACGCCACGGCGTCGAGATATTCGGTGTCCCAATCCTCGCTGCTCGCCGGCTTGATCCGCGCATCAAGCGCCCGCGCCCGCGCATCGCCGCGCAATTCGCAGCCCGCATCGAGCAATGCCGCCACGACGTCACGCCCCGCGGGGAAATTCGCATCGAGCAGCAGCGTTTCCATCGAACCGCAAATGCCCGTGCGGCGCATCTTGGCGTTAACCGCGATGGTTCGCGCCATCTCCGGATCGGCCGAGGGATGGATATAGGTGTGGCAGATGCCATCGAGATGGGCGAGTACCGGCACACGGGCATCGTTCTGCACCCGTTCGACCAGCCCCTTGCCGCCGCGCGGCACGATCATGTCGATCAGCCCCTGCGCTTTCAGCATGGCGCCCACCGCCGCGCGATCCTGCGTCGGCATGAGCTGCACGGCCGCTTCCGGCACGCCTTCGGAAACCAGCCCCTTCACCATCGCGGAATGGATCGCCCGGTTCGAATTCACCGCCTCGCTTCCGCCACGCAACAGCACTGCATTGCCGCTGCGCAAGCATAGGGATGCGGCGTCGGCGGTGACGTTGGGCCGGCTCTCATAGATGATCCCGATCAGCCCGATCGGGATGCGCACACGGGACAGGGCAAGGCCACTCGGCGCCGTGCTGCGGTCGATCACCTGGCCGACCGGATCGGGCAGCGTCGCCACCGCTTCGATCGCCTGGGCGGCGCTTTCCAGCCGCACCTCGTCTAGCCGCAGCCGGTCGAGCAAGGCGCCGGTCAGGCCGTTCGCCTCACCCGCGGCAACGTCTTTCGCATTTTCGGCGAGGATGTATTCGGCGTCGGCGCGCAGCGCGGCGGCGGCCGCGCGAAGGGCGGCGGCCTTGGTTTCGTCGCTCATGCCGGCCAGCTTGCGCTGGGCAGCGCGGCCGGCCTCGGCGAGCTCCGTCACCAGTGCTTCGTAATCGGTTTTGGGTTCCATAAGTGTAGTCATGCGCGCGCTGTACCATCGCCCCGGCGGCTTGTCAGACGGTTTCGGGAAACGAATCGTTTCCGCGGCAATCGGTGAATTTGCGTGATTCCGGAGCAGGCGCGGGGGATTTTTGCGCTGCAAAAACGACTCATCGCAAAACGGGTTCGACTCGCCCCAAAGGCGGGAACCCGGATTCGACCCGGCCCAAGCGGGTGCGTAGCCCAAACCCGGGTCACACGACATTAATCGGGACATACGGGGTCGTTTTGAGCACTCAAACCGCTAGCGGATTTCGGGACCGTTTGCGGAGCTGGTTTCCAGAGCGCGAATTCTTCATGCGCTCGCAGGGGCAGGTCCGCTTCATAACGATAACTTCGCGTATCCAGATGATCGCCGCCGGGGCCGTGCTTGCGCTGCTCGCGATTTGGGCGATCTCCATGGCCGTGATGGCGATCGGCCGTTGGCAGGACAATGTGGCCCGCGCCTCGCTGCTCCACCGCGAAGCGGCGGTGGCGAAATCCGAGGATCGCGTGCAGGCCTATCGCGACGATCTGGACGAAGCGACCGAGGATCTCGCCCGCCGGCAGGACTTCATCGAGAGCGTGCTGCCGATGCTCCCCGACGATGTGCGGCCCGACGAAACCGTTTCCGACAGCAGCGACGAGATGGCCAAGACGATCGAGAAAGTCAGCGCGGCAATCCCCGAAGCGGCCGGGCTCGCGCGGCTGGAAGCGCGGCAGATCGCCTTCGTCGAGAAGCTCACCCGCTTTGCCGACCGCCGGTCCGCCCGCGCCGAGGCGGCAATGCGCCAGCTCGGGCTAAATCCGAAATCGATGATCTCATCTCCTTCACGGCGCGGCCAGGGCGGCCCGCTGGTCAAGCTTTCGACTTCGCGCGACGGCTCGGTCGATCCGCGTTTCGCGCGGCTCGGCGCCAGTCTTGAGCGGATGGACGCGCTGGAACGCGGGCTCAACGGCATTCCGCAGGTCATGCCCGCCGACCATAATTCGATCTCTTCCGGCTTCGGCTATCGCCGCGATCCGTTTACCGGCGCGGCAGCCATGCATGCCGGGCTCGATTTCCGCGGCGGTTATGGCGCGCCGATCCATGCCGCCGCCAAGGGCCGGGTGAGCTTCGTCGGCCGCCGGTCCGGCTATGGCAAGGTCGTGGAGATCAGCCACGGCAACGGGCTGATGACGCGCTACGCCCATATGTCCAAATGGAAAGCCAAGGTCGGGCAGGACGTCGAAGCGGGCGATGTCATCGGCGCGATCGGCAGCACCGGCCGCTCGACCGGCCCGCACCTGCATTTCGAGGTGCGCATCAACGGACGCGCGGTCAATCCGCGCCCCTTCCTGGAGACTGCTCCCCATGTTCTCGAAGAAGCAAGGGCGACCAGCCCCGAAGCCGATGGCAGCGCCAGTGAGTAACGGATCGACCTTCTCCGTGATCGGCGCCGATGTCGTCATCAAGGGCGATATCGAAGCCTCCGCCGATCTGCATATCGACGGCACCGTGCAGGGCGATATCGCCTGCGCATCATTGGTGCAGGGCGAAAGCAGCCGGGTCGAAGGAGCGATCACCGCCGAAACCGCGCGTTTGGCCGGATCGGTCAAGGGCACCATCACCGCCCGCGAACTGATCGTGCTGAAGAGCGCCCGGATCGAGGGCGACGTGCATTACGAGACGCTTACCATCGAGCAGGGCGCGAGCGTGGAAGGCCGGTTCGCGCCGGATTCGGGTAGCGCCGCGCAGGCACCCACCCAGCCGGCCGCCGCCAAATCGGCCAAGTCCGGCGGCAAGAGCGAAGACAGCGAACCGCACCTTTCGCTCGCCGGCTAAATCAGCGCAGGCGATGGCGAAACGAAAAAGGGCCGGTCCCCCGCGGGGCCGGCCCTTTTTCGTATCTTCAGGGAAGCGGGAACCTCAGCCGTTGGTTTCGCTGGCTTCGGCGGCGCGCTTCGCTTCGAGCCAGGCTTCGGCTTCGGCTTCCTGCGCCGCTTCGGCCGCGGCCTTTGCCGCCGCCTCGCGCTCGGCGCGCAGTTCCTCGATCAGCTTTTCCTTCTCGTCGCGCTGTTCGACCGGCGCCAGCTCTTCCTCGCCCTCGACCGGGGCAACGCGCTTGGCGGCCTTGGCCACCGCCGCATCCAGCTCACGCTGCGAGCACAGGCCCAGCGTCACCGGATCCTTGGGCTGGATGTTCTGGATGTTCCAGTGCGAACGGTCGCGGATCGCGTTGATGGTGTTGCGCGTGGTGCCGATCAGCTTGCCGATCTGCGCATCGGAAATTTCCGGGTGGTTGCGCAGGATCCAGGCGATGCCGTCCGGCTTGTCCTGCCGCTTGGAAACCGGCGTGTAACGCGGGCCCTTGGTGCGGCTGACATCGACCGGCGCGCGCTGCATCTTCAGGCGGTAGGACGGATCGGCCTGGCCCTTCTCGATCTCTTCGTGCGTCAGCTCGCCCGAATGGACGGGATCGCGGCCGGTATATTTGGAACTGGCCAGATCGTCGGCCATAGCCTGCACCTCAAGGATGTGCAGGCCGCAGAATTCGGCGATCTGATCGAAGCTGAGCGCGGTGTTGTCGACCAGCCAGGAAGCGGTCGCATGCGGCATCAGGGGAGTGGGCTGGGCCACGATATCTCTCCGGTAAAAATAGAAGGGCCGCCCCTTTCGGAGCGGCCGTACCGGCAAGCATGTAAGCCTTTCGCGGGCAAACGGCAAGCATGCTGCGACCCTAGCGGGCCGGGGGCGCTCAGGCGGTGCTAGGAAGCGGGCCCAGACCCCGGACCGGGCGGGGGCCAGCATCCGCCTCCAGCGCGGCCAGGAACTGGTCGGCGCTGGCCTGCCAGCTAAAGCTGCGGCCATGCGCCAGGCAATCCTCGCGCCGCAGGGTCAGCGCGCGGGCGATGGCGTCCTCGATCCGCTCGGCCATGGCGCCACTGGCCCTGTCGAGCACATCGAGCGGGCCCTGTACCGGATAGGCGGCCACCGGCGTACCGCAGGCCAGCGCCTCGATCATCACCAGGCCGAAAGTGTCGGTCCTGCTCGGGAAGACGAACACGTCGGCCCCGGCATAGCAGGCCGCCAGCGCGCGGCCCGTCTGCTTGCCGAGGAAATGCGCCTCGGGAAATTCCACTTCGAGCTTGGCCATTGCTGGCCCATCGCCGACCACCACTTTCGAACCGGGATGGGTGTTGGCGAGAAATGCCTCGATATTCTTCTCCACCGCGACCCGGCCGACATAGAGCTGGATCGGGCGCGGCAGGTTGAAGAACAGGTCCGGCGGCGCGATGTCCGGCCCGAAGCAATCCAGATCGACCCCCCGGCTCCAGGGCCGCAAATGGGTGAGCCGCTGTTCGCGCAATTGCTGGCGCACGGTTTCGGTGGCGACCATGATCCCGGCGGCGGGGCGGTGGAACCAGCGGATATAGGGCCAGAACAGGCTGGCCGGCAGGCCGGTGCGGCGCGCCAGATATTCCGGGAATTGCGTGTGATAAGCGGTGGTGAAGCTGCGCCCGCGCGACAGGCAGTGGCGCCGCGCCGCCAGCCCCAGCGGGCCCTCGGTCGCGATATGCACGGCATCGGGGGCGAAGGCCTCGATCCGCGCGCCGACCGAGCGGCGGCCGGCAAGCGCCAGCCGGATTTCGGGATAGGTCGGGCAGGGGAAGGAACGATAGAGTTCGGGCGAGAGGATCAGCACTTCATGCCCGCGCCGGACCAGTTCGGACGTCACTTCCCCGAGAGTGCGGACCACGCCGTTAACCTGCGGGGTCCAGGCATCGGTGACGAGAGCTATTCTCACGGAAACTCCTGTTCGCGGCAGCGGGTCACGCAGCCGCGGCCATGTTCTTGCCGCTTTCGGCTTCGGCGGTTTCCGCGGCCTGCTTTTCGCGCTTGGCGATCTCGTCGGGCCAATGGAGTATCTCCATCCTGCCGTCCGCATGTTCGACCAGCGCGTTGCAGCCTTCGACCCAGTCGCCATCATTCCAATATTCGACGCCGTCGAAATCGCGGAACTCGGCCGTGTGGATATGGCCGCAAACCACGCCGTCCACCCCACGCTGCGCGGCGGCCCGGGCAACCACCTCCTCGTAACGGGAGATGAATTCGACCGCGTTCTTGACCTTGTGCTTGGCCATCTTGGACAGCGACCAATAGGGCAGGCCGAGCCGGCGGCGCACGACATTGACCCAGCGATTGAGCCCCATCGTCATCGTGTAGAGCGCGTCCCCCACGAAGGCGAGCCAGCGATGGGCGAGCATAACCGCGTCGAACTCGTCGCCATGGATCACCATCAGCCGGCGCCCGTCGGCCGTTTCGTGGAAAGCCGCACGGCGGATTTCGACGCCGCCGAAATGCAGGCCGGTGAACTGGCGGAACATCTCATCGTGATTGCCGGGGATATAGACGATCCGCGTTCCGCGCTTGGCGCGCTTGAGAATGCGCCAGACGATATCGTTATGCGTATCGGGCCAGTAGAACTTCTTCTTCAGCCGCCAGCCATCGATAATGTCGCCGACCAGATACATGGTTTCGCTGTCGACGCTGTCGAGGAAGTCGATCAGCATCTCGGCATTGCAGCCCTTCGTGCCGAGGTGGATATCGCTGATCCAGATGGTGCGATACTTCCTCCGACCGCCGGGCGCGGGATCGGGTTCCGGCACGCTGGGTTCGTGCTGGTCGATATTCGGGAAGGCGGCGACAACGCCGTTATTTCCCAACTCACCTTCAAGATATGCGCCGAACATAGGCTAAAGCCCCAAGATGCCTGTCTTGGTTTTGTGCCTATGAGTCGTAATTGTTACAGGGGATTCACAGTTCGCGGACAGTTCTGCGACTTTGTTACTCTTCCGAGTCAATCCATGCTTACATAGCCGGGCAGTTTTGCAATGCGTCCCAACCAGGCACAGACATGCGGCCGATCCTGCAATCGGAAGCCGCCAGCCTCGCATACATGGGTGTAGGCATAGAGCGAAATATCGGCCAGCGAGACGCTATCGCCGGCGAACCATTCATGCCGGGCGAGATGCGCATCCATCAGCGCAAGCGCATCTTCCCCGGCGATCCGCTTGGCCGGGATTTGCGCGCATTGCTCCTGCGAGAGGTGCGCTTCGCCCACGAAAGCGAGCCAGAAACGCAGCGTCGCGATATTGGGCTCGTGATTATATTGCTCGAAGAACATCCAGCGCAGCATGTCCGCGCGGGTGAAGCGATCCTCCGGCATCAGCGCGCTGCCTTCGGCAAGAAACCAGCAGGCGGCATTGCTTTCCGGCAGGAAGCGATCGCCGACCTGCAGCACCGGGATGCGGCCGTTGGAATTGACGGTCTGCAGGAATTCGCGCGTGCGCGTCTCGCCGCGCATGATGTCATATTGCACGCGTTCGAGCGGGAGGCCGAGCAGCGCTGCGGTGAGGCGGATCTTGTAGCAATTGCCGCTGCGCGGATCCTCGTGAAGGGTCAGCCTATCCATCGGCCACCTGTAGCACGATCTTGCCGATATGCTCGCCCGCTTCCATGCACCGATGCGCTTCGCCGGCCTCGGCCAGGGGAAAGACCCGGTCGAGTTCCGGGGCCAGCCTGCCCTCTTCGACCAGCGGCCAGACGGTCTGCGCGATCTCGTCGGCCAGCAGCGCCTTGAACGCATCGGGCCGGGCCCGCAGCGTGGACCCGGTGACGGTTTGCCGGCGAACCATCAGCTTGGCCATGTTGATCGTGGCCTTGGCGCCGCCCAGCACGGCGATCGTCACCAGCCGGCCATCCTCGCCCAGGCAATCGAGATTGCGCTGCGTGTAATCGCCCGCAACCATGTCGAGCACCAGGTCCGCGCCGCGCCCGCCGGTGATTTCCTTCACCGCGGCGACGAAATCATCCGCCTTGTAATTGATCGCATGGTCCGCGCCGATCCGAAGCGCGGCGGCGCATTTCTCGTCCGATCCGCACGTGACGATGACCTCAATGTCGAACAGCTTGGCGAGCTTGATCGCCATCGTGCCGATCCCGCTCGTTCCGCCATGCACCAGCAGCGTTTCGCCCTCGCGCGCCCAGCCGCGGCCGAAGACATTGTGCCACACCGTGAACAGCGTCTCGGGAAAGGCGGCGGCTTTGGCAAGCCCGAGCCCATCCGGCACGGGCAGGCAATGGCCGGCCCGCGCGAGGCAATATTGCGCGTATCCGCCGCCGCTCACCAGCGCGCAGACCTGCCTGCCGAGCATTTCCGCCTCGACGCCTTCGCCGAGGGCGACGATCTCGCCGGAAATCTCCAGCCCGGGAATGTCCGAAGCGCCGGGCGGCGGCGGATAGAGGCCCTGGCGCTGGAGGACGTCGGGCCGGTTGACCCCGGCATAGGCGGTGCGAATGAGAACCTGCCCGGCGCCGGGCCGCGGAACCGGACGCTGCTCGGCACGCAGGACCTCCGGCCCACCGGGCTCGGCTATCGCCATCGCAATCATCGTTTCCGCCGGATCGCCTGGCATATGCCCCCCAAATCGCCTCGCGCGCCGGTGCAACTGTCACATCCCTGCACGGTCCACAAACCTAATTTGCGCCCCCATTGACAGCAAGCGGCCGGCATTGGATGTTGCATCCTTGATGGAGGAAGACGATCTCCCCCGGATGCGCGGCGATGCCGCAAGCCGGTTATCCGGCGAAGCGCTCGATACCTATTCGCAGGACGAGCTGATGGCCCGTATCCGTCTGCTCGAAGCCGAGATAGAGCGCGTGAAGGCGCATCATGCGAAAGCAGCCAGCCATCGCGAACTGGCCGATACGCTGTTCAAGCCCAGGGACACCGATTGATGGGGCCGGCTCTGGCCCCCCTCCCTCTCGCAATCGCGCGGCAGCGCCCCATATCATTTGTAAACCAATGCTCCAGGGCGGGAGCGGCGCAACGATTTTCGCGCAATCACAACCGCCTTTACACATTGACCACCTTCGGATCGTAACCTGAACCCAACGGACAGCTGACCCATGCCAAGTTTCGCCCAGAGCCTCGAAAAAACACTGCACACGGCGCTCCAGCACGCCACCGACCGGACGCATGAATATGCGACGCTCGAGCACCTGCTGCTGGCGCTGGTGGAAGATCCCGACGCCGCCGAGGTGATGACCGCCTGCGGCGTGGATCTGGGCGAGCTGGCCAATGTGGTTCGCCAGTATCTTGATCAGGAATATCAATCACTTAAGACGGAGGATGAAGCCGATCCGCAGCCGACGGCCGGCTTCCAGCGGGTGATCCAGCGGGCCATCCTCCATGTCCAGTCCAGCGGCAAGGACACGGTGACCGGCGCCAATGTGCTGGTCGCGCTGTTTTCCGAGCGGGACAGCTATGCGGTCTATTTCCTGCAGCAGCAGGATATGAGCCGACTCGATGCAGTAAGCTATATCAGCCACGGCATCGGCAAGGGTGGCCGCCAAGTCGAAAACCGCCCGCCGCAGGGCGCCGAAGAGCCCGAAGCCAAGGCCGAGGAAAAGCCGGAAAAGAACAAGAAGGATTCCGCGCTCGACCAGTTCTGCGTGAACCTGAACCAGAAGGCGCTGGACGGTAAGGTCGATCCGCTGATCGGCCGCGGGCCGGAAGTGGACCGCACGATCCAGATCCTCTGCCGCCGCAGCAAGAACAACCCGCTCTATGTCGGCGATCCCGGCGTCGGCAAGACGGCGATCGCCGAGGGCTTGGCGCGCAAGATCGTGGAAGGCGACGTGCCCGAAGTGCTGGAAGACGCGGTGATCTACTCGCTCGACATGGGCGCGCTGCTGGCCGGTACGCGCTATCGCGGCGATTTCGAGGAACGGCTCAAACAGGTCGTCTCCGAATTGGAGAAAATGCCCGAGGCCGTCCTCTTTATCGATGAAATTCATACCGTTATCGGCGCCGGCGCGACCAGTGGCGGGGCGATGGACGCCTCCAACCTGCTCAAGCCCGCCCTGTCCAGCGGCGCGATCCGCTGCATCGGATCGACCACTTACAAGGAATTCCGCAATCACTTCGAGAAGGACCGCGCATTGCTGCGGCGCTTCCAGAAGATCGACGTCAACGAACCGAGCGTGGAAGACACGGTGAAGATCCTCAAGGGGCTGCGCAGCGCCTTCGAGGAACATCACAAGGTCAAATACACACCCGATGCGATCAAGACCGCGGTGGAGATGAGCGCGCGCTACATCAATGACCGCAAGCTGCCCGACAAGGCGATCGACGTGATCGACGAGGTCGGCGCGATGCAGATGCTCGTGCCGCCCAGCCGCCGGCGCAAGTCGATCACCGCGCGGGATATCGAGAAGGTCATCGCGACCATGGCGCGGATCCCGCCCAAATCGGTCAGCAAGGACGACAAGGCCGCGCTCGCCAGCCTCGAAAAGGACCTGAAGCGGGTCGTCTTCGGGCAGGACAAGGCCATCGAGGTGCTTTCCACCGCGATGAAGCTGAGCCGCGCGGGCCTGCGCGATCCGGACAAGCCGATCGGCAGCTTCCTGTTCTCCGGCCCCACCGGCGTCGGCAAGACCGAGGTCGCACGCCAGCTCGCCTCCATCATGGGCATCGAACTCAAGCGGTTCGACATGTCCGAATATATGGAGCGGCACAGCGTCTCGCGCCTGATCGGCGCGCCTCCGGGCTATGTCGGTTACGACCAGGGCGGGCTGCTGACCGATGCGATCGACCAGCATCCGCATTGCGTGCTGCTGCTCGACGAGATCGAAAAGGCCCATCCCGACCTGTTCAACATCCTGCTGCAGGTGATGGATAATGGCCGCCTGACCGATCATCACGGCAAGACGGTGGATTTCCGCAATGTCGTGCTGGTGATGACCACCAATGCCGGCGCGGCGGATGCCGCCAAGCAGGGCATCGGTTTCGGTGCAGGCACCAAGCTGGAAGCGAGCGAGGAGGCGGTGAAGAAGATGTTCACCCCCGAATTCCGCAACCGGCTCGATGCGATCGTGCCCTTCGCCTATCTCGAGACCGAGACGGTCAGCCGCGTGGTCGACAAGTTCATCCTGCAACTGGAACTGCAACTGGCCGACCAGAACGTGCATATCCAGTTCGACGGCGATGCGCGCGAATGGCTGGGCAAGCGCGGTTACGACAAGCTCTACGGCGCGCGGCCGATGGCGCGGCTGATCCAGGACAAGGTGAAGCAGCCGCTGGCCGAGGAATTGCTGTTCGGCAAGCTCGCCCAGGGCGGCGAAGTGCATGTGAGCGTGAAGGACGACAAGCTCGCCTTCGAACTCACGCCAGCCCCGCCCAAGGCCAAGCCCAAGCGGCGCCGCAAGAGCACGGCGAGCAAGAAGCCGGCGACTTCGGCCGAAGGCAGCAAAGGCTCGGACAGCCAGGATTGACCTTGCGCTCTCCAGCGCCAAGAAGGCGGGGCATGACGCCCCGCCTTTTTTCTGCTCTCGCCCTCGGGCTTGCGCTCAAATCGCCCGCATCCGCCTTCACCGAAGAAGGCTCGCCCGACATCGCCCCCTACACCGCCGAATCCGGCGCGCCGATGGATGCGATCAAGCAGGCGATGGAAACACCCTATCTCGGCCTGTCGCTGAGAGTCGATCCGGCCAACAAGTCGATCTCGGGCATCGCCCGCTACACGGTGCGGGCGATTTCGCCGCTCGACAGCGTGGAGTTCGATCTCGATCCGCGCTTCGCCATTTCGCGGATCTCGGTGGCAGACACGGTGCTGCCCGAAAGCGATTGGAAAAACGACGGCGGCAAGCTGGTCATCGGCCTGCCGTCCCCGATCGGCGCCGGCGAGGAAGTGGTGGTCGAGATCGCCTATTCCGGCCAGCCGCGCGTGGCGCCACGCGCGCCTTGGGATGGCGGCTTCGTCTGGGCCAAGACGGAAAGCGGGCAGGACTGGATCGCCACCGCCGTGCAAGGAACGGGTTGCGACCTGTTCTGGCCCTGCCTCGATCATCCATCCAAGCGGGTCGCGCTGCTCGACCTCGTCGTCACCGTGCCCGAACCGCTGGTCGATGCGTCGAACGGCAAATTGCTCGGCGTGGAGGAGCATGACGGCTGGCGCAGCTATCACTGGCAGGCACATTGGCCGAACGACTATGGCGTTTCCCTGCAGATCGGCCCCTATGAAGTGGCCGAATCCGACTACGCCAGCCGCTATGGCAACAGCTACCCGATCAAGTTCTGGTATCTGCCCGGCCATGAAGAGGGCGCGCAGATGCTGGTCCGCCAGATGCGCGGCTTCCTCGATTTCTTCGAAAGCACGATAGGGCCCTACCCGTTCGGCAACGAGAAGGTCGGCCTGGCCGAAACGCCGCATCTCGGCATGGAGCACCAGACGATCAATGCCTATGGCAACGGCTTCAAGCTGGCGCCCGAGGGCTATGACTGGCTGATGCAGCACGAATTCTCGCATGAGTGGTTTGCCAACCAACTCAGCAATGCGCGCAATGCCGATATGTGGCTGCAGGAAGGGCTCGGCAGCTATATGCAGCCGCTCTACCTGCAATGGACCGACGGCCAACTCGCCTATGACGCGGCGATGTGGGATCTGCGCAAGAAGATCGTCTCGCGCGTGCCGCTGGCCCCGGCGGAAGATGTTTCAAGCCACCTCTATGACGATGAGGAAGCCGGATGGGGCGGCGACATCTATTACAAGGGCGCCTGGATCGCGCATAGCTTGCGCTACCTGATCGGCGACGAGGCCTTCTTCGCTTCACTGCGGCAGCTGGTCTATGGAAGGCCCGATCCCAAGCCGGGCAATTTCCAGCCGGTGACGGCCAGCACCGACGATTTCCGGAAAATCGTCGAGCAGAAAACCGGCCGCGATCTCGGCTGGTTCTTCGACGCCTATTTCCTCCACGCCGAGCTGCCCAAGCTCACCGCGACACGCGAAGGCCGGCTGTTGCACCTCACCTGGGAAAGCGGCGCGGACGAGCCTTTCACCATGCCGGTGCAAGTGCAGGTGGGCGACCGGCTGATCACCGTGCCGATGACGGATGGGACTGGCACGGCCGATCTCATCCTGCCGGATGCGCATTATGTGCTCGATCCGCGCGGCGCGATCCTGCGCGACGATCCGGCGATCACCGCCTGGAAGAAACAGCAGGATGAGCTTTCGAAGAAGGCTGACTGAACCGGACCGCGTCAGACCGATTGCATAACTTGCAACCGGGGCTTATCGCGGCAGCGATGAAGCCCAAATTGCTGACGACTCTGCGGGACTATTCGGCCGCACAGTTTGCGCTGGACGCCCTTGCGGGCGTGACCGTGGCGATGGTCGCGATTCCGCTGAGCATCGCCATTGCCATCGCCTCGGGCGCCACACCCGCGGTCGGGCTGGTCACGGCGATCATCGGCGGCTCCCTGATTTCCGCGCTCGGCGGCAGCCGCGTGCAGGTCGGCGGGCCGACCGGCGCGTTCATCGTCGTCGTCTATTCGGTGATCGCAGAGCATGGCTATGACGGGCTGGTGCTGGCGACGCTGATGGCCGGCATCATCCTGGTCGTCGCCGGCTTGCTGCGCGCGGGCAGCCTGGTCGAATATGTGCCGCAACCGGTGGTCAACGGCTTCACCATCGGCATCGGCGTGATCATCGGCACCAGCCAGCTCAAGGATTTCCTGGGCCTGCAGGCGGACAAGGTGCCGGCGGACTTCTTCGCGAAGATCGACGCTTTATGGGCGGTGCGCGACACGTTCAGCTGGGCGGCGCTGGGGGTCGGGCTGGCGGCGCTGGTGCTCATCGTCCTGCTGCGCCGGCTCTCGCCGCGCGTGCCGGGGCCGATCATCGCGGTGGCGATCGTTTCCGTCGCGGTGTTCCTGTTCGGGCTCGATGCGGATAGCGTGGCTTCGCGTTACGGCGAATTGCCGCGCGGCCTGCCCGCACCGGCCATTCCCGAGATCACTTTGGCGCGGCTCACCGAACTGCTGCCTTCCGCCATGATCATCGCCTTCCTCGCCGCGATCGAATCGCTGCTTTCAGCCATGGTGGCGGACCGGATGATCGAAGGAAAACACCGGCCCAATGCGGAAGTGCTGGCACAGGGCTGGGCCAATATCGGTTCCGCCCTGTTCGGCGGCCTGCCGGCGACCGGCGCCATCGCCCGCACCGCAACCAATGTCCGCGCCGGCGGCCGCACACCGGTGGCCGGCATCGTCCACGCGCTCACCATTCTTCTGGTGCTGCTGCTTGTCGGCCCGCTGGCCGGCTACATGGCCATGCCCGCGCTCGCCGCGCTGCTGATCCTGACGGCCTGGAACATGACCGAGCCGCATAAATGGAAGAGCTATTGGCAGGCGCCCTTGGCCGACCGCTTCCTGCTGGTCATGACTCTCGTGCTGACAGTGGTGGCCGATCTGACGATTGCGATCGGGGTCGGAGTCGCCTTCGGCCTCGCCATGCGGCTGCGCGACGGAATGGCCAAACCGCCCGAATGGGACGAGCCCGAGCGCTGATCAGTCCAGCCGGACGAGCTTGTCGCGCCCAGTTGCGCCGCGCAACATCTCCAGCCGGGAGGGCGCCGTCCCCAGCGCTTTCGCCAACATCCCCAGCACCGCGTCGTTCGCTTCGCCGTCCTTCGGCTTGGCGCGAACCTTCACCAGCAACTGGCCCTCGCCGATCTCCAGCCCTTCCTGCCGCGCGCCCGGCGTGACACGCAGCGCCAGCCGCCCTTCCGCATCGGCCAGAGCGCGGATCGCCTCGGCCGGGGGAAAATCAGCCTTAGGGCGCGCCATTGAGAGCCGCGAGATGGCGCTTGGCAAGCTGGCAATAGCGCTCGGTCTGGAAACGGATCTTCTCGACCTGTTTCTCGTCCTGGCTGCGCAGGAACTTGGCCGGGCGGCCGACCCAGATTTCGCGCGCCGGGATCACCTTGCCCGGGCTAAGTAGCGCCCCGGCACCGAGCATCGCGCCCGAACCGATCCGGCAGTCATCCATCGCCACCGCGCCCATGCCGACAAAGGCCTTGTCCTCCAGCGTGCAGCCATGGACCACGGCCATATGCCCAATCACGCAATCCTCGCCGATGATCGTGGGGCACCCATCCGTGTCGGGCCGCGGGCCTTCGACATGGAACACGCTGCCATCCTGCACATTGGACCGCGCGCCCACTTCGATCCGGTGGATATCGCCGCGCAGCACGCAATTGTACCAGACGCTCGCTTCCGGCCCGATCGTAACATCGCCGATGATCCGCGCGCCCGGCGCGACGAAGGCGGTTTCGTGGATTTGCGGAATCTTGCCTTCAAACGGAATGATGGTGGCCCAAGGGAAACGGTCGTTCATGCGGCGGCTCCGCTTGCGGATGGTCGGGCGGCGCGCCACTCGGCACGGGTGATCGAATAGACGATGATCCGGCCCATCTCGGGATCGAATTCTTCGCTGGCGAAATCCAGGTCCGGCCGGTGCCGCATGCCGAGCCGTTTCATCAGCCCCCAGCTTCCCTTATTCCGCTCGACCGTCAGCGCTACGACATGGGGCACCTCAAAGCGATCGAAGGCGGTGTCCATCGATGCTTCGGCGGCTTCGCGGGCATAGCCCCTGCCCCAAGCATCCTGTCGCAGACGCCAGCCGATCTCCATATCGCCGATCGGCCCGCCTTCGATATTGGACCGTTTGAGCCCGCAAAAGCCGAGCACTTCGCCCGCAAGATGCCCGCCATCGGGCTTGCGTTCGACCAGCCAGAAAGTGTGCCCGTGATCGCGCCGGTAGGATTCCAGCCGCGCCCGTGCCGTGACCACCCCGTCCTGATCCATCCGGCCGCCAAGCCAGCGCATCACCGCCGGCGTGTTGGTATGGCGCAGGAAAGGCTTCCAGTCCTCCTCGCGCCAGTCGCGCAGGACGAGCCTTTCGGTCTCCAGCCGGAAGGCGCTGTCAGCCACCGAGAATCCTCGCCGCAAGCGGTGCGTGATAGGTCAGCACGCCCGCGCAGCCGGCGCGTTTGAAGGCCAGCAGCGTTTCCATCACCAGCGCATCGCGCTCACCCGCGCCGGCGGCGGCGGCGGCCTCGATCATCGCATATTCGCCGCTCACCTGATAAGCGAAGACAGGCACGTCGAAGCGGTCCTTCACGCGTGCGACGATATCGAGATAGGGCAGGCCCGGCTTCACCATCACGCTGTCCGCACCCTCGGCAATGTCGAGCGCGACTTCGCGCAGGGCTTCCAGCGTATTGCCCGGATCCATCTGGTAGCTCTTCTTGTCGCCTTTCAGCAGGCCGCCCGAACCCACCGCGTCGCGGAACGGGCCATAGAAGGCGGAGGCATATTTGGCCGCATAGCTCATGATCTGGACATTGTGCTGCCCGGCCATTTCCAGCGCCATGCGGATCGCCTTCACCCGGCCATCCATCATGTCCGAAGGAGCGACGATATCGGCCCCGGCCTCGGCCTGATTCACCGCCTGGTCCACCAGCACGGCAACCGTATCGTCGTTCACGACATAGCCCGCCGCGTCCAGCAGCCCGTCCTGGCCATGCGCGGTATAGGGATCGAGCGCGACATCGGTGAGTACGCCGATATCGTCGCCGCAGGCATCGCGGATCGTGCGGATCGCGCGGCACATCAGATTATCGGGATTGAGCGCTTCGGCCCCGTCATCGCTGCGGCGGTCACCCGGCGTGTTCGGGAACAGCGCCAGGCAGGGAATGCCGAGCGCAACGGCCTCCTTCGCGCGCGCCGCGATCCCGTCGAGCGACCAGCGCGAGACACCGGGCAGCGAGCCGATCGGCTCCTCCACGCCATTCCCTTCCGTGACGAAGAGCGGCCAGACGAGATCCGCCGGCGTGAGGATGGTTTCGCGGTGCATCGCCCGGCTCCAGGCCGTGGCGCGGCTGCGGCGCATGCGGGTTGCGGGATAGGAGGCAGTCATCGGCCGTGCCTCTACGCCCAAAATGCCTCGCGGGGCAATTGCGCGGGTGCTCAGCCGACCTTCTTGCGCGTGTCGAGCCGGTCGATCTCGCGCATGGGGCGTTCCGCGAAAGTCGGATCGGGCTCGATCTTGCCGAGCGCGGCGCCCGGCTCGACCGTCTGCAGCTCGGCCAGCCTGGCGCGGAAATTGGCCAGTTCGTGGCCCGCCAGTTGCGCGCGGGTGACGAAGCTCACGCTGGCGGGGTTCACGGTCTTGCCGTTGCGATACATCTCGTAATGCAGATGCGGGCCAGTGGCGAGGCCGGTGGCGCCAACATAGCCGATCACCTGGCCGCGCGTCACATGCGCGCCGTTCTTCACCGCGATCTTGCTCATATGCGCATAGCCGGTGGCGAGTCCGTTGCCGTGTGCGATCTTGACGAAATTGCCATGCCCGCCGTGGCGCCCGGCAAACTGCACCGTGCCATCGCTGACCGCATGGATCGGCGTGCCGTAGCTGGCCCTGAAATCGATCCCCGCGTGCATGCGCGTATAGCCGAGGATCGGATGCTTGCGCATGCCATAGCGGGAGGTGACGCGGCCCGGGACCGGGGCGATCAATCCGCTGCGCTGTTCGCCGACGCCCGAGGCTTCGAAATAGCGGCCGTCCTTGCCCCAGCGCATCAGCTGTTCGCGCGGCTTCCCGTCGCGCAGCAGGCCGGCATAGAGCAGGTCGCCCGCTTCCACTTCGCCGGTGGCGGCGCGCTTGTAATCGACGATCAGGTCGAATTCGTCGCCGGAGGCGATGGCCCGGTTGAGATCCACGTCCTGCCCGATCGCGCGCAGATATTGCTGCACCGCGCGAGCCGGAGCGCCGGCGGCGCGGGCCGAGCGGTAAAGGCTCGATCCCACCTTGCCGCGAATGCGCAGCGGCGTTGCATCGACCTTGATCGGGTGCGGATGCAGCGCCAGCCGTCCACCCTGCCGGTCCAGCGCGAGTTCGAGATCGAAGCGTGCCCTGAACGACAGCGCATCGAGCGGGCGCGGCGTATCGGCGGCCGGGCGGCGGCCGAGCGTGATGTCCACCTGCGTGCCCGGCTTGATATCTTCGAGCGGCATGGCGCCGCCCACCATCTGCGCCACCCGCTCGGCCTCGGCCGGGCCGACACCGGCCCGCTGCAGCATCCGTTCGAAACTGTCGCCGGTGGAGAGCGTCGCCACCAGGTCGAGGCGCGGCCGTTCGGGCGCGCTCTTGAGCGGGACCACGGCCTGCGTCGCGGCCATGCGGCGGCCGCTATCGGCGCCGAGCGCCAGCGGCATGATCGTCTGGCTACGAAATTCGTCGAGTTCGGCACGGTCCATCTGCATCGCCGGAGCGGCGGTGAGCGGGCTGAAATCGGGCCAGGCGGCCAGCGCCAGCCCGGACAGGCCGATCAGTGTCGCCACGCCGCGCAGCCAGCGGGCGGAGCCGATATCCTGCGCCAGATCGGGCGCGAGGTCACGGCCGGACAGGCGCAGCGACAATTGCTGACGCCATTCGCCATAGCGTTCGGAGAAATTGCTGATGCGCGAAATACGGCGCGGGCCGGGTTCCTGCAGGATCTGGGCGTGCGTCAGTTGCGCGGCCGGGAGTTCCCCTCCCGCCACAGACTCGACTGCATCGCTTGTCCGATCCTTGAACAAATGCCCCTCCAGGCAGCGACATACTCGGCCGCAGGCTGCGTCAGGGCGGTGCGACCCAGCCCGAACGCATCTGTGACCGACTGATCTGACCGCATAAAGTTAAATTCGCCTGAAGCGCGGCAAAACGACTCCGCCTTGCGCCGAAACGAGTCGGAACGGCGCCCCGGCCGGGCATGACGCCGTGGCGGCAGGCTCTTGCGGGCTTGCGGCAGGCAGGCCAGGTCGCCACACTGGCGCTATTGTGAATCCTTCCCGCACTGACAGCCGGCTGCGCGCCGTGCTCGGCCCGACCAACACCGGCAAGACCCATCTGGCGATCGAGCGGATGTGCGGCCATTCGAGCGGCGCGATCGGTTTCCCGCTGCGGCTGCTGGCGCGCGAAGTCTATGACAAGGTCCGCGCGATCAAGGGTGACGCCGCGACGGCACTGATCACCGGCGAGGAGCGGATCGAGCCGCCCGGCGCACGCTACCTGTTATGCACGGCCGAGGCGATGCCGCGCGACGGCGGCGGCCGCGCTTTCGTCGCGCTGGACGAGGCCCAGCTCGCCGCCGATCGCGAGCGCGGGCATATCTTCACCGATCGGCTGCTCAACGCCCGGGGGCGGGAGGAGACCATGCTGCTCGGCTCCGCCACACTGGAGCCGGTGGTGAAGGCGCTGTTGCCGGGGATCGAGGTGGAGGAACGGCCGCGTTTTTCCACGCTGACCCATGCCGGTGTGCGGAAGCTCTCCCGCCTGCCCCCGCGCTCCGCCGTCGTCGCCTTCTCCATCGAGCAGGTTTACGCCGTCGCCGAAATGCTGCGGCGGTTTCGTGGCGGGGCGGCGGTGGTGATGGGCGCGCTGAGCCCCGAGACGCGCAATCGCCAGGTCGAATTGTTCCAATCGGGCGAAGTAGATTACATCGTCGCCACCGATGCGATCGGCATGGGGCTCAACCTTGACGTCACCCATGTCGCCTTTGCCGGGCTGACCAAGTTCGACGGAATACGCCAGCGGCGGCTGACACCGGCCGAGATGGCGCAGATCGCCGGGCGCGCGGGGCGCCACCAGAAAGACGGCACCTTCGGCACGCTGGGCGGCGGCAAGAGCGGCGGCACGGTGGAATTCACCGAGGACGAGGTCTTCGCGATCGAGAACCATCGCTTCGCGCCTTTGACCCGGCTGTTCTGGCGCGAGGCTGAGCCGCGTTTCGACAGCCTGCCCGTCCTGATCGGCGATCTGGAAGCCCGGCCGGAAGCGGAGCAGCTGGCCCCTGCCCCCGAAGCGATCGACCTGGCCGTGCTCAAGCGGCTGGCGGAAGATGCGGGCGCCATTCCCGGCGTCATGACGCCGGGCCAGGTGCGGCGCTTCTGGGAAGCGTGCCAGCTGCCCGATTTCCGCCAGCAGGGCGCGGAGATGCATGCCCGCTTCGTCGGCCGGTTATGGCGCGACTTGCGCGAAGGCTTTCTCGGCGCCGACTATGTTGCGGCGCGGATCGCTGAGCTCGACCGGACGCAGGGCGATATCGACACCTTGCAGGGACGCATCGCGGCGATCCGGAGCTGGGCCTATATCTGCCAGCGGCCCGACTGGGTGCTTGCGCGCGACGAGATGGCCGCTCGTGCAAGAGCCGTGGAAGCGCGCCTTTCGGATGCGCTGCACCAGCGATTGACGGAACGTTTCGTCAATCGCCGGACTGCGGTATTGATGAAGACCATGGGAAAGGATGCAGGATTGCTGCGCGTCACGCTGGAAGAAGGCGATCGGGTCACCGTGGAAGGCCATCCGATCGGGCATCTGGAAGGTTTCCGCTTCGTGGTCGACGCAAGCGCGGGCCAGGAAGACCGCAAGCTGATGCTGGCGGCGGCCGAGAAACACCTGCCGCAATTGCTGGCGGAGAAAGCCCAGCGACTCGTGCAGAGCGAATTGGGCGAGTTGCGTATCGCGGATGGTTCCGTGTGGCGGGGCGAGCAGCGCGTCGCCCGGCTGGAAGCAGGCAAGAGCCGCGCCGCGCCGCGGCTGGAACTGGCCAAGGAACTCGGCAAGCTCGACCCCGCACATCGCGCGCGGCTGGAGGAAGCGCTCGATCACTGGCTGCAGGGCGAACTCGCACCGCTCAGTCCGCTCGGCGCAATCGAGCAGGCGGCGCTCGACCCCGCGGCCGGATCGGAAGTCCGCGCGCTGCTCCTGACGCTGGCGGATCGCGGCGGCACGGTTCATCGCGAGGCGGCAGGCCTTGCACAAATTCCCAAGGAAAAGAGGCCCTTGCTGCGACGCCTTGGCGTCACCATCGGCGCGCTCGACGTGTTCGTGCCGGCGCTGCTGAAGCCCGCGCCGCGCCGTTTGCTGCATGTCACCGGCGTGGACCGCCGCCCCTTGCGCGAGGCGATGGAGGCCGTGATTCCGGCGGGCAAGCAGATCCCCGCCGGCTACCGGCGCGCGGGCAAGCAGGCGATCCGGGTGGACCTGGCGGAGAAACTTTTCCGCGCCGCGCATGAGAGCCGGGCCAAGGCCGGCGGGCGCAGCTTCGCCGTCGATGCGGCGCTTGCCACCTCGATGGGCCTGCTGCCGGAAAATGCCGGGCGGCTGATGCGCGATGCCGGTTTCCGCCCGGGCAATGTGCGGCCGCTTGCCGAAGGCGCCTTCGGTCCGCCCGCGCCGCTGCTGTGGAGCTGGCGCGCGCCGCGCAAGGATCGCCGCCCGCCCCAGCCCGGCAAGGCGCCGGTGCGCGAGGGCAATGCCTTCGCCGAACTCGCCCGGCTGGTGCGGTGACCGCAGCCGGCGGCATGCGGATCGACCGCCTGCTTTGCTATCTGCGCTTCGCGAAGACGCGCGGCGTCGCGCAGCGCTGGATCGCCGAGGGCCATATGCGCCTCAATGGCGAGCGAGTGACGCGGCAGGACCGCGCCGTGTCAGTCGGCGATGTGCTGACGCTGCCGCTAGGGCGGAACGTGCAGGTGATAGAAATCCTTGCTTTGCCCGAGCGCCGCGGTCCGGCAAGCGAAGCCCAAGGCTGCTATCGTGCGCTTGACGCTGGACGATCAATCGCCATAGCAGGCGCCAGAAACCGCCCTGCCGGACATTCCGGGCGCTGGGGGCCAGAAGGGAAAGCGCAACCATGACCTATGTCGTCACCGACGCCTGCATCAAATGCAAATATACCGATTGCGTCGAGGTCTGCCCGGTCGATTGCTTCTATGAGGGCGAGAACATGCTCGTCATCAATCCGTCGGAATGCATCGATTGCGGCGTGTGCGAACCCGAATGCCCGGCCGAGGCGATCCTGCCCGATACGGAAGGCGGGCTGGAGCAGTGGCTCGAGCTCAACACCAAATATTCGGCCGAATGGCCCAACATCACCGAGAAAAAGGACGAGCCTGCCGACGCCGACGAGCACAAGGGCGAGGAAGGCAAGTTCGACAAGTATTTTTCGCCCGAGCCGGGCGAAGGTGACTGATCCGAATCGACTTTCCGCCACTCGCGCAAGATTCGCCTAGCCCGGCCCGGTCTATTGCACCGGGCTGGCAATTTTATTGCGAATCTGTTATATAGACGCGCGACTGCCCCCCGTTCGGGTGCGGCAGGCGGATAAGGAAGGCAGGTCTCCGCCAACAACGTCCACTCAGACAAGCAAGACAGGTCGCCGACGGGTCGCGCGGCCGCAATTTTGCTGACGTTCGTGTTCCATGGCCTGCCGACGATGAAAGGACTGTAAATGTCTGCGAATGCGCCCGCCTTCGATGTCGGCGATTATGTCGTTTATCCCAAGCACGGGGTTGGCCGTGTGATCGAGCTCCAGAGCGAAGAAATTGCCGGGATGAAGCTCGAACTTTATGTGCTTCGGTTTGAAAAGGAGCGCATGACGCTCCGGGTTCCGGTCAACAAGGTCGAAACGATCGGCATGCGTAAGCTTTCCAGCGACAAGACGCTGAAGGAAGCGATGGAAACCCTCAAGGGCAAGCCCAAGGTAAAGCGTACCATGTGGTCGCGCCGCGCCCAGGAATATGAAGCGAAGATCAATTCCGGCGATCTCGTCTCGATCGCCGAGGTCACGCGCGACCTGTTCCGCCCCGAGGACCAGCCCGAGCAGAGCTACTCCGAACGGCAGATCTTCGAAGCCGCTTCGAGCCGCCTCGCGCGCGAGCTGGCAGCCATGGAGAAGACCGATGAGCCGACCGCGCTCACCAAGATTCTCGACGTGCTGAAAACCCACGCGCCGCAATATTACGAGAACACCGAGGACGCCTGAGCGCAACCTCACAGGTGCCTGACCCCCGCGAGGGGTGCACAAGGGGCCGCTCCGGAGACGGGGCGGCCCTTTGGCTTTCAGCGGCATGAAGCCGGGCCGTTCCGCCGAACGATAGATGGCCATCGACGAATGCCGATTGAGCCGACGGTGCGCTTCCTGTATTGCCACATTAATACAGGAACACGGAGAGTCCCCATGCGCTTGAACAGATTTTTCAAGACCATCGGCCCGGTCGTGGCGATCGCGGCTGTCGGGTCGCTGGCCGGATGCAAGAACGCCAATATCCGCATCAACGGCATGGACGGCGTCCCGCTGGCCGAGCTCGACCAGTCCGGCGATGCGCCCGAGGAAGTGGCGCTGATGGGCCCGGACCGCGTCTCGATCACCGATGGCGACAGATTCGCCGTGACCGTGGACGGCGATAGCGACGTCACGCCGCATCTGCGCTTCGCGCTGAAGGACGGCACGCTCGGCATCATGCGCGACGAAATCGACTTTACCGGCGATTCTGTGGCGACCGTGCATGTGATCATGCCCCCGCCGCGCAGCCTGACCGCGGCAGGATCGGGCAAGATCACCAGCGAGAAGCTCGCCGGCGAGGCTGAGGTAACGATCGCGGGATCGGGTACGATCGAAACGCCGGGTGTCGATGCGACGAGCCTCGAAGTGACGATTGCCGGCAGCGGCACTTACAAGGCCGCGGGCACCGCCCAATCGCTCGAATTGTCGGTGGCCGGCAGCGGTTCGGCGGACATGGCCGGGCTCAAGGTCGAGACCGCCGAAATCAATATCGCCGGATCGGGCGACGCTATTTTCGCTTCCGACGGCGATGTCGAAGCCAGCATTATGGGTTCCGGCGATGTGACCGTGCGCGGCTCCGCGCGCTGCAAGGTCAGCAGCGTGGGTTCGGGAACCCTGACCTGCGAGCGCGAGCCCGAACCGGCCGATTGAACAGGTTCATTGCCTGATAAGGACTGACCGGGCATGGCGGGCGCGAAAGGACCCGCCATGCCCCGTCCCCTTCTCCTGCTGCTCGCCCCCTGCACCGCGCTGGCGCTGAGCGGCTGCCTCGCCAAGACCGCGCTGGATGTCGCCACCGCGCCGGTCAAGATCGCGAGCAAGGGCGTGGACATGGCCACCACCAGCCAGTCCGAAGCCGATGAGAAACGCGGCCGCGAGATCCGCAAGCGCGAAGAAAAGCTCGGCAAGATGCAGCGCACCTATGACAAGCAGCTCGCCCGCTGCCAGGACGGCGACCGCAACCAGTGCGACGAGGCGCGCGAAACCTATGCGGAAATGCAGCAGATTTCGGCAACGCTACCTACCGAACCGGGAGACTGAACGCGCCTAGGCCGCCGCGCGCTGCAAGCGGTCGTTGATGGCCGCGCCCATCCCCTCTTTCGGCACCGCTGCAACAGCGATGCGCGGGCATTGCGAGGCCGCTGCTTCGTGCAGGCAGGCATAGAGCCGCGCCGCCGCCTGGGCGAGGTCGCCGCTCGGCGAGAGCGATATATTCCCAGCCACCGCGCCGAAGCCGATCATGAACTCGCCCGGCTCCGCTTCCCGTGCATCGAGCCGCAAGGGCTTGCCCGGCGCGTAATGCCGCGCGAGTTGGCCCGGCGCCTCGATCGCAGCGTCGACCAGCGGCACGGATGGCCCCAACAGCGCCACCAGTTCTTCCTCTGGCAAGGGTCCGTGGCGCAGCAATTGCCAGCTGCCATCCTGGCGCAAGGCAATGATCGTCGATTCAAGCCCGCGAGCACATGCCCCGCCGTCCAGGATCGCATCGACCCGTCCGCCGAGGGAGGCCGCGACATGATCCGGCGCGGTCGGACTCACCGCCCCGCTGCGATTGGCCGAAGGCGCCGCGAGCGGCAGCTCCAGTTCGGCCAGCACGGCCTGCATGGCGGGATGATCGGGCATGCGCAACGCGATCGTCGGCAAGCCGGCCGTCACCGCCGGCGCGACCGCGCTTCCTTCGCTTAGCGGCAACACCATGGTCAGTGCGCCCGGCCAGAAGCGCTCCGCCAGCAATTCCGCCCGATCGTCGAACCGCGCCAGTTCCCGTGCCATGGCCAGATCGGCAACATGGACAATCAGCGGATTGAAATCCGGGCGGCCCTTGGCGCGATAGATCGCCGCCACCGCATCCTCGCTGTCGGCGCGGGCGGCCAGGCCATAGACGGTCTCGGTCGGCAGGGCGACCAGCCGCCCGGCGCGCAACAGCGCCGCAGCCCGGGCAATGCCCGCCGCGTCATCCGCCAGCCATTCGGGAGCCTGCTTGCCGCTCATCGCGCCGCGCTATAGGTCAGCCGGCGATGAAAGACCAAACCGATCACACCGGCGATCCCATTCTGCGCATCGCCGCCGCACTGGAGCGGCTGTCGCCGCCGCCGAAGCAGACCAATTGGCAGGCCTATCCAGCCTATGTCTGGACCGGCGACGGCGCGCGCGGCGTCGAGGTGCTCGAAGCGCCGCCGCTCGGGCTCCTGCAGGGTATCGAGCGCCAGAAGGAGGCGGTGACCGGCAATGTGCACCGTCTGGCCCAGGGCTTTCCCGCGCATGACATGCTGCTGTGGGGGGCGCGCGGCATGGGCAAATCGGCCCTTCTGCGCGCCGCGGTTTCCTCTGCGCAGCTCGAAGTGCATGGCAAGCTGGCGCTGGTCCAGGTCGGCGCCGACGCGCTGACCGCGCTGGTGCGGCTGTTCTCCGAACTGGCCGGAGTCGACCGTCGCTTCCTCGTCTTTATCGACGATCTCGGCTTCGGGGCCGGCGATACGACCGGCCCACGCCAATTGCGTAGCTGGCTCGATGGCGGGGTGGAGGCGCGGCCTGATAACGTCCGCCTTGCCGTCACATCGAACCGGCGCGCGATCCTCTCGCGAGAGGCGCGGGAGCAATCCGACCCGCTCAGTCCGCGCGACGAGCTGGACGACCAGCTCGCCCTTGCCGACCGGTTCGGCATGGCGCTGGGTTTCCATGTCTGCTCGCAGGACGAATATCTGGCGATCATCCGCGGCTATGCCGGCGAGTACGGGCTCGACTGGGACGAGGCCGAAGCGCTGGAATGGGCCAAGCGCCGCGGCGCGCGGTCGGGCCGCGTGGCCTGGCATTTCGTCACCGAACTGGCCGGGCGCGCGGGCAAGCGGCTCTAGCGGGAGCGCCCGCGCCGCCTCACATCGCGCCGGGGGCCAGATCCGCCGGCGGATCCTCGAAGGCACGCGCCGGGTCGCCATTCAGTTCCCGCTGCGGCGGCAGGCTCTTACCCTGGTTGCGCACCTGTTCACCGGCCGCTTCTGCGCCCGGCGCACTGATCCGCCAGATGATATTGCCGGTATCGTCGCTCAGCAGCAACGAGCCGGTCTTGTCCCAGGCCACCCAGGTCGGCCGGCCATGCGTCTCGCCACTGCCGGCGAGGAAGCTTTGCAAGACAGGCACCGGCTTGCCGAGCGGATTGCCGCGTTCATCGAATGCGACATAGACCAGGTCGTAGCCGGAAGGCGGCTTGCGGTTCCACGAACCATGCCGGGCGATGAAGGCGCCATGCGCAAAACCTTCCGGCATGCGCGCGCCGGCCTCGGTGAAGGCGAGGCCGAGCGCCGCGACATGCGGGCCGAGCGCGAATTCCGGCGTGCGCGTATAGTCGGTCAGGTAAAGCGGCATCGGCGCCGTCACCCGCTCGTCCACCACGTCGTTCCAATAGACCCATGGCCAGCCGTAATTGACGCCGATGGGAACGTTGGTGAGATAATCGGGCACCAGATCGGAGCCGAGCATGTCGCGCTCGTTCACCGTGGTCCACAATTCGCCGCTCCACGGGTTCCAGCCGAGGCCGTTCGGGTTGCGCATGCCCTGGCCGTAAATCCGCGCTTCGCCGCTCTCGAGATTCAACTCGTAGATCGCCGCGCGGCCCTGTTCGGCCTCCATCCCGCCTTCGCCGATATTCGAGGCTGAGCCGACCGCGATATAAAGGTTCTTGCCGTCGGGCGAGAGCAGGAGGTTGCGCATCCAGTGATTGCCGGCCGGCGGCAGGTCGAGCAGCTTTTCCGGATCGCCCGTGATCGCGTCATCGCCTTCCGCGTAGTCGAAACGCAGCACGGAGTCGTGATTGGCGACATAGAGCTTGCCGGCGCGCCAGGCGATGCCCGACGGGGAGTTCAGATCGTCGCGCAGCACGTGGCGTTCCTCAGCCACCCCGTCGCCATCGGCGTCGCGCAGCAGCACGAGCTTATTCGGCGAAGGCACCGAAGCGCCGGCACGGCTGAACAATATCCCGGCAACGAAATTGGTAATGCCGCCACCGGCGACCACACGCTCGGGCGCGTTGCTTTCGGCGACGATGATATCGCCATTGGGCATGGCGTAGATTACGCGCGGATGCTCGAGATCGGCGGCGAAGCGGTTGATCTTGAAGCCCTCGACCGCTTGCGGCGCGCCATCGGCGCCCCAGCCGATCGGTTTCGCCACGCCCACCGTCGGAATGGTCTGCGGATCGGGTTCGGCCAGCGTCGGATCGGTCCCGGTCACTTGCTCCATGCTGAATTCCGCCGGATCGCCTCTCACGATCCACCAGCCGGCCGCGACGAGAATCAGGATGACGACCACCAGGCCGATTGCGATCTTCTTGAGAATGCTCATGCCGCCGGAGATAGGGCCTTGCTCGCTAGGCGGCAACGAATTCCCGCGCTAGAGCGCGCTGCCATGTTCGACTTTGCTGCCAGCACCGACCAACCCAAGGCGGAATTCTACGCCGAGCTAGTCTCCGCCGCTACGGCACTGACCGAGGGAGAGCCCGACGGCGTGGCCAATATGGCGAATATCGCCGCGCTGATCTGGCAATTGGTGCCCGATCTCAACTGGGCCGGCTTCTATCGCATGGTGGATGGCGAGCTGGTACTCGGCCCGTTCTGCGGCAAACCGGCCTGTATCCGCATTCCGCTCGGCCGCGGCGTGTGCGGCACGGCCGCGGCGAGCGGCGAAAGCCAGCTGGTCGCGGATGTCCACGCCTTTCCCGGCCATATCGCCTGCGATGCCGATAGCCGCAGCGAGCTGGTTGTCCCGGTGATGCGCGGCGGCACGGCAATCGCGGTCATCGATCTAGACAGTCCGCAAGCGGCGCGCTTCGACGAGCAGGACCGGGCCGGGATCGAAGCATTGGCACGGGCGATCGCCGACCGCATCTGAGCGCCCCGAAACGGGACGCGGCGTTGCCGGACCTTCGGTTTCCCGCGAGACGCGATAGTAACCAGCAGGTTAATGAGTGGGCGAATGCCCGCCGAGTCCGTCACGGGATCCTGCCAATGCCTTTCCGCGCCACTTCCTTGCTTGCCGCCGCAGCCTTTGCGGGATTCGCCATGTCCGCGCAGGCGCAGGATGCCGCCCCCTTTCCCCCGCCGGCCCACCAGGCCGATGCCGGAACCTATGAGGGCGAATGGGTCGGCCAATGGGAAGACCCCGGCACATATCGCGGAATCTGGAACGGGACCTATACCGGGATCGACGGCGAACCGGTGGAAGCACAGTTTCGCGGCACTTTCCTTGGCGACGGCTATTTACTCGCCGATGACGGCCGGGCCCTTCAGCGCGACGACCGGCACGGTTGGCACGAGGATCGCCATCGCGATCCCCGCGACGCCCGCCAATTGCATCATGGGCAGGCAGGCCCCGGCGACGGACGACCGCTCGGCTACACCCCGCAGCAAAGGGCCGCCTGGCTCGACCAGTGCCGGGCCTCCTACCTGCGTAGTGATTACCGAGATGGGAATGGCGCCGTGATCGGCGGGCTTGTCGGCGCGGCGGTGGGCGGCTTCGCCGGCAATCGCATCGCCGACGGCAATCGCCTGCTGGGCACGGTGGTGGGCGCAGGCGTCGGCGGTCTGGCCGGTGCTGCCATTGGCGACGCCGCCGATCGGGATGCGCGCCGCGATGGCGAGGCAGCGGCAATCGATCAATGCGAGGATTATCTGCGCCGCTACGAAGCGAGCTACGCCGCGCCCGGCTACAGCCACGCTCCCGGCTATGGCCCGGTGCAATGGGTCCGTGTACCGATCATGCGCGAGCATCGCCGCGATTGCGATTGCCGCAAGATTGAGGCCGAAGAAGTGATCGAGGAGGTCGTCGAGCAACCTGCCGCTACAAAATACGTGCCGGTCAAGCAGCCCGCAGCGACCAAGCTCCTTCCAATAAAAACACAGAAAATTCAATTAGTTAAGTGAATTTAAGCGCTCGGACTTCCCCCATTTTGGTGGAAAGCAGTTGCGCGGCGCGACTATTGGTTCAGCCGCGCGAGAGGGGGAATTTTAGATTCCGCCGCCGGTCAAGCGCTGGCAGACAAGGTCGAGCTGGTCGAGCGTGCCGTAACGGATCGTGACCGTCCCCGACCGGCTGTCAGCATCGGTGGCGATGCGAACCTGCAGGCCGAGAAATTCCTCGAGATGATTCTCGACGGCCGCGATATCGGCATCTTCGGCCGGATCGCGTGGCGGGCGCGCCCGACGGGCGCCCGAACCAGCCTCGCCAGTCTTTTTGCGCGCAAGCTTCTCGACTTCGCGAACGGAGAGCTTCTTGTCGACCGCTCGTTCCGCGAGTTCCGCAGCATCCTCGCGCCCGACCAGCGCACGGGCATGGCCCATGTCGAGCCGGCCCTGCTCAACGTGATCGAGCACGGTTTCCGGCAGCGATAGCAGCCGCTGCAGATTGGCAACATGGCTGCGCGATTTCTCGACCAGGCGAGCAATCTCGGCCTGCGTCATATCCTCGCGTTCGGCCAGGCGCTGATAGGCGCGCGCTTCCTCGATCGGATTGAGATCCTCGCGCTGAATGTTCTCGATCAGCGCGAGCGCCATCACGTCGCGATCCTCGAGATCGCGAATCAGGGCAGGGATTTCGTGCAATTGCGCCTTCTGCGCCGCGCGCCAGCGGCGCTCGCCGGCAACCAGCTGATAGCGCCCACCCCGTAGCGGACGGACGATAACCGGCTGGATCACACCGCGCGTGGCGATCGAAGCGGCAAGCTCTTCGAGCGCGTCGGGCTCGAAATGACGCCGCGGCTGCTCGGGATGCGGCTCGATCACCGCGACGGCGAGATTGGCCAGCCCGCTGGTCCGTGGGCCGGATCGCTCCACCCCGCCCTCTTCTCCGCCGGTCTCGACCAGCGGCTCCTCGCGGCGCGCCTCGCCGAGCAGCGCACCGAGCCCACGGCCCAGCTTGCGCCGGGCAGCCGGCTTAGCATCGGCTCTTTCGGTGGTCGTTTCTTCCTGCATGCTCATGCGGCCTTCCTCTCTTCGGGAGGCAGCCGCCCGATCAGTTCGCGCGCCAGCGCCATATAGGCGCGGCTGCCCTGGCAGGCGTGATCGTAGATCAGTGCCGGAAGGCCGTGGCTCGGCGCTTCGGACAGGCGGACATTGCGCGGTATCACCGATTCGAACACCAGCTTGCCAAGGCATTCGCGCACATCGTCGGATACCTGGTCGGTCAGCCGGTTGCGGCGATCGAACATGGTCAGGACGATGCCGACAATGCCCAGGTCGGAATTGAAACGCTGCTGCACCTGCTCGACGGTCTGCAGCAATTGGCTGAGCCCTTCGAGCGCGAAGAACTCGCATTGCAGCGGCACGAGCAAGGTGTCGGCCGCAGTCAGCGCGTTGAGGGTCAGCAGGCCCAGCGAAGGCGGGCAATCGATAAAGCAGACGTCATATTGCGATTGCCCGGCGAGCGCCTTGGCAAGCCGCTCGGTGCGGTTGCGATACTGCACCAGTTCAACCTCGGCGCCGCTGAGATCGACCGTGGCGGGCACGATATCGAGATTGGGGATGCTGGTCGGCGTAACGCATTCATCGAGCCGGGCATCTTCGAGCAGCAAATCGTAGCTCGAATATTCGCGATTGGCGGCAGCGACACCCAGCCCCGTGGAGGCGTTCCCCTGCGGATCGAGATCGATCAGCAAGGTGCGCCAGCCGGTAGCGGCCATAGCTGTGGCGATGTTGATCGCGGTGGTCGTCTTGCCGACCCCGCCCTTCTGATTGGCAATGGCGATCCGAATCATGGCTGTCGCGGCGTCCCTTGTCCGATCAATATGCCCGCCGTCATGTCAGTCCGGGATTGTTCCACGTGGAACATTTCGCGGATCGCGACGGGTTGCTCAGACAGTTCTTGCGCTGCCTTGCGCCCCTTCGGCAACAGCCAAATGCTGTGCCGTGTGGAAAACCGGGCGGATAAGTTCAGCAGTTTACCAAGCGGAGCGAAGGCTCGCGCGGAGATTATCGCTGCCGGAAAGCTTTCCACATCTTCGAGCCGGGAGCCCACGACGCGGCATTTGGAGAGCCCGAGTTCGGCAGCAGCACGCTCCAACCATTCAACCCTGCGCTTGCGCGATTCGACCAGGACAACCTCCCAATCGGGCCGCGCCGCAGCGATCGCGAGGCCGGGAAAACCCGCACCGGTGCCGAGATCGAGCCACGCTCCCGCTGTTTCACGTGGAACATGCTCGAGAAGCTGGACGCTATCGGCCAAATGGCGCTGCCACACCATCGTGAGGCTCGCATTGGAAACGAGGTTCTGCCGCTCATTCTCCCCTGCGACGAGATCGGCCAGCTTCTGCAGCCGCTCAAGCGCAGCCTCGTCGGCAAGGCCTGCGCAATAGGCCCGGGCGGCGTTTTCGCTATCGATCATGCGGCCTGCGCGATGCGACGGCGGGCATGGACCAGCAGCGCTGCAAGCGCCGCGGGGGTGATGCCGCGCACGCGAGAGGCTGCAGCGAGGGTCTCAGGCCGGGCGGCCGTCAGGCGTTCGACCATTTCGTTCGAGAGACCCGCCACTTCACCAAAGGGGAAATCCACCCCGAGAGAGACAGAATCGCTGGCGCGGAGATCGCGAATCTCGCCCTCCTGCCGTTCGAGATAGGGTGCGTAATGCGCATCCTCGGTCATTTCGGAAGCAACCTCGCTGGTCGGATCAAGTGCAGGATCGAGAAACGGAGCCAGCCCGGTCAGATCGATATCCGGGAAACGGAGCCATTCGGCAAGCGGCTTGCGGCCCGCATCGCGCCGGGCCGCAAGCCCGGCATTGGCGAGATCGACGCCGCCGACTTCGCGCGCAAGGGCAGTGCTCCACATGGAACGCTCCTCCTCGCGCCGCACAAACCAATCCCGCCGCTCTACACCGACACAACCGGCCTCTATCGCCAGCGGCGTAAGCCGGGTCGTGGCGTTGTTGGCGCGCAGGCGCAGGCGATATTCGGCGCGCGCCGTCAGCATGCGATAGGGCTCGCTCACTCCATGCAGCGTGAGATCGTCGATCATCACCGCCATGTAGGAATTGCCGCGGTCGATTGCCGGTGGCTTCCGCCCCAGCGTAGCAGCCGCCGCATGCATCCCGGCGACAAGGCCTTGCGCCGCGGCCTCCTCATATCCAGTCGTGCCGTTGATCTGCCCCGCACAATAAAGGCCGGGCATGGATCGCAATTGCAGATCGGTGCCGAGCGCGCGCGGATCGATGTGATCATACTCGACCGCATAGCCGGGCACGACCATTTCGACGCGCTCGAGGCCCGTCATCGTGCGAAGCATCGCAAGCTGCACATCGCTTGGCAGCGAGGTGCTGATGCCGTTCGGATAGACCAGATGCGTCGCCAGTCCCTCTGGTTCGAGAAACACCTGGTGGCCGTCACGGTCGGCGAAACGGTGGATCTTGTCCTCGATCGACGGACAATAGCGCGGGCCGGCCGCATCGATCGCCCCGGTGAAGAGCGGGGAGCGATGCAGATTTTCGCGGATGATATCGTGGCTGCGCACATTGGTACGGGTGATCGCGCAGAATATCTGCGGATTGCCGCGCGCGCCGGTCAATGGCGACATGGTCCAGGGATCGGCGTCCGATGCCTGCTCTTCCAGAATGGCCCAATCGACCGTGCGCCCATCGAGCCGCGGCGGCGTGCCAGTCTTTAGCCGCGCCATGGGCAGTTTCGCCTCGCGCATCTGCGCCGCCAGGCGCTGCGCAGAAGCCTCCCCAATGCGCCCGCCGGAGAAGCGCTCCTCCCCGCGGAACAGCGTGCCGCCGAGGAACGTCCCGGTACAGAGTATGACCGCATGAGCCGTGAGCGATTGCCCATCGGCCAGTTCGATACCGCTGACCTTCTCGCCATCGAAGCGCAGCGCCGCCGCCTCGCCGGCAATGAGGGTGAGGTTGTCCTGCCTCGCGAGGATCCGTTGAACCGCCATCTTGAACAGCAAGCGGTCGGCCTGCACGCGCGGCCCCCAAACGGCACTGCCCTTCGAGCGATTGAGCATGCGGTAATGAATTGCCGCCGCGTCCGCCGCCCGTCCGATGATCCCGTCAAACGCATCCACTTCGCGCACGAGATGGCCCTTGCCGAGACCGCCAATGGCCGGGTTGCAGCTCATCGCGCCGATCGCATCGAGATCGAACGAGACCAGCCCCGTCCGCGCGCCCATGCGCGCGGCCGCCGCCGCCGCTTCGCAGCCCGCATGGCCTCCGCCGATCACGAGGATGTCGAACCTGTCCATAATGCCAGCGCGCCCTAGTCTTCCCAGCGAGGAGCGTCAAAAGGCTTGCAATGTTCCACGTGGAACATGCGCTATTTTCCGATGCAGAAGCGGCCAAACAGTGTGTCGAGCACGTCCTCTGTCGAGCTACGCCCGACAAGCCTGTCGAACGCCAGCCGCGCTTGGCGCAAATGCTCAGCAAGAATCAGCGGATCCACCTGGCCTTCGATCCCCGCAAGCGCGTCATATGCCTCGCCCAGCAGGTCACGCTGCCGGCGATTGAGCGCGGTTTCCCCCGGCTTGGGCATCGCTCGCCCGGCTTCGTCGATCAGCGCCTGCTTGAGATCGCTCAAGCCCTCGCCGGTCACTGCCGAGACGCGAAAGAGCGCCGCCAGCTTTGCTGCATGATCCGCACGGTCGCATTGCGCCTCAATTTCCCAGACATTCGCCGGACCCTCTCCCTCCGGGCCGAGCCAGAGGACGATATCAGCGCGCGCAATCTCGGCCTCGGCCCGTTCGATACCGATCGCTTCCACCGCATCGCTGCTGTCGGACCGCAGGCCCGCCATATCGACGAAGGTGAAGGGAATGCCGGCCAGTGCTACCGGACGCGTCAGCACATCCCGCGTCGTACCGGCAAGCGGAGCGGTAATCGCCGCCTCGCTCTCCACGAGCGCGTTGAACAGGGTGGATTTCCCGGCATTCGGTGGGCCGGCCAAAGCAACGCGAAATCCTTCACGCAGCAATTCTGCGGCCGGAGCAGCGAGCGCCTCCGCGACGTCCCTGCCCAGCGCCGCAATTTCGTCCGAGAAAGACGGCGGCAATCCCCCGACATCGTCCTCATCCTCGAAATCGAGCGCCGCTTCCAACTGCGCCGAGAGGGCAAGCAACCGCTCTCGCCACCCCTCGACCTTGCGCGACAACATACCGCCGGCGAGGCCGATGGCTGCCCGGCGCTGCAATTCGGTTTCCGCCGCGAGAAGATCGCCAAGGCCTTCCGCTTCGGCAAGATCGATCCGGCCATTGGCGAAGGCGCGGCGGGTAAATTCGCCGGGCATCGCCCGCCGCAACCCGTCCATCCGGCCCAGCTCCGCCTCGACAGCCGCTACCACGGCGCGTCCGCCATGAAGATGCAATTCGGCAAGATCCTCGCCCGTCGCGGTATTGGGCCCGGGAAACCACAGCACCAGGCCTTGGTCGAGCAAGACGCCTTCCCCATCCCGCAAGCCCGCCATTCGCGCCCGGCGCTGCGGTGGCCGGCGGCCGGCCAATAGCTCCAGTGCCATCCCGGCGGAGGGACCGCTGATCCGCACGACCGCAATACCCGCAGGCGGCGCCCCGCTCGACAGGGCGAAGATCGTGTCCATCGCTGGGTACCGGATTATTCGCCCGACTTGCCGTTGTCGTCGGGCCGCTTCGGCATGGAGCTGTTGCGCGCACCTTCCATGAAGCTCTGGAAAACCTTCAGCCCCATCTGGCCCATCGGCGCGAGCTGCCTGGCATATTCTTCCAGCTGGTCGGAGTTGGAAACGCCCTGCATCGCCTTGGAGATGGCATCGACATAGACCGCATTGGCCTTCTCCACATCGGGCAGGCCCATGAAGCGCCGCGCTTCTTCCGGCGAGCAATCGATTTCGATATTGACCTTCATCGCACGCACCTTTCGCATATCGGCGCGTATCGTGTCGGAACGCGCATCCCTGTAGGGGCGTAAGATCGGCAAGAGACACTTACGCGGGTTGGAGGACCTATATGAGCGAGATAATCAGCATTTCCACCCTGGAAGGCGACGGCAGCTTCTCGGCCTATTGCGCGAGACCGGCCGGCGATCCGAAAGCGGCCATCGTCGTCATCCAGGAGATCTTCGGCGTGAATGCGGGGATTCGCCGCAAATGCGATCGCCTGGCGGAAGAGGGATATCTCGCCCTCGCGCCGGACCTGTTCTGGCGGCTCGAGCCCGGCATCGAGCTCGACCCCGATATCGAACCGGAACTCCAGCGCGCCTTCGATCTAATGGGCCGTTTCGATCAGGATCAGGGCGTCCGCGATATCGAGGCGACGATCAGGCATGCGCGCAAGACGCTCGGCTGCGCGAAAGTCGGCGCAGTAGGATACTGCCTAGGCGGAAGGCTCGCTTTCATGACCGCGGCGCGGACGGATTCGGACGCGACGGTCGGCTATTACGCGGTGGGCGTCGATAACCTGCTGCGAGAGGCCCATGCGATCGCCAATCCGCTCGTGCTGCATATCCCGACCAGTGACGGTTTCGTGCCGCCGGAAGTCCAGGCGACCATGCATGAGGGCCTCGACGGTCACCCCAAGGTGACGCTGTACGACTATCCCGGCCTCGATCACGGCTTCGCCACCGAATTCGGCAAGCGCCGCAACGAAGAAGCCGCCGAACTGGCCGACAGCCGGACGGCGGCCTTCTTCGCCGAAAAGCTCGGATAGAAAAAGGGGCCCGCGCAGGGCCCCTTTCCTTACTGGTTCATGGTCGCGAAGAAGTCTTCGTTGGTCTTGGAATCCTTCATCTTGTCGAGCAGGAATTCCATCGCATCGACCGTGCCCATCTGCATCAGGATACGGCGCAGGACCCACATCTTGGAGAGCTGGTCCTTGCTGACGAGCAACTCTTCCTTGCGGGTGCCGCTCTTGCCGACATCCAGCGCCGGGAAGATGCGCTTGTCGGCCACCTTGCGGTCGAGAACGATCTCGGAGTTGCCGGTGCCCTTGAACTCTTCGAAGATGACCTCGTCCATGCGGCTGCCGGTATCGATCAGCGCGGTGGCGATGATAGAGAGCGAACCGCCCTCCTCGATATTGCGCGCCGCGCCGAAGAAGCGCTTCGGGCGCTGCAGGGCGTTGGCGTCGACACCGCCGGTCAGCACCTTGCCGGAGCTGGGCACGACCGTATTGTAGGCACGGCCGAGGCGGGTGATCGAATCCAGCAGGATCACCACGTCCTTCTTGTGCTCGACCAGGCGTTTTGCCTTTTCAATAACCATTTCAGCGACTTGTACGTGGCGCTGGGCCGGTTCGTCGAAAGTCGAGGAGATCACCTCGCCCTTCACGCTGCGCTGCATGTCGGTGACTTCCTCGGGCCGCTCATCCACGAGCAGGACCAGCAGGAACACTTCCGGATGGTTATCCGTGATCGCTTTTGCGATGTTCTGCAGCAGCACGGTCTTACCCGTCCGCGGCGGCGCGACGATCAGCGCGCGCTGGCCCTTGCCCTGCGGCGCGATCAGGTCGATCACCCGGGCGGACTTGTCCTTCACCGTCGGATCGACTGTGTCGAGCACCAGCCGGTCATCGGGATAGAGCGGCGTGAGGTTGTCGAAATTGGTGCGATGGCGCACCGCATCGGGATCGTCGTAATTGACCTTGAGCAGCTTGGTCAGCGCGAAATAGCGTTCGCCGTCGCGCGGGGCGCGAATCTCGCCCTCGACCGTATCGCCGGTGCGCAGGCCCCATTTGCGGACCTGGTTGGGCGAGACATAGATATCGTCGGGCCCGGCCAGATAATTGGCTTCGGGGCTGCGCAGGAAGCCGAAGCCGTCCTGCAGCACCTCGATCGTGCCGATGCCGAGGATTTCCTCGCCATCATCCGCCACTTCCTTGAGGATGGCGAACATCAGATCCTGCCGGCGCATGGTGCTGGCGCCTTCGACGCCCAGCTCCTCGGCCATGGAGACGAGCTCGGCCGGCGTCCTTTTCTTCAATTCTTTCAAATGCATGTTTTGGGTATTCCAGTTATTCGGAGGAGCCGGCAGGTCGGTTCTGGGCTTGGGGAAAGCAGACCCGGCCGCTCGGGACGGCGGCCTCAGCCGGAGGCCTCATGAAATATGGGTTCCGCGCGAGCCCGTCAATTCGCAATCGGCGGCGCAATAGCACCGCTCGCCGCAAACCGGGCGCGGGTCAGAAGGGTTTGACGATCACCAACACCACGATCAGCGCCACGGCGATGCCCGGCACCTCGTTGAGCAGCCGCAGCGTCTTTCCGGATAGCGGCCTTTCACCGCGCGCCAGCTTCTTCGCATAGGAAGCGAGGAAGCCATGATAGCCCGACAGGCCGAGCACGAGCAGCAGCTTGGCATGCAGCCAGCCCTCGCCCCAGGCATTGAGCGTATAGGCGAGCGCTAGGCCCAGCACCCAGACGATGATGATCGAAGGCAGCAGTATGATCTTCAGCAGCTTGCGCTCGCGATCCACCCACAGGTCGTTCTCGGGCGAATCCGGCGCCGTTTCCTGATGATAGACGAACAGGCGGGGAAGCATGAACAGTCCGGCCATCCAGAAGATCACGAAAATAATGTGGCCGGCCTTGAGCCAGAGATAAATCATCGCAAGCACGTCCTGCATGGCGGAAATGTAGGTAGGCCGCCGGGAAATTGCACCCCGGGGCGATGAATGATCTCCCGGGAAGAATCCACCCCCTAGGGCGCCCCAATTTATCGTACGCATCCGCACAAGAATGCCGGCTTGCCGAAGACTAGCGGAGCCATACGGAAGCTGGACGGGGACCTGCCGAATGCCGAAACTCGAGATTGCGCGCGCGCCTTCGATCGCACTCGCCTGCGCACTGGCGCTGGCCCTGCCGACTCAATCGCCGGCACAGGAACCCGCCGCGGCGGCGCAAGGTGCCGAAGCGCCAGTGCGCATCTCGCAAAGCGAACTGGAGGACAGGATCTACGCCTCCTGGCTCGGCCAGCTGGTCGGGAATATTTACGGCCTGCCGCACGAGAACATCCATATCGACGAGCCCGGCCCGGACGCCTTTCCCTACGGTTACGATTTCCTCGGCATCCCCTATTACCAGTCGCATTTCGGCACGACGAAGATGACCGGTGTGATGGATGCCTATGGTGGCGCCTTCTCCGACGACGACACCGATATCGAATATATCTATCTCGAACTGATGGAACAGGTCGGGCCGAACCCGACCTATGCCCAGATCCGCGCCGCATGGATGGCCCATATCGACAATTGGGTCTGGATCGCCAATCGGCAGGCGCTCGCCCTGATGCATCAGGGCTATTATCCACCCTATACCGGCAGCCGCGCGCTGAATCCCGAATGGTTTCAGATCGATCCGCAGCTGATCAACGAGATCTGGGCGATCACTGCGCCGGGCATGGTCGGCTATTCGGCGGAAAAATCCGCCTGGGCCGCCAAGGTCAGCGCCGACGATTGGGGCACCGAGCCGACAATTGCCTATGGAGCCATGTTCGCCGCTGCGATCTACGAGCCCGATGTCGCGAAACTGGTCGATATCGGCGCCGCGGCACTGCCGGCGGATTCGAAATTCGCCCGGACGATCGCCTTCATCAAGGAGCTTCACCAGCGCTACCCCGATGATTGGCGCGCGGCCCGCGCGGAACTCGCAAAGCGCTATTATCTCGACGAGAAACCGAAATCGATCTGGAGCGCCAATCTCAACGGCGCCTGCGCGATCCTCGCCCTGCTCTACGGAGACGGCGATTTCCAGAAAACGATGGATCTCGCCGCTGCCGCCGGTTTCGACGCGGATAACCAAGCCGCGACATTGGGCGCGCTGCTCGGCATGGCGCATGGCACCAAGGCCATTCCGCATGATCTGCTCTATCCGGTGAAGGGCTGGCAACTGCCGTTCAACGATCGCTACCTGAACCGCTCGCGCCGCGATATGCCGAGCGCCTCCATCCGCGATCTCGCGCAGCGGACCGCCGCCATCGCCGAGAACCAGATCATCGCGCTGGGCGGGAGAAAACTGGAACAGGGCGAAGAGACTTTCTTCGAGATCAACCCGGACGCCCAATTCACCCCGCCATTCGAAATCGCGCCCTCACCGCCGCGCACATTGATCGAAGGCGTGCCATTCTCGCTCACGCTCCATTCCGGCGGCAGCGGCGCACATTGGCAGGCCCTGGACCTGCCGCCCGGACTCGCACTCTCCAAATCCGGCACCCTGTCCGGGACACCCGACACGCCCGGCCATTACCGAGTTCAGCTGACGGCCGAGGCTGGTGGAAAGAGCCTGACCAACAGCATGGAACTGATCGTCAAGGGTCCCAATCTGGCGCCATCGGCAAGCGAGATTCTCGGACCCGGCACCCAGGCCGATCTCGCGCCCCTGAGAGACGGTATCGCCATGGATGGCGCGAGCGTCGAAAGCCCGAAGGCGGAAACCCGGCTCGAATATTTCGGCTATCGCTGGGAAAAGCCGGTCACGGCCGGCAGCATCCTCGTCACGCTCGGAAGGCTCGGCGAGAATGGCGGCTGGTTCACCTCACTCAGCCCCGAATATCTCGGAAAGGACGGCGAATGGACCGCGATCCCCGGCCTGCGCATGCTGCCCGAACCGGTGCTGCATAACGACAAGCACCTGCGGCCCCAATATGGCGCTTATCTGATCGAATTCCCGCCGGTGGAAGCCACCGCCTTCAGGATCAAGGCGCTCAATGGCGGCGATGGCGATCAGCGCTATATCAGCCTCAGCGAGCTGGCGGTTTTCCCGCAATAGAGCCCGAACGCCTCACCCGCGAACCACGGCGAGCAGACGCTCGACATGTGCGATCGGCGTTTCCTTGTCGATCCCGTGGCCGAGATTGAAGACATGCGGCCGCCCGGCAAAGGCATCGAGCACAATTCGCGCGCGTTCCTCCAGCATGTCACCGCCGGCGAGCAATAGCAGCGGATCGAGATTGCCCTGCACCGGCATCCCTTCGGGCAGTTCGCGCGCGGCCCAGATCGGATCCACCGTCTCGTCCACGCCCACCGCGTCGACTCCGGTTTCGCGCGCATAGGCCGGGAGCTTTTCGCCCGCACCCTTGGGGAAGCCGATCACCGGAACATGCGGGTGGCGCTGCTTCACCTGCTCCGCAATCCGCGCATTGGGCGCAATCACCCAGTGCTCGAACTCAGCCGGCGCCAGGCTGCCCGCCCAGCTGTCGAACAATTGCACGGCTTCTGCGCCCGCCGCGATCTGCCCCGCGAGATAGGTGACGGTCACTTCGACGATCGCATCCACGATCGCCTGCATTGCGGCCGGATCGCGATAGGCCAATGCGCGCGACACATGCTGGTCGCGGCTGCCCTGTCCGGCGATCATATAGGTCGCCACGGTCCAGGGACTGCCCGCAAAGCCCAGCAGGGTGGTCTCAGGACCCAACTGCCCCCTTACCAGTTCCACCGTCCGGTAAATCGGATCGAAGCGCTGAGGCACGGCTTCAAGCGCCGTCAGCGAGCTATCGACCAGTCGCGGCGAGAGATGCGGTCCCTCGCCTGCGAGAAACGCTAGGTCCTGGCCGAGCGCATGCGGCACGATGAGGATATCGGAAAACAGGATCGCGCCGTCGAAGCCGAAGCGACGCACGGGCTGCAGCGTGATTTCCGCAGCGGCCTCGCTGTCATAGACGAGTTCGAGGAATCCGCCCTTCTCCGCACGCAGAGCGCGATATTCGGGCAGATAGCGTCCAGCCTGTCGCATGAGCCAGACGGGCCGCTTTTCACCCTGCTTGCCATGCAGCGTGTCGAGGAGAAGGCCGGGCATCGAGAAGGTCCAATCCAATAAAATTATATATTTAAATAGGATTTAGGACTCTGTTGGTCCTGTGGAAATCGGGGAGAAACGCGCCTTGCCCGATTTCTCCCACAGTGAACAGGGGGCGCTTGCCATGCGACTCCTGCATCTCGCGGCGTCAAGCACAGCTTGTGCGCACTATCCCCAGCCTGTCGATATATCGGCCGGGCTGTTCAGTTCCTGACTCCCGAATCACCGGACAGTGGGGGTGGATTTCCCTGCCGAACTTGTCCGGTGATTCCTCCCGTCGTTTGTGCCACTGCTTGTCCACATGGCCCTGTTGCACCTGCACCTTCTCTCTGACTCGACCGGCGAAACGCTGGAAATGATCGCCAAGGCGGCTCTCGCCCAGTTCGACGATGCCGAGGTTATCCGCCATTTCTGGCCCATGGTCCGTTCGCGCCAGCATCTCGACCGGATCATGGAGGAACTGGCGGCAAATCCCGGCCTTGTCCTCTACACGCTGGTCAATGACGAAACGCGCCGACTGCTGGAAGAGCGTTGCCGGTCGCTCGGCCTGCCGCATGTCGCGGCACTGGATGCCGTCACCGTCGCGCTCGAGGATCGCCTGGGGCAGCAGGCCAAGGGGCGGCCGGGCAGGCAGCATGCGCTGGACGACGCCTATTTCGCGCGCGTCGACGCAATCCAGTTCACCATCGCCCATGATGACGGGATCGCCTGGGAAGAATGGGAGGAGGCGGATATCGTACTGGCGGGCGTGTCGCGCAGCTCCAAGACGCCGACAAGCATCTATCTCGCCAATCGCGGCTACAAGGTCGCCAATATTCCGCTGGTGATGGAGAGCCCGCCGCCGCCCTCGCTGTTCGAATTGCGCCATCCGCTGGTGGTCGGGCTTACTACCGCGCCTAACCGGCTCATCCAGATCCGCCGCAACCGGCTGCTGTCGCTCAACCAGGAAACGCAGACCGCTTATGTGGACGAGGAGAAGGTGGAAAAGGAAGTGGCCTTCGCCCGCCGCATGTTCGCCGATAATGGTTGGCCGGTAATCGACGTGACCCGCCGCTCGATCGAGGAGAGCGCCGCGGCGATCATCCGCCTCTACAATCAGCGTCAGGAGCGGGGGCGCGAACGGCCGCAGCAGATCGGGATCAAGCCGATATGATCGTGCTTGCCTCGCGCAGCGCCTCGCGCCGGGCGATGCTCGAATCTGCCGGAATTGCCTTCGAGGCCCTGCCGGCGGAGATAGACGAGCGGGCGCTCGAACAGGATATGGCCGGCCAGCCACCCGAACGGATCGCGCTGGCGTTGGCCGAAGCCAAGGCGCTGGCTCCGGAAGCGCCGGGCCGCCTGGTTCTTGGCAGCGATTCGCTGGTGGTTGTGGACGGGCGGCGCTTCGACAAGCCGGCCAGCCGCGAGAATGCCGCCGAACATTTGCGCTTCTTTTCCGGCCGCGTGATGCAGCTTCATTCGGCCGCCGCGATCGTGCGCGATGGCCAGGTGATCTGGCGCCATGCCGCCTTGGCGTCACTGCATGTTAATGATTTATCGGAGGAATTTATCTCTTCCTATCTCGATGCCGAATGGCCCGAAGTCGGCCATTGCGTCGGCGTCTTCCGGATCGAGGCTCTGGGCGTGCAGCTTTTCGAGCGGATCGAGGGAGACTATTTCACCGTGCTGGGAATGCCCCTGCTGCCGGTGCTCGGTGCGCTGCGCCAATTCGGGGAGCTGCCGGAATGAGCGCCTATGCGGAGGTGATCGGCGATCCGATCGCGCAATCCAAATCGCCGGCAATCCATAATTTCTGGATCGGCAAGCTTGGCCTCGATGCCACCTATCGCGCCTGCCACGTCAGGCCCGAGGGACTGGCTGATTATCTCGCGGCCAGACGTTCTGACAGCGACTGGCGCGGCTGCAACGTCACCATGCCGCACAAGCAGGCGGTGATCCCACTGCTCGACCGGCTCGATCCGCTTGCCGAAAAGATCGGCGCGGTGAACACAATCACGCGCGATGCGGATGGTTTGCTGATCGGTTTCAACACCGATGCAGGCGGCTTTCTCGAACCGCTCCGCGCGGATCTTGCGCAGCATCACCTGTTCCGCATGGCCCGTGTATTCGGCACTGGCGGCGCTGCGCGTGCGATCGTCGCGGCGCTGGCGCAGGAGCATTTTACCATCGTGCTGGCGGGCCGCGATCCGGCGAAGGCCGCGGCCCTGCTGGAGGAACTCGATCCCGGCAGAGAGCACCATGCGATCGACCTGACCCACTTTGCCGACGGCACCGATTTTGTCTTCGACGACCGGGAAGGCTGCTATGATCTGATCGTCAATGCCAGCCCGCTGGGCATGGCCGGCCAGCCGCCGCTGTCCTTCGATTTCAGCCACGCGCCGCCGGGCAGCATCGTGTACGACATCGTCACCCATCCGCTCGACACGCCCCTGCTCGACGCGGCGCGAAAGGCCGGTTTCACCGCGCTGGACGGGCTCAACATGCTGATCGGCCAGGCGGCCGAGGCGTTCGAACGATTCTTCGGTGCGCCGCCGCCGCGCGAACAGGGCGACCGCGAATTGCGGGCGATCCTGACGTCATGAGCCACCCGCACGTCCTCGGCCTCACCGGTTCAATCGGCATGGGCAAGTCCACGGTCGCCGGCATGTTCGCCGATCTCGGCGTACCGGTGTTCGATGCGGATGCCGAAGTGCGGCACATGCAGGGGCCGGGCGGATCGCTGCTCGGCGCGATCGAACAGGCTTTTCCCGGCACGACCGGACCCGCGGGGGTCGATCGGGAAGCGCTCGGCGATGCGGTGTTCGACAATGCCGAGGCGCTCGCGGCTCTGGAATCGATCGTCCACCCTGCGGTCCGCGCGCGGCGGGAGGAATTCCTGATCGAACATGCGAGGGCGCCATTGGTGGTGTTCGATATTCCGCTGCTGTTCGAGAAAGGCGGTATCGAAGAGGTAGACTCGGTACTCGTCGTATCCGCGCCGGAAGAGATTCAGCGCGAACGGGTCCTGGCGCGGCCGGGCATGACGCCCGCGCGTTTCGCGCAGATACTCGCGCTGCAAATGCCCGATGCGGAGAAGCGCGCCCGCGCCGATCATGTGATCGACACCGGTTGCAGCCTCGCGGAAACGCGCGCCGCGGTCGCAGCGCTGGTGGACAAGCTCCGGGGCTAGCCACCCTCCCCCTTGCCAGCCGGATTCGCGCTGCCGATAATCCACCCATGCGCGAAATCGTCTTCGACACCGAAACCACCGGGCTCGATCCCAAGACAGGCGACCGGATGGTCGAGATCGGCTGTATCGAACTGGTCAATCGCGTGCCGAGCGGGCGCAATTATCACGCCTATTTCAATCCCCAGCGGGCCATGCCGTTCGAGGCCGAACGGGTTCACGGCCTTGGCGACGCTTTCCTTGCCGATAAGCCGTTATTCGGCGAAAAGGTACTGGAATTGCTCGATTTCCTCGAGGATTCGCCGCTCGTCGCGCATAATGCCCAGTTCGATTTCGGCTTCCTCAATCACGAACTGGGTGCCTGCGGCCATCCAGAAGTGGGCATGGATCGCATGGTCGATACGCTGGTGCTGGCGCGGCGGCGTCATCCCGGTGCCAAGCACTCCCTCGATGCCCTGTGCACGCGCTATGGCGTCGATCGCAGCCACCGTGTGCTGCATGGCGCGCTGCTGGACGCCGAACTGCTGGCACAGGTCTATGTCGAATTGCGCGGCGGCCGGCAGATCGGCCTGGAACTGGGCGCGACGCCTGCCGAGGTGGCGGCCGATTCATCTCCCGGACGCTCTTCCGAGTACGAAAAGATGGCGGTTCGGCGCGAGTTTCGCGCGCCGCGCCCGCATTCGGCAAGCGAGGAAGAACTTGCGCGGCACAATGTCTTTCTGGAATCGTTGGAATCACCGCTCTGGAAATGTTGAAACCTGCGGGTTTCATGCACAAATCCAGGCTATAACGATAAGCAGAAGGAGAACCCCGCCCATGGAGATCCGTGTTTCCGGCCATCAGATGGACACCGGCTCGGCTTTGCAGGAACATGCATCCGATCGACTCAACGGGATCTGTGAGAAATATTTCAGTAGGGCGCTCTCATCCTCGGTCACCTTCGGCAAGGCCCCGGCAAGCGCATTTGCCTGCGACATCGTGCTGCACGTCAATCACGGCCTGATCCTCAAGAGCCACGGCGAAGCGCAGGATGCGCATCTCGCCTTCGATCAGGCCGCCGACAAGGTCGAGAAACAGCTGCGCCGCTACAAGCGCCGGATCAAGGACCGGCACGAACAGGCCCAGCACGCGGTCCTGCTGGAAGAGGCGGCCTATACGGTCTTCGCTGTCGAAGAGCCTGAGAACGAGGAAGACGAGGTTAGCGAGGCGCCACCGGTGATCGCCGAGACCCGGATCGACGTTCCCGAAGTGAGCGTTTCGGATGCGGTGATGCTTCTCGATCTGAGACACACCAATGCTTTGTTCTTCAAAAATGCTGGAACTGGGCGTCATAATATGGTGTACCGCCGCGAAGATGGCTCGATCGGCTGGGTCGAACCATCGTGAAAGCGGCCTAATTCGCCGCAATCCGTGCCATTCATCCAATTGATGAAGCTAGGGGCAGCGGCGCTGCAAGGCGCTTTGCAATGCCGAATCGTATGCGATTTAAAGTGTGAAGCCGGAGATCATGAATCCTCTTTTCCTGATGAAGCCGGAATCGGTTGCCATTATCGAGGCAGCGGACAAGCCGGCGATTTTGACGGCGCTGAGCGACATCTTCGCTTCCGCCTGGGAACTCGACGCCGAGAAAGTGTTGGAACAGCTGGACGAGCGCGAACGGCTGGGCAGCACCGGCTTCGGCCGCGGCGTCGCCATCCCGCATGCGCGCATATCGGGATTGCAGCGCCCGGTCGCGGCCTTGCTCAAGCTGAAGCAGCCGGCCGATTTTGCCGCGGCGGACGGCATGCCGGTGGATCTCATATTCGGCCTGCTCTCGCCCGAGAATTGCGGCGCCACGCATCTTCATGCGCTGGCCGCGATCTCGCGCCTGGTGCGTGACGAGCGGATTCACGAAGCGCTGAGCGAAGCGCCGGACGAAGAAGCCATGTTCGGCCTGCTGACCAATGTCACGGATCGCGACGCTGCCTGACGATCCCGATGGATCCGGAGCCAGCGGCGCGCGGCTCCATTACCGGGCGCTGGAATCGCTTTACAGCTCGGCACCGATCAACGCGCTGTTTGATTCGCGGCTGGAGATCGTCGGCGAAGGCCATGCCCGCATCCATTTCACGGTGGATGAGCGGGTCTTCCATGCCGCCGGCGCCGCCCATGGCACGATCTATTTCAAGATGCTCGACGATGCGGCCTTCTACGCGGCCAATTCGCTCGTCACCGACCGTTTCCTGCTAACTACGGCGTTCAACCTCCATTTCACCGCTCCCATTCGGTCGGGCAGGGTGATTGCGGAGGGTCGCTGGATCAGCGGCAAACGGCGCGTGTTCATCGCCGAATCCCATCTGACGGACGAGGATGGCGAGGAAATCGGCCGCGGAACGGGCACGTTCCTGCGCTCGCATATCGCGCTGTCCGGCCTCGCCGGATACCGGCCGGGCGATTGATGTAATAATGGACGCCCGCCTCCCCGCGCATCTCGAAGTCGGCGGCTTGATTCGAGCGGTCGATGCCGCTGGCGGCTTCGCTACGGTTATCAAAAAAGGTGAACGCGACGCAGGGACTTTGCTGGTCATCTGTTGTGAAAACGGCACAAATGCGCGTGCTTATGAGCGCATGCCGCTGGCGGATGGCACCAGGGGATGGGTCCAAAGCCGCAAGCAAGACGCTGAAAACCCGCAGGAGTTCTGGGAATACTGCACCAGGCGCCAGGGTCAGGATGACGACCTGTGGGTGGTGGAGCTCGACATCGCCAATGCCGAACGGTTCATCGGTCAGCCGGCAAGCTAAAGGTTGACAGTCCGGCGCGGCGGCCTATTTGGCCCCGCGACTTCCAACAGCGCAGGCGGCTCGCGCGCGGCATTCTTGCCGGGTGGGCTAGCGCGCAGACGGGGAGTGGCCGGCAGGCCAACGGTTCGATCGCGGGATAATCGGTTGTCTAACAATCGCGATCGCCAGCCTGCGCCAGGCGCTCACCGCCGTGAGTAACGGGATTGATGAGCCGAAATACGTTTGGTGCCGGGGCGCTCGCCTCAGGTATGGTTCTTATGTTTACTGTTCTCGGCGCCGAAAGTTCCGGCGCCGCGGCCCAGCAGGAAGCTGGCGCGGTAATCATAGGCGAGATGCAGGCCCCGGACCAGGCCGGCGACAATATGGCGGAAACGCCCGAAACCACCGCCAGCGGTGTGCGCTTCGTGGCCGAGCCGGTCGTGCAGCCGCTGCCGGGCGATGCGGATAATGGCGATGGCTCAGATGCCGCCAACCTGCCCGACAATGTCACCTCGCTGCGGGAACTGGTTTCCGACATGCCGACCGGCGGCAAGCTTTCGGGCGACATGCGCTGCCTGGCCCAGGCGATCTATTTCGAAGCGCGCGGCGAACCGCTGGCCGGCCAGCTGGCCGTGGGTCGCGTGGTCGTGAATCGCGCCGAATCCAACCTCTTCCCCGACGATTATTGTGGGGTGGTCACCCAGCGGAAGCAGTTCTCCTTCGTGAAGAACGGCCACATCCCCGCCGTCAACACCACGTCCGCCGCCTGGCAGCGCGCCAAGGCGATCGCGCGCATCGCGCATCAGGAATTGTGGCAAAGCGAAGCGCGCGACGCGCTCTATTTCCACGCCAAGCGGGTCCATCCGCGGTGGGCGACTCGCAAGATCGCCCGGGCGACGATCGACAGCCACATCTTCTATCGCTGATTTGGCGGGTTCGGGCTGGCCGTTCAGGCCAGTTCGACCCAGACCGGCGCATGGTCGCTGGCCTTTTCCCGGCCGCGATAGTCTTTGTCGACGCCGGCCGCGACGAGGCGATCGGCGCATTCTGGCGACAATAGCAGGTGGTCGATGCGGAAGCCGTGGTCCCGCTGCCAGGCGCCGGCCTGGTAATCCCAGAAGGTCCACACCCCGCCGCGCGGGTTCAGCGTGTCGAGCGCATCGGTCCAGCCATCGTTGAGGATGCGCATATAGGCGTCGCGGCTCTCCGGCTGCATCAGCGCGTCATCCTGCATGGCCTTGACCGACCACACATCCTTGTCTTCGGGAATGACGTTGAAATCGCCGACCACGATTGTGGGCTTCTCGGCGGCCGACAATTCGCGCAGCCTTGCGCGCAGCCGCTCCATCCAGGCCAGCTTGTAATCGAATTTGGTCCCGGGCTGCGGGTTGCCGTTGGGCAGGTAGAGATTCACCACCCGCAGATCGCCGATATCGGCCTCCAGATAGCGGGCATGATCGTCTTCCGGATCGCCGGGCAGGCCGCGCATGGCTTCCACGGGCTCAACGCCATCGGTCAGTATGGCAACGCCGTTGAAGCTCTTCTGTCCGTGCCAGATCGCCTTGTAGCCGATCTTCTCGAATTCCTCGGCCGGGAAGTTCGCGTCCTGGCTCTTGATTTCCTGCAGGCAGGCCACCGCCGGCCGCGTTTCCTCGAGCCATTCCAGCAGGCGCGGCAAGCGCGCCTTGATGCCGTTGATATTGAAAGAAGCTATCCGCACGCGGCGGACATTAGATGCCGAAGCTGGAACCGCAACCGCAACCCGCCGCCGCATTCGGATTTTCGACCCTGAAGGCCGCCCCGCCCAGCGATTCGACGAAATCGACCGTGCTGCCGGCAACCAGATCGAGGCTGACCGGATCGACCACCAGCTTCACGCCGCCGGTCTCGCTCACGGAATCGTCGCCCTCCGCGCCCTCCGCCAGGTCGAACTTGTACTGGAAGCCGGAACAGCCGCCGCCCTCCACCGACAGGCGCAGAACGGCGGGCTTGCCCTGTTTCCGGGCGATCTGGCCGACGCGTTCGGCGGCGGCTTCGGTAAGGGTCAGCGCATTGGCCATGCGCGGGATGTAGGATGCGTGTGCCGCCGGCTCAAGCCGTGGTGATATATTCCCGCATCGCCTGCGCCTCGCTCTCAACCTGATCGACGCGATATTTCACCAGATCGCCGATCGAGACGAAGGCCACGAGCTCTTCGCCTTTCACCACCGGCAGGTGGCGAATCCGCCGCCGGGTCATCAGCGAAAGGGCCTCCAGCGCGTCGGTCGCGGGTTCCACGGTGATGGCCGGGGCCGTCATCACGCTGCGCACATCGTGCAACAGGGCGACTCCGGCCTCCTTGGCGACGCAATAGAGCAGGTCGCGCTCGGAAAAGATGCCGACCACTTTCCCGCCTTCGATCACCGGCAGCGCGCCGATCCTGTTTTCCGCGAGCAGCCGTGCGGCCTCGCGCACGGTCGTTCCGGGGTCGCAATGGACGATATTTCGTTCCCTGCCCTCGATTACCTTGGCGATTGTCATCGCTGTTCTCCCTTCCTCTTCTCCCCGTGCATCATGCCATGAAACTCGCTCTCCCGCCAAACATCCTGCGGGAAGGCGTTGCCAGGATGACGCCATGCGAGCATGGAGACGGCCATGGCCAAGCGTTCCCCGCTCGAGGATCCCGCAACGGCGGCCCATGCCTGGGCGCGTTACCGGCGGCTTATGCGGCTGATGTTTCTCGTCACGGTGATGGTCGTCGCGCTCGCCATGCTGCTGGTTTACCGCGAGAACGGGACGGCGTCGGTCCATCTGTTCATCGCCACCGCGCTCGGGCTGGGGCTGACAATGCTGCTGCTATCGGCGCTGATGGGGCTGGTGTTCCTCTCCAGCGGCACCGGTCATGACGAGGCGGTAGCCGATCCGCTCGAGGATTCCGACGAGCGCAAGCGGTAATCCTCCACCGGCACACCGCCGATCAGATGTTCCTGGATGATCCGTTCCAGCACGTCCTCGGTGCAGGAATGATACCAGACGCGGTCGGGCCAGACGACGGCGATCGGGCCTGCTTCGCAGATCTGCAGGCAATCGGCCTTGCTCCGCTGGATGCCACCCTTCCCCGCGAGGCCGAGCTCCTTCAGCCGGCGCTTGAGATATTTCCAGGATCGTTCGCCCACCTCCCGGCGGCAGCATTCCTGTTTTTCGGACATGGCACAGATGAAGATGTGGCGCTCGATCGTCTCGCCGCCGATCTTGCCCAGCGCGCGCCGAGCCTTGGCGAGATCGTGCTCACCGGGATGCTCGCTTGTCATGACGATTAGCTAGTGACCGTTCGCTGCCAGGCAAGCGTGGCCGTCAGCCCTTCTTGCCGGCAATCCGCTTGATCTCGGCTTTGACCATCTGCTCGACCATCGGCGGGAGATTCGCATCGAGCCACTGCGCCAGCATCGGCCGCAGCATCTCGCGCGCCATCGCTTCGAGCGAGGTCTCGCCCGAACGGACGATCTGCGGCTGTGCGCCCGGCTCCGCGATCATCGCCAGCGCTGCCAGCGATTCGCGCATCGAGCTCGTGGCGCCGGCATTCATCAGCGCTTCGGGTTCTTCCTCGTTGAGATCGTCGTCGGTTTCGCCGACCATGTCCCCAGCTTCGATCATTTCGGCGGATTCACCGAGTTCGAGCACCTCTTCGGCCTCGTTTTCCTCGTCCACCAGGGTTTCTGTCGGTTCCTCGGCGACGCCGGTCGTCTCGCGGCGGCGGCGTTCGGCCAACGCGGATTCGCGGTTATCGCGCGCGATAACCTTCTTTATCGAATCGAGGATCTCCTCGACCGAAGGTTCGCCTTCCTGACGCATTTTGCCCGAATCCCCCGACTTGGCTGTCATGGGGCCGAAATTTCCCCGTCCGGAGCCGGAATGTCAACGGTCCGTGTCGATTGCGCCTCCGGATCGGGATCGCGCGACCAGTCCCAGATATCGTTGCGCACACGGTCGTAATTGGCGGTCGGATCGTAGAGCGGACCGACGATATCGTCCTGCAGGCCCAGATCGCGCGCTTCGGCGCGCCCCATAGCGGCAAGCAGGGTGAAGCCGGCGACATAGGCGTTGCGCCGCGCGGTCACGAGATCGACCTGCGCGCTCAGCAATTCCTGCTGGGCGTTGAGGATATCGAGGATCGTGCGATTGCCGACGGTGTTTTCCGCGCGCACGCCCTCGAGGCTCAGCTGCGCGGAATCGACCGCCGACTGGCTGGAAACGATGATCGAATTGGCGGCCTGCCAGCTCGAATAGGCCGCACGCACCGTGGCGATCACATTGCGCTCGGTGCCGATGACCTGTTCCAGCGCGGCCGAGGCGTTGGCCTGCGCCTGGCGCTGCTGCGCGGAGACGCGGCCGCCCTGGAACAGCGGAATGGATGCACGCAGCCCGGCCTGCGCACTGGTCGAAACCTGATCTGCCGAACTGCCGCCGACCGAACCCAGCGTGCCCAGATAGTTGTTGTACGTCCCGCTGGTGAAGAAGGAGAGCGTCGGCAGGCGCCCCGCGCCTGCGACCTCGATCTCGTATCCGGCGGCCTTGGCCTGTTCGCGGGCTGCAATCATGTCGGGATTGTGGTCCAGCGCCACGATCACCGCGTCATCGGCCGATTCCGGAAGACCCGGCAGCGGCGGCGGCGGCTGCAAATCGTCCGGCGCGCTGCCCACGAGCTCAATATAGTTCTCGCGCGCATTGGTCAGGTTGGCCTTGGCCGAACGCAGGCTGCTCTGTGCCTGGGCGAGCCGCGCCTGCGACTGCGCCACGTCGGTGCGCGTCAGATCGCCGATCTCGAACCGGTCGCTGGTGGCCTGGAGGTTGACGTCGAGCACGTCGACATTGTTGCTCGAAAGCCCGACGATCGCTTCCTGCAGGATCACGTCCATATAGGCGCCGACCACTTGCGAGAAGATCGAGCTTTCGGTTGCGCGCAAATTGGCGCGCCCGGCCAGGACCCGCGTCTTGGCGGCCTTGATCCCGTTGCGCACGCTGCCGCCCGAATAGATCGGGATGCTGAGATCCACCCCGGCGCCCAGCGCCCGTTCGGGGGCGATGAAGCTGGTCGAGGAGCTTTTCACATATTCGGTATGCTGCGCCGATGCGCTGAGCGAAGGCAGGCCGCCGGCCTTCTGGATCGGCACGCCTTCGTCGGTTGCGCGCAACTGCGCACGGGCCGCTTCGAGCGTCGGGTTCGTCTCATAGGCCGCGGCCAGCGCTTCCTTGAGCGTTTCGGCCGAGGCGGGCGAGGCGGCAGCAAGGCAGGCGCCTGCAAGCAGAGGCAATCGCACGCGTCTCATCGCCATGCTTAGAAGCTCCAGCCCTTCGCGATCGCGAATTCGGGCAGCACCGGCATGCCGATCTCCGCCAGCGGGAGCAGCGACACTTCCCCGGCGATCTTGCGGCCGCGGGCGAGGCGGGTGAGGCCATCCTTTACCAGCCCCGTCACCACCCGGCCGTCTTCGGCAAGGCGGCGGGTCAGCGCATCGGGCAATTGCTCGCCCGCTCCATCCACCAGCAGCAGGGTGATGTCGGCAGGCTTGCGCGACTTGGCGGTCGCTTCTTCGGGCGAAAGCACTTCCAGCGAACCGACCAGCGGGCGCAGCAATTCGGCCATGTAGCCGCTGCCGCCATCGACCAGCAGTGCCTTGTCCGCCATATGCGGCTGCGCTTCCTGCAGCATCATCCCCTGCACGACGGGCGCGCCCAGGAAACGGCCATTCCCCAGCGCGATCGCGCGGTCCATGTAAGCGGTGCCCTGCGCATGTGCCGGAACGAATTCCTCGCGCGCCACTGCGCCCATCCGGCGCAGCACGAATTCTGCGTTGACGCCGCTGGTGCGCAGCTGGCTGTCGATCATTGCCTTGCGGGCGGCCTCATGTCCGACGTTTGGCGGTCGGTCCTCGACGATTGTCACTATGCAATTCTCTTGTCGCTTGCTCAGGGGAAGCCTTAGGCAAATAGGTGCTTGAGGCCAAGCGCTTTGACCCTAAGCCAAATTGAGCGCTATGCGGCCGCCAATCTGCAAAAAGGAGTGCTCCTTCGATGAGCGACATGGTCACCATTCGCGAGGAAGACCTGATCGAAAGCGTGGCCGACGCGCTGCAATATATCTCCTACTACCACCCGATGGATTATATTCGTGCGCTGGGCGAGGCTTACGAGGCCGAACAGAGCCCCGCAGCGCGCGATGCGATCGCCCAGATCCTGACCAACAGCCGCATGTGCGCGGAAGGGCACCGGCCGATCTGCCAGGATACGGGCATCGTCAATGTGTTCGTCAAATGGGGCATGGATTGCCGGCTTTCCGACACGTCGAAACCGCTGCAGGCCGTGATCGACGAGGGTGTGCGACGGGCCTATCTGAACCCGGACAACAAGCTGCGCGCTTCGGTGCTGGCGGACCCGGCCTTCACCCGCCGCAACACGCGCGACAACACGCCTTCGGTGCTTCATGTGGAAATGGTGCCGGGCAATACAGTGTCGATCGACGTGGCGGCCAAGGGCGGCGGCAGCGAGGCCAAGTCCAAGTTCAAGATGATGAACCCGAGTGACAATATCGTCGAATGGGTGCTGGAAATGGTGCCGCAGATGGGCGCTGGCTGGTGTCCGCCGGGGATGCTGGGCATCGGCATAGGCGGCACGGCCGAACATTGCGTGCTGCTGGCCAAGCAGGCGCTGATGGACCCGATCGATATGGGCCAGCTCAAGGCGCGCGGGCCGCAGAGCGATATCGAGAAGCTGCGGATCGACATTTTCGATGCGGTCAATGCGCTGGGCATCGGTGCGCAGGGCCTGGGCGGGCTCGCCACCATTCTCGATGTGAAGATCATGGAGGCGCCCTGCCATGCGGCCAACAAGCCGGTGGCGATGATCCCGAATTGCGCGGCCACGCGCCATGCGCATTTCACGCTCGACGGGTCCGGCCCGGCCTATCTCGAAACGCCAAGGCTCGACGAATGGCCGAAAGTGGACTGGAAGCCCGATGAATCGGCGAAGCGTATCGATCTCGATAGGTTGACGCCGGAAGACGTGCAGGGCTGGAAGCAGGGCGATCGCCTGCTGCTCAACGGCAAGATGCTGACCGGGCGCGATGCAGCGCATAAGCGCATCCAGGACATGCTGGCCGCCGGCGAAGAACTGCCGGTCGAGTTCAGGGGCCGCGTGATCTACTATGTCGGCCCGGTCGATCCGGTGGGCGAGGAGATCGTCGGCCCGGCCGGCCCGACCACCGCCACCCGGATGGACAAGTTCACGCGCATGATGCTCGAACAGGGCCTGCTGGCCATGGTCGGCAAGGCCGAGCGCGGGCCGATGGCGGTGGCGGCGATACGCGACCACAAGAGCGCCTATCTCATGGCGGTGGGCGGCGCGGCCTATCTCGTCTCGCGCGCGATCAAGGGCAGCAAGGTCGTCGGCTTCGCCGATCTCGGCATGGAAGCGATCTACGAATTCGAAGTACAGGATTTCCCCGTCACCGTGGCCGTGGACAGCGAGGGCAACAATGTCCACGCGCTTGCCCCGCTGCACTGGCAGAAGAAGATCGCCGACGAACATTTGCTCGAAGGGGCTTGAGTCCTTGAAGGACGCTGGCGGGCCCAAGACGCAATCGACCAAGAGGTGATCCAGCTCGACAGCCGGGCTGGTACAAATGGGTCCAGCCGGAGTAAACGCGGCCGGATGGAGAGTGAACGCCCAGAGGATTTTGTGGCGCGCGTGCCGTTCAACACGGTTCTCGCTTCGACCGTTGGCCTGTGGCTGTGCTATTTTGTGCTGACGACACTCCGGGCGGATGTCTGGCATCTCGATTTCCAGAATGAGATGCTGTGGCGCCGTGCGCTTGCATCTCTCGCCGGGGTGATCGGAACAATCGGCCTGTGGCTCGTATTGCGGCTGTTCGATGCCAAGCCACTATGGGCGAAGATCACCGCTGCGCTGCTCCTTTCGGCACCGGTCGCGCTGCTCGTCGCGCAGGCCAACCAGTTCGTCTTCGCAAGCCTTTCCGACCGGTATTTCCGCGAGATGGTCCAGGAGCAGGGCTATAACGTCCGCAAGAATGAAAGCGGTGAATTGTTGATAGAAATTCCCGGCATGGGAATGACCGGCGTTCCCGACGGCAGCAAGGCGACTTTGCCGGCCACGGCTTTCCAGGGCACGCCGTGGCAGCAGGTTACCGAAGTGGCATTCGGCCGCTATTTCATGCTTCTGGCCTGGTGTTCGCTTTATCTGGCCCTGCTGACGGGCGAAAAGGCGCGGGCTGCCGAGCGGCGCGAGGGTGCCTATCGCCGCGCGGCCAAGGCGGCCGAACTCAGGAGCCTGCGCTATCAGGTCAATCCGCATTTCCTGTTCAACACGCTCAATTCGCTCTCCGCGCTGGTGTTGACCGGCAAGACGCAGGCGGCCGAACGGATGATCCAGACGATCTCCACCTTCTATCGCCGCAGCCTGGCCGACGATCCCACTTCGGATGTCCCCCTGCGCGAGGAATTCGCGCTGCAGAAGCTCTATCTCGATATCGAGGGCGTGCGCTTTCCGCGCCGCCTGCATGCCGAATACAAGCTGCCCGAAGCGCTGGAGGATGCGAAGATTCCCGGCATGATCCTGCAGCCGCTGGTGGAGAATTCGGTGAAGCATGCGGTCAATCCCAGCTCCGGCAAGGTGACGATCACGCTGGCCGCGCGTGAGGAATATGGCCGGCTGGTGGTCACCGTCTCCGATGACGGGTCCGCAGCCGAGGAGAACCACGAGACGCGCCCCGGCTACGGCATCGGCCTCGCCAATGTGCGCGAACGGCTGGAAGCCCGCTTCGGCGAGGAAGCGAGCGTGGTTTCCGGGCGCGGCCCGGACGGCTATTCTACGACATTGCGCATGCCGATCGTGCGCCACAGGGAGGAACACCGGTGAGCGACCGGCAGGAGGAAGGGGCGCTGCGCACGCTGATCGTCGATGACGAGCCGCTGGCGATCGAGCGCATGCAGGTGCTGTGCGCCGAACTCGACCAGCTCAGCGTCGTCGGCACGGCCAGCGATGGCGAGGCGGCCTTGCGGCTGGCCGAAAAGCTGAAGCCCGACCTGCTGCTGCTCGACATGACCATGCCGCATATGGATGGCCTTTCCGTCGCGCGGCAGCTCGGCAAGCGCGGCAATCCGCCGGCGATCATCTTCGTCACCGCGCATGAGGATTTCGCGGTCGAGGCGTTCGATCTCGAGGCGGTCGATTATGTGCTCAAGCCGGTCGCGACCGAGCGGCTGGTGCGGGCGATCGACCGGGCCGTGAGCCGCCGCGACCACGCGCCGGCCGGCAGCGAGGAATGGCTGACCGAATTCTGGGTGCCGCACCGTTCGGAATTGCTGCGTATCGATGCCGCGCAGGTCGGTCGGATCGATGCCGAGCGCGATTATGTGCGGTTGCATGTCGGCGATCACAGCTATCTGCTGCTGCAGACGATCGCCGGGCTCGAAGGCCGTCTCGATCCGTCGCAATTCATCCGCATCCACCGCTCGACCATCTTGCGGCGGGACCGCATCAGGGGCCTCCGCCATGAAGGCCTCGGCGTGTGGTCCGTCGAACTGGACGATGGCGAGGCGCTGCGGATCGGCCGCACCTATCTGCGCAAGGTCAAGGCGATGGCGGGCCGCTGAGTTCTCCGTCGGGCGCCGATCCGCCCTGCGTTGCGGGCTCGTTCGCGCGGTCTGCCCAAGAAAAAAGGGCACCCGGAAACCGGATGCCCTTAGCTGGTCGGTGGGGCTTCGCGTCCCCTTTGGTCAACCGCCACGCTGGTGGTCGGCGACGACTTCGGCGACGCGAACGGCGACATCCTTGCGCGCCTGGCGATAGCAGGACGTCTGGTGCTCGGCGGTCTGCAGGCGGCCCTTTTCGTCGAACATGCACACGCGCCATGCGGCCTTGTTGAGGCGCTGCTGCAGCGCGTCCTGGCCTTCCTGCGTGGTCAGGTTGAGATCTTCGTAGCTCACGCGCTCGGTGGGCGCGCCCGCAAGGGCCGGTGCGCCGACGGTCGCAGCGCCGATCGCGGCGGCAACGGCCAGGATTGCTGTGGGGGTCTTCATGGTCCTTTTCTCCTCCTTCATCTTCCTCGGTTGCGTCACGGCCCTGCTTGGGACTGCGGGGCGAGGCCGTGACGCAAGAGAAGAGATACAGGCCGGAACCCCAGCTTTCCTGCGAGTTTCGATTGCCATCGCGTTTGTCTCGACGAACGTAACGGCTGGCGGACGAACGACATTCGCAGCCCGGTGAAGCGCGATTGGCAACCGACGAATGTTGCGGCAGATTGCCGATGAATGGCGATTCTATTCACCTTTCTCCTCGGAATCGGCAATTTCGCGCTGCAAAGGGCGGTGCTCGAATGCCGCCATCGCCTGTTGCGGGATCTGCCGCCGCTGATTCGCCGGCTCGGCGGCCGCGCCAGCCTGGCCGCCGAATTCTGCTTGCTGCTTGGCGCCTTGCTGCTGGTGGCCAGCGGCCATGCCGAATGGGGCTGGGCCTATCTCGCCTACAGTGTGCTCAACGGATTTTCCGCATGGCTGATCCTGTCGCACCGGCTGTGACGGGAACCGCCGGGCCGGGCGAACGCTGTGGTGGCATGGAGCGAACAGGGGCGATCTGGCTGGTCACCAATCCAGCCAGCGGCAGCAATGATGACAAGGCCTTGGAGGCGCTGAAGCGCCTGTGCAGCGATTCCGGCTGCCACGTTGCGCGCACGATCCGCTTTCCCGCCGAACCCCTGCCTGATCCCGATGCGCTGGATGCGGCCGGGATCGAACTGGTCGGAGTGTTTGCCGGAGACGGCACGATCAACGCGCTGGTCACCGGGCTCTATGGCTGGAAAGGCGCCATACTTGTGCTGGAAGGCGGGACGATGAACCTGCTTTACCACCGGCTGCACGGAGAGGCTTCGATGGAGCAGGTGATCGCCGCGGTGGCGGGCGGCAAGGCGCGGCGCGTGCGCCCCAGCCTCGTGCGCTCGGCCCATGGCGATTCGCTGGCCGGGCTGCTCGCCGGGCCGGGCACCGCCTGGAACGAGGTGCGCGAGGCGATGCGCGAGGGCGACATGGCCGCGTTGGCCGACGAGGCCGCCGCCGCGATCGAGGAATCGACGAGCGCGCCGATGGTCGCCTGCGTCGAACCGGCATTGGGGCGGCCGGAAGGCTATCCGCTGATCATGCTCACCCCGCAGGGCGGCGCCATCGAAGTGCGCGGCTATCACTCGGAAACGGTGACGGATTACATCAACCAGGGCATTGCGCTGCTGCGGCGCAATTTCCGCGAAGGGCCGCATGATTTCCTCGGTAAGGTCGATCATCTGCGCATTGCCGGCGTCGCGCGCCAGGGCTTCGGGCTCTCCGTGGACGGGGAATCGCGGGATGGCGGCCCCGAAGAGGAGTTTGAACTGGCAGCCTGCGAGGTCGATCTGCTAGCGACCGCGGCCGATGACCGGTAGCGCCCTGCTCTTCCATCTGAGCGATCTCCATTTCGGGCTCGAAGACAGGCGCGCGCTCGACTGGGCGAAGCGCGAGATCGCCCGCAAGCGGCCGGACGCGGTGGCGATCACCGGCGATCTCACCATGCGCGCGCGGCACCGGGAATTCACTGCCGCCTGCGAATGGATCTCTTCGCTCGACGTGCCGGTGACGGTGGAAGTGGGCAATCACGACATGCCCTATTTCAACCTGATCGAGCGCTTCACCACGCCCTATAAGCGGTTTCGCGCGATCAAGAGCCTGGTGGAGGCCGAGATCGACCTACCCGATATCGCGATCGTCCCGCTCAAGACGGCGGTGGCCGCGCAGCCGCGCCTCAACTGGTCGAAAGGCTGGGTGACCGATCGCGCGCTGCGCAAATGCCTGGCGGCGATCGACGCGCTGCCCGAAGGGACGCAGGCACTGGTCGCCGTGCATCATCCGCTGCGCGAAGTCGGAACGCAGGGAACGGCGCTGACCAAGCACGGGCAGAAAGCCCTGACCGAGCTGGCCCGCCGCCCGGTGCTGGGCGTGCTTAGCGGCCATGTCCACGATGCTTTCGATCTCGTGCAGGACACGGCGAACGGTCCGGTGCGGATGATTGGCGCGGGCACGCTCTCGCAGCGCCTGCGTTCCACGCCGCCGGGCTTCAACGAATTGCATTGGGATGGCGAGACGCTTGCGGTGCGTGTGCGCAATCTCGAACATATCGAGACTGCCGACATGCTGATCGAGGATGTGCCCGAGGACGCCCATCCGCCGCGCGAGCCTGACGAACCGGTCGCGCCGGTCCATTTCGTGCCGCCGACCGATCCGCCGGTCCATTAAAGGCGCCAGCGAACCAAAAACGGGCAGTTCGGGCTGGGCAGCGGTCCCCGCCGTGCTAGGCTACACCCGGAAAAGAGCCGCAAGGGCGGCCGGGCGAAGAGGATCCTGACGGGGCTGTAGGAGACAAGCCGCCACAGGGGGTCGCTGAATGCAAAGAAGAGGTTTTCTGCTCGGTTCGATGGCCGGGCTGGCCACGGCATCGTTCATGCCGGCGCAGGCGCAGGCCGCCACGGGCCGGAAGATCGCCGTGATCGGGGCCGGGATCATCGGCGCTTCGATCGCCTATCATCTCGCGGCGCGCGGCGCGCAGGTCACCGTGCTGGAGGCGAAGCGACCGGCGGCGGGGGCGACCGAGAACTCCTTTGCCTGGCTCAATGCCTTCTCCAAGCAACCCCATGCCTATTACGATCTCAACCTGCTCGGCATCCTCGCCTGGCATCGGCTGCAGGCGGAACTCGGCTCTGCGCTGCCGATCCAGTGGGGCGGCATGGTCCGGTGGTCGAACACCGACTCCTCGCTCGAGCGGCTGCAGGAGACGCTCGCGAGGCAGCATGAATGGGGCTATCCCACGCGGCTGATCGGTGCCGATGCAATCGGCGAACTGCTTCCCGGCGTGACGCCCGGCCCGGTCGCCTCCGCCGTGTTCAGCGCGGTGGAAGGCACGGTCAATCCGAAACATGTGGCGGAGATCCTGCTCGCGCAGGCGAAGCGGCTGGGCGCCTCGGTCGAATATCCGGCGGTGGTGACCGGCTTCGACCGCGATGGCGACCGGGTTCGCGCCGTCCGGACTGCGGCCGGGGCGATGGATGTTGACGGGGTGGCGATCGCCGCCGGCCTCGGCACCACCGCGCTGGCCGGAATGCTCGGCGCGAATGTGCCGGTTCACTCCTCGATCGGCATTCTTGCCCATACCGCCGCCCAGCCACCCATGCTGAGCCGTATCGCGCTTGGCCCCGGCGCCAATATCAAGCAGAATCCCGATGGCGGCATCGTCACCGGCGCCTCTTTCGAGGGCACGCCGGGGCTGGAAGCCACGCCGGAGCTCGGCAACCAGCTGCTGCGCAATGCCGAGCGGTTCCTGCCCGCGCTCAAGGGCGTGCCGCTTGATTTCGCGACGGCCGGGCACCGCGTGCTGCCGAAGGACGGCTTCCCTATCGTCGGGAAACTGCCCGGCAGCGCCAATGTCCATGTCGCCGCCATGCATAGCGGGATGACGTTGGGCGCATTGATGGGGCAGCTCGTATCCGGCGAAATGCTCGACGGTGTGCGCGCCGATCTGCTCGCGGATTTCCGCCCCGAACGCTTCGCCTAGCGCGCCTATCGGCCCCGGCGGGGTGGGCAGAGCGGCCAGCCATGTTAGGCTGGGCGCGCGAAATCCGAATTGTGGCCGATATGAGGGGGAGAGCGACCATGCCGATCGAGAGCACGAGGAAGCTGTTGGCGCGGCTCGCCATTTTCCTGGCTGCGCTGGCCGCACTCGCCGCTCCGGCCTCGCTTTCGGCGCAGGACCAGGGCGAAATGCTTGTCGCCACCCGCGAAGCGCCGCCCTTCGCGATTAAGCAGGCGGATGGCGAATGGGGCGGCCTCGCGATCGATCTCTGGCGCGATATCGCGGCGGAGCGCGGCTATGCCTATCGCTTCGTCGAAACCGATCTGGCGGACATGATCGACGGCGTCGCGCAGGGGAAATACGATGCCAGCGTGGGCGCGCTGACCATCACCGCCAGCCGCGAGGAACGGGTGGATTTCACCCACCCCTTCTATGCCACCGGCTTCGGCATCGTGACCCGCAAATCGCCGACCGCATGGTTCTCTTTGTTCCAGAATTTCTTCACGCTGAATTTCCTCAAGGCCGTGCTGGCGCTCTCGGCCCTGCTGCTGATCGTCGGCGTGCTGTTCTGGCTGGCGGAACGGAAGCGCAATTCGGAGGAATTCGCGGAGGACATGAAAGGCGTCGGCGCCGGCTTCTGGTTCTCGGCCGTGACGATGACCACAGTCGGCTATGGCGACAAGGCGCCGCGCACACCGGCCGGCAAGATCATCGCGCTGGTGTGGATGTTCGCGGCGATCATCATCATTTCGACCTTCACCGGCATGATCGCCTCTTCGCTGACCACCGGGCGGCTGGAAGGTGCCGTCGGCGGGCCGGACGATCTTCCCAAGGTCGCGGTAGGCTCGATTTCCGGTTCGGCGACCGATGACTGGCTCAGCGGCGAAGGGATCGGTTTCGCCAGCTACGCCGATGTCGAGGCCGGGCTGGCGGCCTTGCGCGACGGAGAGATCGACGCCTTCGTCTATGACGAGCCGCTGCTGCGCTATTATGTGCGCAATGCCTTCTCCGACACGCTGCGCATGCTGCCCGGCACGTTCGGGCGGCAGGATTACGGCATAGCCCTGCCGCAGGGCAGCCCGCTGCGCGAGCCGGTCGATATTTCGCTGCTCCAACAGGTCGAAAGCTCGGCGTGGCGCGACGAGATCCGCAAAACCTTGGGTCGCGACTAGCGAGACAACCGGCGGCTGAAACAAAAAGGGCGGCCCCGCGGGACCGCCCTTTTCGTATCGGCTTGAAGCCTTTGGCCTTAGCGCTTCGAGAACTGGAAGCTGCGGCGGGCCTTGGCGCGGCCGTACTTCTTGCGTTCGACCACGCGGCTGTCGCGGGTGAGGAAGCCAGCGGCCTTCACGGTGCTGCGCAGCGCCGGCTCATACTTGCTGAGCGCCTGGCTGATGCCGTGCTTCACGGCGCCGGCCTGGCCCGAAAGCCCGCCGCCCTTGACGGTGGCGACGACGTCGTACTGGCCTTCGCGCTCGGCGATGGCGAAGGGCTGGTTGATCACCAGGCGCAGCGTCGGACGTGCGAAATAGACTTCCTGGTCACGGCCGTTGACGGTGACCTTGCCGGTGCCGGGCTTGAGCCAGACGCGGGCGACGGCGTCCTTGCGGCGGCCGGTGGCATAGGCGCGGCCCTGTGCGTCGAGCTCCTGCTCGCGCAGCGGCGCGGAAGGGGTGGCGGGAACGGCGGTGTCCGCAGCGGGAGCGTCGCCGGCGATGTCCTTGAGATCCGACAGGTCGGACACGGTGTTGGTTTCGTCAGCCATTATGCGGCAGCCTTGTTCTTGCGGTTCATCGAAGCGACGTCGAGCGTCTCGGGCTGCTGGCCCTCATGCGGATGTTCGGTGCCGGCATAGAGGTGCAGCGCCTTCATCTGCTGGCGACCGAGCGGGCCGCGCGGGATCATCCGCTCGACCGCCTTTTCCAGCACGCGCTCGGGGAAGCGGCCGTTCAGCACCTTGGCCGGGCTCGTTTCCTTGATGCCGCCAGCATAGCCGGTGTGCTTGTAATAGCGCTTGTTCTGCAGCTTGTTGCCGGTGAACCGCACCTTGTCGGCATTGATGATCACCACGTGATCGCCGCAATCGACATGCGGGGTGAAGCTCGGCTTGTGCTTGCCGCGCAGGATGTTGGCGACGATCGTGGCGAGGCGGCCGACAACCAGCCCCTCGGCATCGATAATGTGCCATTTCTTTTCGACCTCGGCCGGCTTGATCGACCGGGTCTGCTTGCTGAGCGCCTTCATGGCTCTGTCCTTGTTTCGCGAATTGGCCTGTCACGCCGCGCGGGAATCGCTTCCCCGGGCGCGAAGAGCGCGCCATTTGTGCGCCGAAGGCCTTGAAGTCAAGCGTTTCCGGGCATCAGCGAAGAGGTAAAATAATACCGTGAGTTCGCGCGGTCAACCGATCGGGGCCAGTTGCCAGCTTTCCAGCGTGCGCCTCGTATCGCCCGAAATATCGGTCAGCACTTCGCGCCGTGCCGCGCGCATCAGCCCGCTTTGCGGATCGGTTTCGGCCGTGAAGGTGGTGGAGACGAAGCCGGAGCCGCCATCGGGCAAGGCCAGCTCGCGCCGTGCGGCCCGCCGGGCCTCTGTGGGGGCGAACAGGTCGCCGGGCAGCTCGGTGACGATATCCGCCGCCGTCTGCCGCACCGCCTGGACGAAAGCCTGCATTTCGCTCAGCTCGGCGGCGTCGTAGGGCAGCTGTCCGAGCCGGGCCAGCGTCTCCTTCACCGATTTTTCGAGCTGGCGCTGGTCATTGCCATGGGTGCTGCCGGCGATGAGTCCGGCATCGTCCAGCGTCAGCGGGAACAGGCCGTGCTCCACCTTTTCGCGTTCCATCTTCGCGAAAGCGGCAAGCTGTCCGGGCGCATCCACGGTTACGGCGATCTGCTTGCCCTCGACGCGGAAGCCGCCGGCTATCGGCAGGAACCGGATGGCGAAGTCCCGGTCGACCACGAAGCGCGCCCCGCCCGCCAATCCGCGTTCCAGCCTGCGGGAATAGCGCATCGGGCCGGAAGGCGGGTTGAAGCCCGTCCTGCCACTCGCCGCGCGGGCCGGGAAGGGAGAGAGAGCAGGCAGGATAAGCGCCGTCAGCGCCGCACCTAAAAATGTGCGGCGATCGGGCGCGATCATCGGCCCGCCTCCGCATCCGCCTTCACCAGATCGGCGAGCCAGGCGGCCGTTCCCGGCGCGGCGGCATCCGCTTTCCAGCCGATGATCGCCGGTTCGTCATAAGGATGGATCGCCCTCAGCCGCTCAACGGCGCGGCCGAGCAATGCGGCATCGGTCTTGAACAGCACGCCGAATTCGCGCGCCTCGCCGCGCTCGCCCTGCCAGACATAGAGCGAGCGCATTTCCGGCAGGATATTGGCGCAGGCGACCAGGCCTTCGTCGAGCAATTGCGTTGCCGCCGCGGCCGCGCTGTCCTCCCCGGCGAAGGGGCACCAGATCAACGCGGGCCCCTCGGCGGTCAAGATGCTCGCCTACCCACGGAATGCGCGCCCCAGGCCGTGGCGGCGACAAGCAAGGCGCCGACCAGCTGGTGCAGCACGGCGATCCACAGCGCCACGCTGGTCAGAACGGTGGTGATGCCGAGCAGGATCTGCGTGCCGAAGGCGGTGTGGATCGCGACCGAGGCGCGCCTGACGCCGCTCTTCTTCGCCGCGCGCGAGAGCACGATCAGGCCCGCGACCACCACCCATGCCCACCAGCGATGCAGGAAATGCAGCAGGAAGGGATCATGCGTGAAGGCCCAGAAGGCGCCTTTCGACCAGTCTGCTTCGGGGAAGAAACGGCCCTGCATCAGCGGCCAGGTGTCCGAAGCGAGCCCGGCATTGAGCCCGGCGACCCAGGCGCCGAGCATCAATTGCACGAACAGGATCAGTCCGACGCCCAGGCCAAGCGCGGTCAACCGCGCGGGCCGCGCGCGGGAGTCGCGATCGAGATCGAACAGGTCCAGCGCGGTCCAGACCAGGCCCGCCAGCGTGAACAGGGCGGTCAGCAAATGGATCGAAAGCCAGAAATGGCTGACATCGGTCATCTGCGTCGAAAGGCCGGAGCGGACCATGTACCAGCCGAACACGCCCTGCAGCCCGCCAAGCGCGAGCAGGGCCAGCAGGCGCGGCTTGTAGCCCTGCGGCACCACGCCGCGCAGCCAGAACCACGCCAGCGGCAGGGCGAAGGCGAGCCCGATCAGCCGCCCGAGCAGGCGGTGCGACCATTCCCAGAAATAGATGAACTTGTAATCGGACAGCGTCATGCCGGCCGGGCCGTTGATCTGCTGATATTCGCCGATCTGCTTGTAGCCGTCGAATTCGGCCTGCCACTGCGCATCGGTCAGCGGCGGGATCGCGCCCGTCACCGGCTTCCATTCGGTGATCGAAAGCCCGCTTTCGGTGAGGCGGGTGATGCCGCCCACGGCGACCATCAGCACCACCAATGCGGCGACGGAGAGCAGCCAGAGGGCCAGCGCGCGCGGCCGGGACTGTGTGGCGCTGGGCACGACGCCCTCCACCAGCTTGCTTGCCTGTGCGGTCATAGGAAAAGCGCTCTGCTCCGCCCGCCGGAAAATCGCAAGCCCGGCATAACGATGGCCAGCTAAATGGTTCTGCGGGCTTGTTTAATGATACAAGGTCACATAGATGGACGGCCATGACGATGGCATTTCCCCGGATTCGCGGCCGCCTGGACCGCGTCGGCATGTTCCTTTCGGGGCTGTGCGCCGTTCATTGCGTGCTGGGCATTGTGATCGTCGCCGGGCTCGGCCTCAGCGGCGGAATCCTGCTCGATCCGGCGATCCACCGTGTCGGGCTGGTGCTGGCGACGCTGATTGCGGCATCCGCCATCGGGCTTGGCGCGTTGCGCCACCGGCGTCCGCTGCCCTTCGTCATCGCCATGATGGGCATCAGCTTCATGGGCGGCGGACTGGCGGTGGATCATGGCGTCGAAGAAGCGGTGCTGACCATTATCGGCGTCAGCCTCGTCGCGCTCGGCCATGTGCTCAACCTGCGGCACGGCGCGGCCTGCCGGACCGGCCGCGGCTTGCGCCGGCCGTAACAGCCGCTATCTCGCGCGGGACATGACCGCGCCCCTTACCCTGACCGTCAACGGCGAAACCCGCCGTTCCTCCGCACCCACCATCGCCGATCTGGTCCTCGAGCTGGAGCTTAAGCCGGAAAAGGTCGCGGTGGAGCGCAACGGGGTTATCGTACCGCGCTCGACCCTGGCCGAAGCGGCGCTGGCCGATGGCGATGTGCTGGAGATCGTCCATTTCGTCGGCGGCGGCGCGCCCGAAGCGGATGACGATAGCTGGGAAGTGGCCGGCCACCGCTTCACTTCGCGGCTGATCGTGGGCACCGGCAAATACAAGGATTTCGCGCAGAATGCCGCCGCGCTGGAAGCGAGCGGCGCGGAAATCGTCACCGTCGCCGTCCGCCGGGTGAACGTGTCGGACCCGAATGCGCCGATGCTGACCGATTATATCGACCCGAAGAAGGTCACCTACCTGCCCAACACCGCCGGCTGCTTCACCGCAGAGGATGCGATCCGCACGCTGCGCCTGGCGCGCGAGGCGGGCGGCTGGGATCTGGTGAAGCTGGAAGTGCTCGGCGAAGCGCGCACGCTCTATCCCGACATGCGCGAAACGCTGAAGGCGACCGAGGTGCTGGTGGCCGAAGGCTTCAAGCCGATGGTCTATTGCACCGACGATCCGATCGCCGCCAAGCAGCTGGAAGAAGCCGGTGCGGTGGCGATCATGCCGCTCGGCGCGCCGATCGGCTCCGGCCTCGGCATCCAGAATCGCGTCACCATCCGGCTGATCGTGGAAGGCGCCAATGTGCCCGTGCTGGTCGATGCCGGAGTCGGCACGGCGAGCGATGCGGCGGTGGCGATGGAGCTCGGCTGCGACGGCGTACTGATGAACACCGCCATCGCCGAAGCGAAGGACCCGATTCGCATGGCGCGGGCGATGAAACTGGCCGTCGAGGCTGGGCGCGAGGCCTATCGCGCCGGCCGCATGGCCACGCGGCGCTATGCCGACCCGTCCAGCCCGCTCGCAGGGCTCATCTAGGGCAAATTCACCCGACGATTTTTAGCAGGCGTTAACCACCATCGGCGACATTGGCCTCCCAGGATTCCTTCAGGGGCAGATCATGGCCGCAACGGGCACCGCATCGCTGACGATTTCCGAACTGCGCGAGTTCGCGAGCTTCACCGCGGATGAGCAGCGCTTCATAGAGCACAGCCTCGATATCGGGCTCCAGCGTCCCGCTTCCTTGGTGGATTGGTTGCGCGATCCCGCGGGCAATTCCGTAATCGATGCCCAGCGCTTCAACTATCGCGAGCTGGGCCCGCTGCGCGAAGTGATTCCCAGCGAGACCTATTTCGACGGGATCGACGATTTCATGGGCCCGATGATCCGCATCGCCGCGCATGATCTGGCGCAGGAAAAGCTCGGCAGTTTCTCCGCCTTCCGTTTTCTCTACGAGCGCCTGCTCGGCGCGCAGGCCCGGCCCTGGCTGCCGGCGATCTTCTGCGCCGCGGCCGCCCTGCCGCAGATTCGGCCCGAACGGCGCAAGCGCCTGCTGCAATCGCTGAGCGAAGCCGCCGCCACTGCGCCCGGCTGGTCCGATCGCGAGCCCTGCTTCTACCCTGAAAAAGTGGATGCCGAACCGGCCTGAGATTCAGGCCCTGAGCCTCAGCCCTTGTAAAGCCCGTCCAGCCGGTCGCCATAGCGGGCGCGGATCATGTGGCGGCGGATCTTGAGGCTCGGCGTCATCTCGCCATTCTCGATCGTGAAGGGCTCGTCGGTAAAGGCGAACTGGCGGACCTTCTCGATCACCGAGAGTTCCTTGTTAACCCGGTCGACCGCCGCGCGGATCGCCGCGCGAAAGGCCGGCAGCTGCTGCAATTCGGCCACTTCGCCGCTTTCGCCATTGGCCGCGGCCCATTCCTTCGCCCAGTCGGCATCGGGAACCAGCAGGCCGACGATATAGGGCCGCTGCTCTCCGGCAACCATCGCCTGCCCGATCTCGGGCTGGAGCGTGAGCATCCCTTCGACCTTTTGCGGGGCGACATTGTCGCCCTTGTCGTTGACAATCATGTCCTTCTTGCGGTCGGTGATCTTGATCCGCCCGGCCTCGTCGAAATGGCCGATATCGCCGGTATGCAGCCAGCCATTGCGCAGCGCGCGCGCCGTTTCTTCCGGATTGCGCCAATAGCCGGCCATCACCAGCTCGCCGCGCACCAGGATTTCGCCATCGTCGGCGATCTCCACTTCCACGCCCTTGAGCGGCACGCCCACCGTATCCATGCGGATGCCGGCCGAGGGGTAATTGCAGCTGATGACGGGCGCGGCCTCGGTCTGGCCATAGCCTTGCAGCATGGTCAGGCCGACCGCCTGGAAGAAGCGCCCGACATCGGGATTGAGCGGCGCCCCGCCCGATACCAGCGCATTCATCCTGCCGCCGAAGCGCGCGCGGATCTTCGGCCGCAGCGTGCGTTCGAGCAACTTGTCGAGCAGCCAGTCGCCCGGGCGCCAACGCCCCTCGTCCCGCCGGTTGACCAGCCCCAGCGCCTGTTCCAGCAGGAACTTCGCCAGGCCGCCCTGCTTCTCGATCTGCTTGATGATGCGCGTGCGCAGCACTTCGAACAGCCGCGGCACCACGACCATCAGCGTCGGCTGGGACTGCTCGATATTGCCGGCCAGCTTGTCCAGCCCCTCGGCATACCAGATTTCCGATCCGAGCCCGATCGGCAGCATCTGCCCGGCCGTGTGCTCATAGGCGTGGCTCAGCGGCAGGAAGGACAGGAAGCGGTGCGGCCCGGCGCCGAAATCGCCGACGAGCGCATGCGCCGCGCCATCGACATTGGCGAGGATTGCGCCATGCGGCAGGATCACCCCCCGCGGGGCGCCGCCCGTGCCGCTTGTATAGATGATGCAGGCCGTATGCTTGCGGCCTATCCCGGCCATGCGCTGCTCCACGGCCGCGCGCGCCGTATCGGCATCGCCGGCCTGCAGCAATTCGTGCCAGTCATGGCAGGCGAGCCCGCCCTGCTGGCCGATCCGCAAGGGCTCCATGCCGATGATGTGTTCGGCAACGCCTGCCTGCATGGTCGCGCGGACCAGCGGCTCGGCGAGTTTCTGGTTGGAGACGATCACCATCCGCGCGCCCGAATCGCCCAGCACATGGGCATGATCGCGCTCGGTATTGGTGGTGTAGGCCGGCGTCGTGACGCCACCGGCGGCCATGATCGCGAGATCGGCGATGCACCATTCGGGGCGGTTTTCGGAAACCAGCATCACCCGGTCGCCATCCTTCAGCCCTAAAGCGCGCAACTGCTCGGCCAGGAGGCAGACCTGCCGCGCGACTTCCGACCAGCCGATCGGGCGCCATTCTCCGTCGCGCTTGGCGGTCAGGAAAGGCCGGTCGCCCAGCTGGTCCACGCGGTCGAGGAACAGCGAAACGAGATTCGTCGCGCGAGCAAAGTCAGCAAGCTCCATCCACTCTCTCCCCTGTCGCGCGTGCCGTTCGGCCCGTCGCGCCGAATTGCGCGGCCTATTCGTGTGCGCCGTTCAGCGAGTTGGCCCGTCGCTCGATAACGGTGACATTGCCGGATGTATCCATCGCAACGCCCTCGCTGCGCGGATCGGCGGCGCCGACCCACTTGCCGTCCACCAGTTCCACCGCATTGGCCTTCAGCCCCAGCGGCGCGATGCGCAGCGTTTCGCCCAGTGCCTGCAATTGCGGTAGCATCGCTTCCAGCTCGGTGCCTTCCTCGATCGTGCCGGCCTTGGTGCCCGGCGCATAGATCAGGCCCATGGCAATCGCGTCCTGCGCGCTCATGTTCCAGTCGATGATGCCGACCAGCGCCTTGGCGATCTGGCAGATGATCGTTGCCCCGCCCGCGGCGCCGATGGCGACGCGCACCTTGCCGTCGGGACCATATGCGATGGTTGGCGACATCGAACTGCGCGGCCGCTTGCCGCCTTCGACCCGGTTGGCGACGAGAAAACCGTCACGGCTGGGGATCATGTCGAAATCGGGCAGCTCGTTATTCAGCATGAAGCCGTCCACCGCCACGCCAGAGCCGAAATAGCCGTTAATCGTGGTGGTGACCTGCACCACATTGCCCTCGGCATCGGCAACCGCGAGGTCGCTCGTGCCGGGATCGTTCTTGAACGGGACCGGCATTCGTTCCGGCGCGCCGGCGGGATGGCCGGCCTCGATCCGGTCGAGGCTGCTATCGGGCGAGATCAGCGCCGAGCGGCTGGCGATATAGGTGGGATCGAGCAGGCCGGAGACGGGCACTTCGACGAAGTCCGGATCGCCGACATACATGTTGCGGTCGGCATAGGCGAGCCGCTCGCTTTCGGCGAGCAGGTGCCAGGCGACCGGTGAATTGCGGCCGAGCCCGGCCATGTCGAAGCGTTCGAGCTGCTTCAGGATCATCAGCACGGTGATCGCGCCGGAGGAGGAGGGGCCCATGCCGCAAATGCGGTAGAGCCGGTATGTGCCGCAAACCGGCGGCCGTTCTATCGCCTTGTAATCGGCCAAGTCCTGCGCGCTCATCTGCGAAGGGCTGTTCTCCGCCGTGTCGAGCCCATCCACGATACGCTGCGCGATGTCGCCCTTGTAGAACGGCTCCGGCCCATCCTTGGCGAGCCGCTCGAGCGTGTCGGCCAGTTCCGGCACGCGCATCGTCGTGCCGGCCTTCAGCGGTTCGCCGCCGGGGAAATAGGCCTGCTTGGCCCAGCCGGTGACATGCCGGCTGTAGAGATCGAGCCCGTTATGCAGCCGGTCCGAAACGGTGAAGCCGTCGCGCGCGAGGCGGATCGCCGGCTGGAACAGTTCCGCCCAGGGCAGCTTGCCCCAGCGCTCATGCGCCTCGGCCATGGCCGCCACGGCGCCCGGCACGCCGGCGCTCTTGCCGCCGGAATAGGCCTGGCGCGGCGGGAGCGGCTTGCCGTCCGGGCCATAGAACCACTCCGGCCCGGCAGTGGCGGGGGCGGTCTCGCGCCCGTCGAGCGTGGTCAGCGTGCCGCTCGCGCCGTCATGGCGAAGATAATAGAGGCCGCCGCCGATCCCGGAATTCTGCGGTTCGACCACGTTGAGCGCGAGCATCGTCGCAATCGCCGCATCGGTCGCGCTGCCGCCCTTGCGCAGGATCTCCACCCCGGCTTCCGCCGCGCGCGGATCGGCGGCGCTGACGATGCCGGTATCGGTTGCGGCAGGAGCCGGCGGTGCGGCCGCGAGGCTCGTATTGGCGGTGGGGGCGGTTGCACAGGCTCCGAGGAGGAGCGGCAGGGCGAGCGGGGCAAGGAAGCGGCGCAACATCGCGACCTTGCTATTCACTTCCGACGGCCTCCGCAATGGAGCCGAATCCCTCGAGTCGCATGATTTCCTCGAGCCCACGCACGATCCGCCTGGCGATGCCCGGCCCTTCATAGACCATTGCGCTGTAAAGCTGGACGAGGCTGGCTCCGGCGCGGATGCGTTGCCAGGCATCCTCGGCGCTGGCGATCCCGCCCACGCCGATCAGCGGCAGCGCGCCGCCGGTCGCGCGCCGGAAATCGCGCAGCCTTTGCAGCGCCAGCTCCTTCAGCGGCGCGCCGGACAGCCCGCCCGCCTCGCTTGCATGGCGCGATTGCAGCGGCGGGCGGCTGATCGTGGTATTGGAGACGATCAGCGCGCCGAGCCCCTTATCCAGCGCGATGCGCGCGATTGCGTCCACATCGGCCGGCTCCAGGTCGGGCGCGACTTTCAGGAAGATCGGAGGACCGGCAGGCCGGGGGCCTGCCGCAGTATCCGATCTGGGCGGCCCGGCGTTGCCGCGCGCCTCGATCACCGCGTCGAGCAGTTCGGTCAGCGCGCCCTCATCCTGCAAGGCGCGCAGGCCGGGCGTGTTGGGGCTGGAGATATTGACCGCGAGATAGGTGGCGAGCGGCGCCATGATCCGCGTCATCACCGCATAATCGGCGATCCGGTCGGCCGAATCCTTGTTCGCGCCGATATTGATGCCGAGCACCCCGCCGCGCTGCTGGCGGGCGGCCAGCCGTTTCTCGGCCGTTTCGGCCCCGCCATTGTTGAAGCCCATGCGGTTGATCACCGCGCGGTCCTCGGCCAGCCGGAACAGGCGCGGCCTGGGATTGCCGGCCTGGGGCAGCGGCGTGATCGAGCCCACTTCGGCGAAACCGAAGCCGAGGCCGAGCAGCGCGTCGGGCACTTCGCCATCCTTGTCGAAGCCCGCGGCCATGCCCAGCGGATTGGGGAAGCGGATGCCCGCGACGTCGGTGGCCAGCACCCCGCCGGCGTCCGGTGGCGTGCCCGCCGGCAGCGATTTCAGCATGCGAATCGCGAGTCCATGCGCCCGTTCCGGGTCGATCGCGAACAGGGCGGGGCGAAGCAGGCCGTAAACCATCGCCCGGCCTATGGCAGAGGGTCATTCATGTGTCGATTCGAGGCATTTTCTTGCGCCCAGGCCCGAAAATGACAACATTTTTCAGAATGAATCACGATCCAATGTCGGTTTCCTACAATCCCGTTCAGGCGATTCCACCTATTCGGGATTTGCGACCCGAAGGGCTCGAGGCAGCGATGCAACGAGTTCTCGACTTAACAGGGGCGGCTCCGCAATGCGGGCCGCCCCTTTTTTTCGCCCCGGCCACGCGATTATCGGTTTGAATCCGGCGCCCAAGGTCCCTAAGTGCAAATCCGAGCGAATTGCTCCGATTAGCGAGGTGAGCCGCAGATGCGCCTGTCCAGCATGGCCGATTATGCCGTCGTCACGATGAGCGCCGCCGCGCGCCATTGCGGCGGTGCGCGCGTGTCGGCCGGCGAACTGGCGGAAGAGACCGGCCTGCCGCTGCCCACGGTGCAGAAGCTGGTCAGCCTGCTCGGCCGCGCCGGCCTGCTGCGCTCGGCGCGCGGCGCTGGCGGCGGGCTGCAGCTCGCGCGCCCCGCGGCGGCGATCACGCTGGCCGATATCGTGGAAGCGGTGGAGGGGCCGATCGCGCTCACCGCCTGCGTCGAGGCCGGCAAGCATGATTGTGCGCTGGAAGCCAATTGCACGGTCCGCCCGCATTGGAGCGTGGTCAACGATGCCTTGCGCGGTGCGCTGGCCGATGTGCCGCTGACCCGGCTCGCCAGACTGCCCGCGACCGAACCTGCCCGGGAAGCAACTATATGAATGACGAAGTGAAAATCGAGGACGCGGACGTGACGGATCGCCCGGAAATGGACAGGCCTGAAACCGACAGGCCTGAAACCGACAGGGAAGCCCGCGAGGCCGCCGCGCGCGCCGCCGAATACGAATTCGGCTGGTCGAGCGAGATCGAACAGGAATTCGCGCCCAAGGGGCTGAGCGAGGACACGGTCCGTTTCATCTCGGCCAAGAAGGGCGAGCCCGAATGGATGCTCGACTGGCGGCTCAAGGCCTTCCGGCTGTGGCAGGACATGGAAGAGCCGGACTGGGCCAAGCTCGGCTATCCCGAGATCGATTATCAGGACGCCTATTATTACGCCGAGCCCAAGAAGAAGCCGACGCTGGAATCGCTCGACGAGCTCGATCCGGAGATCAAGGCGGTTTACGACAAGCTCGGCATTCCGATCGCCGAGCAGGAAGTGCTCGCCGGGGTCGAGGGCGCGCGCAAGGTCGCGGTCGATGCGGTGTTCGACAGCGTGTCGGTGGCCACCACTTTCCGCGAGGAGCTGAAGAAGGCCGGCGTCATCTTCCTTTCGATCAGCGAGGCGATCCGCGAATATCCGGAGCTGGTGAAGAAGTGGCTCGGCAAGGTCGTGCCCCAGCGCGACAATTTCTTCGCCACGCTCAACAGCGCGGTCTTTTCCGACGGCACCTTCGTTTACATCCCCGAAGGCGTCCGCTGCCCGATGGAGCTTTCCACCTATTTCCGCATCAATGCGGAGAATACCGGCCAGTTCGAACGCACGCTGATCGTGGCCGACAAGGGAAGCTACGTCTCCTATCTCGAAGGCTGCACCGCGCCGATGCGCGACGAGAACCAGCTCCACGCCGCCGTGGTCGAGCTGGTCGCGCTGGAAGATGCGGAGATCAAATATTCGACCGTGCAGAACTGGTATCCGGGGGATGCCGAGGGCAAGGGCGGAATCTACAATTTCGTCACCAAGCGCGGCCTGTGCCAGGGCGCGCGCAGCAAGATCAGCTGGACCCAGGTGGAAACCGGCAGCGCCGTCACCTGGAAATATCCGAGCTGCGTGCTGAATGGCGAGGATTCGGTGGGCGAGTTCTACTCGGTCGCCGTCACCAACAATTACCAGCAGGCCGATACCGGCACCAAGATGGTGCATAATGGCCGGAACAGCCGCAGCACGATCATCTCCAAGGGGATCAGTGCGGGCAAGTCCAACAACACCTATCGCGGACTGGTCCGCGTCGGACCCAATGCCGACAATGTGCGCAATTTCACCCAGTGCGACAGCCTGCTGCTGGGCGATCGCTGCGGCGCGCATACCGTGCCTTATATCGAGGTGAAGAACCCCTCCGCCCAGATCGAGCACGAGGCGACCACCAGCAAGATCAGCGATGACCAGCTTTTCTACGCCATGCAGCGCGGGCTGGACGAGGAGCAGGCCGTGGCGCTGATCGTCAACGGCTTCGCGAAGGAAGTGCTGCAACAGCTGCCGATGGAATTCGCGGTCGAGGCGCAGAAGCTGCTCGGGATTTCGCTCGAGGGGAGCGTGGGGTGATGACTGACCGCAAGACCCTCCAACTCCGCGATCCGTCAGAGAGCGACGCGCCCGCCATCAAGAAGAAGGGCCGCGGCTGGGAAATTTCGGAGAAGCGGCTCGACACGCTGCATGAGCGCGCGCGCGAGATGCGGCGCGATTCCTCCGAAGCGCACAAGGCGCTGGCGGAGCGCTTCGCCAAGGCCGACCTCGGCCGTTACACCTTCAAGCGGCATGCCGTGGTCGGTTCCGCCATCGTCGATTTCAACTGCCACAATCTCGGCATGGCGATCGCCATCGACGAGGAAGGCGAGAACGACCAGCTAGCCCGCCGCCGCGACAAGAGCCTGGAAGCCGTCGGCATCCGCGTGATGCGGATCAAGGCGAAGGACATCCTCGAAAATATCGACGACGTTCTCGCCCGCATCACCGCCGGCATGCGTGTGCGGATCGCCGACCGGCAGAACGCGCGCCGCGAACACCAACGCCAGGGCGCGCCGAGGGACCGGCGGTGATGGCGTCGAACACCACTCACTTCCGTCATGCTGAACTCGTTTCAGCATCCATCCTGACCCCCGAGCGGACAGTGCGGGCGGAGGAATCGACCCCGGATCAAGTCCGAGGTGACGAAGCTATTTTGAACGAGACGTACTGAAATGCTCAAGATCGAAAACCTCCACGCCGAAATCGACGGCAAGAAAATCCTCAACGGCCTCTCGCTGGAAGTAGGCGCGGGAAAGGTCCATGCGATCATGGGGCCGAACGGCGCGGGCAAGTCCACGCTGGCCTATGTGCTGGGCGGCCGGCCCGGTTACGAGATCACCGAAGGGTCGGCGACGTTTGCCGGGCAGGACCTGCTCGAGCTCGAACCGCATGAGCGCGCCGCCGCCGGCCTGTTCCTGGGCTTCCAGTATCCGGTCGAGATCCCCGGCGTTTCCAATGTCCAGTTCCTGCGCGAAGCGCTCAATTCGCAGCGCAAGGCGCGCGGGGAAGAGCCGCTGTCGGGCGGCGAATTCCTCAAGCTTGCCAAGGAGAAGGCCGGGCTGCTGCGGATGGACATGGAAATGCTCAAGCGGAACGTGAATGTCGGCTTCTCGGGCGGCGAGAAGAAGCGCGCCGAGATGGTGCAGATGGGCATTCTCGATCCGAAATTCGCCGTGCTGGACGAGACCGATAGCGGGCTCGACATCGACGCGCTGAAGATCGTGGGCGAAGGGATCAACGCGATCATGCGCGCGCCGGACAAGGCCGTGCTGCTGATCACCCATTACCAGCGCCTGCTCGATTACGTGAAGCCGGATGTCGTGCATGTGCTGGCCAAGGGCCGCATCGTGAAGACCGGCGGGCCGGAACTGGCGCTCGAGTTGGAGCGCGAGGGTTACGAGGCGGTGGCGGCATGAGCGCAGTCACGCTCCCCACCCGCAAGGAGGAGGAATGGCGCTACGCCGATTTCGGCGTGCTGGAGGCCTTCGCGCCGGAGAGCTTCGCGCAGTGGAAGCATGTCGAACTGGCTGCGGGCGAAACCCGCCGCAAATGCATGGTGCTGGGCGGCGCCGAGCCGGAACTCCACCGCATCCGCATCACGCTGGGCGAGGGCGCGCGCGGCGAGCTGTTCGTCGTCAACAATGGCGGCGATTACACGCGCGTCGAAGTCGTCGTGCATATGGCGAAGGGCGCCCATTTCGAGTTCGGCGGTGTGACGATCGGCGGCGGCGATGTGACGCGCGAATTCGTCACCCGCATCGACCATGCCGAGCCCGGCGCAACTTCGCACCAGGTGGTCCGCGCCGTCCATTGGGGCCGGGCGACCGGCAATTTCCTCGGCCGGATCGACGTCGTGCGCGATGCGCAGAAGACCGATGCGGCGCAGGATTTCCGCGGCCTGCTGCTGGAGAAGGGCGCCACGGTCAATGCCAAGCCCGAGCTGGAAATCTATGCCGATGACGTCAAATGTGCGCATGGCGCGGCCATCGGCCAGCTCGACGAGCAGGCGCGTTTCTACATGGCCGCGCGCGGCCTCTCGCCCGATGTCGCCCGCAAGCTGCTGATCCGCGCCTTCATCGCCGATGCCTTCGCCGCGGTGGAGGATGAGGGCGAGCAGGAGCAGTTGCTGGACGCGGCGCTTGGCACGCTGGCGGAGGCGGTATGAGCGAGATTGCCGCCATGACCCGCCGGGCGGATTTCCCCGGCCTCGTCACCGGCGCGGGCCAGCGCTGGCACTATCTCGATTCCGCCGCCACGGCGCAGAAGCCGCAGGCGGTGATCGATGCGGTGACGCGCGCCATCGGCGTGGATTACGCCACCGTCCATCGCGGGGTCTATTCGCGCTCGGCCGAAATGACGCTCGCTTATGAGGCGGCGCGGCGGCGCGTGGCCGAATTCATCGGCGGCGCGGAGGAGGAGATCGTCTTCGCGCGCGGCGCGACCGAGGCGATCAACCTTGTGGCGCAAAGCTGGGGCGCGGCGAACCTCAAGGCGGGCGACCGAGTGCTGCTGTCGGAGCTGGAGCATCATTCCAATATCGTTCCGTGGCAATTGCTGCGCGATCGCATCGGCTTTGCAATCGACGTCTGCCCGCTGACCGAGGACGGGCGGATCGATCTCGATGCGGCGGAACGGATGCTGACGGCGGATCACAAGCTGGTCGCCTTCGCGCATGTTTCCAACGTGCTCGGCTCCGTGCTCGATGCGCGGCGCGCGGCCGATCTGGCCCATGCCGTCGGCGCGAAGATCCTGCTCGACGGCTGCCAGGCCGTGCCGCGCATTCCGGTGGATGTCGCCGCGCTGGATTGCGATTTCTACGCCTTTTCAGGGCATAAGCTCTATGGCCCGACCGGGATTGGTGCGCTGTGGGCGCGCTACTCCATTCTTGACGCCATGCCGCCATGGCAGGGTGGCGGATCGATGATCGACCGGGTGACCTTCGAGAAGACCACCTATGCCCCGGCGCCGCAGCGCTTCGAAGCGGGCACGCCGGCTATTGTCGAAACGATCGGGCTGGCGGCGGCCTGCGATTATGTCGATGCGATCGGGCTCGAGGCCATCCATGCGCATGAGGCGCGGCTGGTGGCGCAGTTGCGCGAGGCGTTGCGCGGCAAGAACGACGTGACCGTGTTCGGGCCGGAAGATGCCGCCGGTATCGTCAGTTTCGCGCTGGACGGGGTTCATCCGCACGATCTCGGCACCATATTGGATGAGGAAGGCGTGGCGATCCGCGCCGGCCATCACTGCGCGCAGCCGCTGATGGAACATCTCGGCGTGCCGGCGACGGCGCGCGCCAGTTTCGGCATTTACAGCGATGAGGATGATGTCGCGGCGCTGCTGCGCGGCATCGAGCGTACCAAGAGGATTTTCGGATGAGCGAGACCGGCGAGAAGAAGCAGTATGTCGCTGCGCCGCCGCCCAATGAGCAGGTGATCGGCGTGGACAAGCCGCCGCGCGCGCGGGTGGAGGATGCTGCCGTGGAAGCGGAGGCTGCCGCGCAGAAGCTTGTGCGCAAGAAGGACTATCTCGAAGGCTTCCTGGCGAAAAAGCCCGCCGATGCCGCCGCCGGGGAGCCGGGTGGCGCGCTGTACGAGGCGGTGATCGAGGCGCTTAAGGAGATCTACGATCCGGAAATCCCGGTGAATATCTACGATCTCGGCCTGATCTATGGCGTGGAGGTCACGCCCGATGCCGATGCCGAGATCACCATGACGCTGACCACGCCGCATTGCCCGGTGGCGGAAAGCATGCCGGGCGAAGTCGAACTGCGCGCCGGCTCCGTGCCCGGCATCCGCAGCGCAGAAGTCAATCTCGTCTGGGACCCGCCATGGGACCCGGCCAAGATGAGCGACGAGGCGCGGCTCGAGCTGGGGATGCTGTGACCGCATTGGCCCCACCCTTGACGGTCGAGCTGGCCGATTATGGCGATCCGCTGCATGCGGCGGATATATTGCTGCTGCTCGATGCCTATGCGCGCGATCCGATGGGCGGCGGCGAGGCGCTGAGCGAGCATGTGCGCGAGACGCTCGTACCCGCACTGGCCGCGCAGCCCGGCGCCTTCACATTGATCGCGCGGCTGGGCGACGAGGCGGTGGGCCTCGCCAATTGCTTCATGGGTTTTTCCACTTTCGCCGCGAAGCCGCTGGTCAATATCCACGATATGGTCGTGCTGGAAGGCCATCGCGGGCGCGGCATCGGCCGGGCGCTGTTCGCCGCCATCGAAGCCGAAGCCCACCGCCGCGGCGCCTGCAAGGTCACGCTCGAAGTGCTGAGCGGCAACGAGCCCGCCAAGGCGCTCTATTCCTCGCTGGGCTATGGCCAGTACGAACTCGATCCCGCCGCCGGACAGGCGCTGTTCTGGCAGAAGAGGCTGACATGACCGAAACCAAGACCCGCACCCGCCCCGCCGCCGTCATCCTGACGCCCGCCGCCGAGCAGCGCATTGCCGATTTGATGGCCAAGGCGCCCGAAGGCGCGATCGGGGTGAAGCTCTCCACGCCGCGCCGCGGCTGTTCGGGGCTCGCCTATTCGGTCGATTACGTGAGTGAAGAGCAGGGTTTCGACGAGAAGATCGAAACCCCGGGCGGCACTTTCTACATCGACGGCGCCAGCGTGCTCTATCTCGTGGGCAGCACGATGGACTGGGTGGAGGACGATTTCACCGCCGGCTTCGTGTTCGACAATCCCAACGCCAAAGGCGCTTGTGGCTGCGGTGAGAGCTTCATGGTATAAGCGGCGCATGGCTTCGAGTGACCGCGAAAGAAAGCTGAGACAGGAGGCGTTTCTTCGCGCCTTTGAGATGCGGCGGCGGGCGCGAGAACAGCCTCATGCGCAATTGGAGGCCAAATTCCGCGAGCTCGCGGAATCGATCGAGCGCGAGTTGCGGGCTTTCCAATCGCATATCAGGGAATTGCAGAAGGGAACGGGACCCAAGCCTGATTTCCGCCTGCTCCGGCACCGCAGGCGTCGCCCGCCCGAGGCCGGCCTGCCGCAACCGGCCGTGCCGCCCAAGGGGCCGCTGCCCCTGCAGGGTGGGGCCGAAGCCCCGCTCGATTTTCAGTAACGGTCGAACTCTTCGCCGACTTCCTCGGCGATGAATTCCAGCAGCGCCCGGTCATAGGCGTCGATCTGGCCGTTGGCGGCGATCATCCCGTCGAGCCAGTCCTTCTCCGCCAGGTCCACCGCGCCCGCCTCGGCGGCGCGATCCGCCCGGCTCGGCTGCCGCGACTGCCTGCCGAATACTTCGCCGAAGGCAGTCGGCGCTGCCCGCGCCATGCCGGCCATGAAACCGCCCACGCGCACGCGATTGTCGGCGATGAAGCTTTCCAGCTCCAGCATGCGCTCGTGGCTGAGATGGGCGGATTCGGAGGCGAAGCCCATCAGGTAATTGGCCACGCCCTGCACGAATAGCCGCTTCCATTCGGCGGCATTGTCGGCATCGACGCTGGCATCCTTCAGGCGGAACAGCATCTCGGCCTCGCGCCGGCTCACCGCGGCGGGGCGGTCGCTGGCGGACCCGAAGATCACCCGGCGCAAAATGCGGCATTCGGCCTCGCTCACATGGCTGTCGGACAATTCGCCGCCACAGCGCGTCGGGCCGGTGCCGGTCAGCACTTCGCGTTCGACCTGTTCGAGCACGAAGCTCTTGAGGCTCTCGGGCACATTGCGCGCGCGTTCGACGATGCCGGCCAGCAGTTCGAGCTCGGTCAGCGAGCAGACCTTGCCGTCCTGCCGGACCTGCGCGATCAGCCATTCGGCCTCGCTCTCATTGGCATAGCCGCGCGGATCGGTTCCGTTGAGGACATATTCGCTGATCGCCTCGACGAAGAAATCGCTCCATTCCAGAGTCGGGCTGGCGATGGCGCGCTGGAGGCCGAAAATCGCCTCCGCTTCGGCCTGGGTGATGTTCCCGCTGGCCCAGCCGGCCTGGCGCAATGCGCGGATTTCGTCGGAAGAGATGGCGGCATCGGTGGCTGCGTGGCGCGCGATATCGGCGAATTGGACAGTCATGATGGGATCCCCCTGTTCGCCGCACTATCGCCCGGCGAGGTTAAGCGGAGGTTATCTGCGCGCCTTCTTCAGCGCCTCCACGCAGGCCACCCGGTCGACATCGCGCCCATCGCTCGCCCGCCGCGCTTCGAGATAGGTCGCCACGGGCTCTCCGGCGGGGCGCAGCGGATAGAGGAATATGTCCAGCACGCAGGCCTGCCCGGCGAATTGCAGCTTGCGCATGTCACCCTCGGCCACGTCCAGCCGCGGCTGGCCGAATTGCTGGATCAGCCCCGCCCGGTCCTGCTGGATCACGCCGTCGAGCCCGCGCATATGCATCACTTGCGGCGCGCGGAAGCCGGGCGCCGGCGGCGCGGAGGGGCGGGTCGGCGGCACCGGTACCGAGACGGAGGGCCGCGCCGCGCCCGGCACGGTGGGCGTGGCCGGCCCGCGCGCGGCGGGTACCGCGGCGCAGGCCGCCAGCAGGGGCAGCAATAGGAGCGTCGCTATCGCGCGCATGTCAGCTTCGTTTCTTGCGATGGATGAGATGGGTGGCGCCCGCCGCGCCGAGCACGGGGGCCAGGAAATTGGCGAAGGGCACTGCCAGCAGCAGCGCGATCGCGCCGCCGAGCAGGAAACGCTCCAGCTTTGAGGCCGGGGCGAGGTCCGCCGCATCGCGCCGGTGGCGCAGCCAGACCATGTCCTGCAATTCGCGCCCCAGCAGCACGGCATTGACGAGCAGGAACAGCAGCGCCGTGCCCACCCCCGTCACCAGCAGGGCCAGCGCGAAGGGCAGCACCAGCAGGTTGACCAGCAGCGCGCGGCCGGCGGATTTCAGGCTTTCGGCGATCTGTTCGCCCAGCGGCAGGTCGCGCGCGGCATCCGCCTGCTGCGGATAATGCCGCGCCTCCACCGCCTGCACCACTTCGTCGGCGAAGAACTGGATCACGGCCATGGCAACGATCCGCCAGGTCAGCCACAGCCACACCAGCGCCAGAAACAGGGAGGCGATTCCGCGCAGGCTCCCCGCGCCCGTGAACAGCGAATCGGACAGGCCCGCCCATGCCAGCAGCCAGTCCAGCCCATACCAGCCGGCCGTGCCGATCAGCACGAACAGCACGAGGGTGACGGCGATGCTTTTCAGCAGGATGCGCAGCACCCGGCCATCGGCCAGTTGCGCCAGCGCGAGCATCAGCGATGTTACGACGGAAGCCATCTGCCCTTGCGATTGCGCGCCGGGCAGGCCAAGTCAACGCCCGCAAAACAACCCGCCATGCCACCTCGCTCGCCGCGGCCGGGTCGGTTGGCCGCCATTTCCACAAAGCTTCCGGAGTTTTCATGTCCGAACCCAGATATGACGTTATCGCCATCGGCAATGCCATCGTCGACGTGATGGCGCATTGTACCGACGAACTGATCGAAGAGCTCGGTCTGACCCGTGGCGGTATGATGCTGATCGACGAGACGCAGGCGCAGGACCTGTATGACGCGATGGGCCCGGCGCAGGAGATTTCCGGCGGTTCGGCGGCCAACACGCTGGCCGGCCTTTCGGCGCTTGGCGCGCAATGCGCCTTTATCGGCCAGGTGGCGGATGACCAGCTCGGCGCCGTCTTCGCGCATGACATTCACGCCGTGGGCATCGATTTCGACACGCCCAAGCGCGCCGGCGATCCGTCCACGGCGCGTTGCCTGATCTTCGTCACGCCCGACGGGCAGCGCACGATGAACACCTTCCTCGGCGCCTCGCAATTCCTGCCGGCGACCGCGCTGAACGAGGAAGCGATCGGCGGCGCCGCGATCCTCTATCTCGAAGGCTATCTGTGGGATCCGGAGGAACCGCGCGCGGCCATGCGCCGGGCGATCGAGACGGCGCGCGCGGCGGGCCGCAAGGTCGCTTTCACCCTGTCGGACGCTTTCGTGATCGACCGCCACGGTGACGATTTCCGCGAATTGCTGGCCTCGGGGATGATCGACATCCTGTTCGCCAACAAGGTCGAACTGGCGGCGATCACCGGCAAGGATGATTTCGAGGAAGGCCTCGCCATGCTCTCCCCGCAAGTGCCGGTGCTGGTCGTCACCCGCAGCGAGGACGGGGCGGTGGCCATCGCCAATGGCGAGCGCGCCGAAGTGGCGGCGGAGCCGATCGAGAAGGTCGTCGACACCACCGGCGCGGGCGATCTCTTCGCCGCCGGCTTCCTGTTCGGCCATGTGCGCGACCGCGATCTCGAAACCTGCCTGCGCATGGGCTCCATCGCCGCGGCCGAGATCATCAGCCATATGGGCGCACGCTCCGAAGTGGATCTCGCGGCGCTGGTGAAGGAAAAGCTGGGCTGATTCGCAGCCAGCCGGAACCCGGCGGAAAATCTCCGCCGGGTTCCGGCTCGGCAATTCGATCGTGCCGGAGATGTGCATCCGCCGGCCTGATCATCGCGCGACGATGTAGGAAAGCACAAAATGAGCGGCGGCCGGCCTGGCGGACGCCGCTCATGGAGAGCTTAACCGTTCAGCGGCGTCCCGGTGAGCAGATCGTCAAGGAATAGCGACATCAGCATCGGCTGCCCGGTGACGCCGGCCTTGGCATAGACCTGGCTGAGCTGCGAGCGCACGGTGCCGCCAGCGGCGCCCCGCGCGGCGGCGATTTCCGCGATCGAACAACCCTTCAATGCGAACAGGGCGACCTCCGCCTCGGCTGGCGAAAGCGCCCATTCGGAGAACCGCTCTTCCATCAGCCGGGCGAGTGCGCCTTGTGCGATGGCAAGCGCGCGCTCGTGGCGCTGCGCTTCCTGCGACAATCTGCGGAGGGTGAAGGCGCCATAGGCGATCCCGCATAGCAGCGCGAAGCCGACCAGAAGATCCAGCGCGGAAAAGCCAAGCGCACGATTCCCGGCGGCTCTTTCGCCAATGGCATCGGCCAGGAAATAGATCGCGGCCACGCCTTGCAGAGCGATCACTGCCCACGCCGTCACGATCCTCCGGTCGCGCTTTCCGGCCATGCTACTTGTGCTGATGCCCTTCGTTTGAACTTCTGCTTATGGGCGCTGCTGCCCGTTGGTCCTAGCGACCCTAGCGACAATCGTCCGCTGGAGGAACGTTATGGATGACAAGTTCCAAGCCGCGCTGACCAAGGTGCCCGCCGTCACGCTCGGATTCTGGATCATAAAGATTCTCGCCACCACGTTCGGCGAGACCATGGGTGATACGGTCAGCATGAGCTGGCTTGGCGAAACCACCGAAGCGGCCGGGCAATCGGGCCTGAACGGCTATCTGGTGGGCACGGCGTTGTTTGGCGGCTTGCTGGCACTTCTGGTCGCGGCGCAGATCAGGGCGCGCCACTTCCATCCATTCCTCTATTGGGCGACGATCATCGCCTCGACCACGGCCGGAACGACCCTGGCGGATTTCGCCACTCGCTCGCTCGGCATCGGGTACCCCGGCGGGTCGCTCCTGCTGCTATCGGCTGTGCTCGCCTCGCTGCTCATCTGGCACCGCGCGCTGGGCAGCATCTCGATCAGCTCGGTCCATGAACCGAGCGCCGAGCTCTATTACTGGATCACGATCACTTTCTCGCAAACGCTGGGCACCGCGCTGGGTGACTGGGTGGCGGATGGACCGCTGGGCTATGCCGGGGCGTCGGCGATCTTTGGCGGGGCGCTGGCGCTGGTCGCGGCAGCCTATTTCCGATCCCGCATCAGCCATGTCGCGCTGTTCTGGCTCGCCTTCATCCTCACCCGGCCGCTCGGTGCCGTGGTTGGCGACCTGCTGGACAAGCCGGTGGCGGATGGCGGGCTCGCGCTGAGCCGTGCGGCGGCGTCGCTGGTTCTGGCCGCCGCCATTACCGTGTTGATCGTGGTGGTGCCGCAGCGCCCTGGCGCCGCGCGGCAGCATTAGCGTTTCCGTTCCCGCGCCACTTCGCGCCAGCCGATATCGCGGCGGCAGAAGCCGGTGGGGAAGTCGATCGCGTCCACCGCCGCATAGGCTTTCGCCTGCGCTTCGGCGGTGGTCGCGCCGCGCGCGGTGACGTTGAGTACGCGGCCGCCATTGGCGAGGAGCCGATCGCCGGCGTCTTCCAGCTTCGTTCCGGCGTGGAAGACCTTGGCGCCGCCTTGTTCCGCGACGCCGATACCGCGGATCGCGCCGCCCTTTTCGGGCGTTCCCGGATAGCCTTTGGCCGCCATCACCACGGTCAGCGCGCTGTCTTCCGAGAAATGCGGCGGCTCCATTGCGGCGAGGCGGTTTTCGGCGCAGGCGAGCATGTATTCGCCCAGATCGCCTTCCAGCCGCATCATCAGCACCTGGCATTCGGGATCGCCGAAGCGGCAATTATATTCGACCAGCTTGGGGCCCTGTTCGGTCAGCATCAGCCCGGCATAGAGCACGCCGGAATAGGGCATGCCCTCATCCGCCAGCGTCCGCACGGTGGGGGCGATGATGCGGTCGATCGCTTCGGCGCGCAGCGCCGGGGTCAGCACCGGGGCCGGGCTGTATGCGCCCATGCCGCCGGTATTGGGGCCGGTATCGCCTTCGCCCACGCGCTTGTGATCCTGCGCGCTGCCGAAGGGCAGGATCGTCGCGCCGTCGGTGATGGCGAAGAAGCTCGCTTCCTCGCCCTCCATGAATTCCTCGATCACCACTTCGGCGCCGGCGCTGCCGAAGCCGCCGCCGAACATGTCGGCCAGCGCTTCCTCCGCCTCGGCGCGGCTTTGCGCGATCACGACGCCCTTGCCTGCCGCCAGTCCGTCGGCCTTGAGCACGAAAGGCGGCGTGAAGTCATCGAGCGCCTGCACCGCCTGTTCGAGCGAGGTGGTGCGGATATAGCCGGCCGTAGGAATGCCGGCGCGATCGCACAGATCCTTGGTGAAGCCCTTGCTGCCTTCGAGCTGCGCCGCCGCCTTGCTCGGGCCGAACACGGCGATGCCCTCTGCGCGCAGCGAATCCGCGAGCCCGTCCACCAGCGGCGCCTCGGGCCCGATCACGACGAGGCCGATGCGCTTGTCGGCGCAGAATGCCGCGATGGCGGCGTGGCTGGCCACATCGAGCGTGACGAGCGCGGCATGATCTGCGATCCCGGGATTTCCGGGGGAGGCATAGAGCCTGTCCTCGTTCTCGGTGATCAGCCGGGATTGCGCCAGCTTCCAGGCCAGCGCATGTTCGCGTCCGCCCGACCCGAGAAGAAGGATGTTCATGGCCGGCCCTTTCCCTGACGATTATCCAAGCGGCGATCCGCAATCCGGTGGCGGGCTGGTAGCCAAGGGGCAGGCCGGCGACAACGCCGCACCGCTCTCCATCACCGAGATTTCGCAGGCGCTGAAGCGCATGGTGGAGGACCGGTTCGGCTATGTGAAGCTGCGCGGGGAGCTTTCCGGCGTGAAGCGGGCGGCTTCGGGCCATCTCTATTGCGGGCTGAAGGACGAGAAATCCGTCATCGACGGGGTGATGTGGCGCGGCACCGCCCAGCGGCTGAATTTCCTGCCCGAGGATGGGATCGAAGTCGTCGCCAGCGGCAAGATCACCACCTATCCCGGTCGTTCGAAATACCAGATCGTGATCGAGCGGATGGAGATCGCGGGCGAGGGCGCCCTGCTCGCCCTGCTGGAGAAGACCCGCAAGCGGCTGGAAGCGGAAGGGCTGTTCGCGCCCGAACGCAAGCGGCCACTGCCGTTCCTGCCCGATGTGATCGGCGTCGTGACGTCGCCCACCGGCTCGGTGATTCGCGACATCCTCCATCGGCTGGCGGATCGCTTTCCCAGCCGGGTGCTGGTCTGGCCGGTGCTGGTGCAGGGGCAGGGTTCGGTTGAACAAATTGCAGCCGCCTTGCGGGGCTTTTGCGGCATGGATGCAAATGGCCCGATTCCGCGCCCGGACCTGCTGATCGTGGCGCGCGGCGGCGGCTCGATCGAGGACCTGTGGGGCTTCAATGAAGAGGCGGTGGTCCGCGCCATCGCCGATTCGCCGATCCCCGTAATCAGCGCGGTCGGCCACGAAACAGACACCACGCTGGCCGATTTCGCTGCCGATATGCGCGCACCGACGCCCACCGCGGCGGCCGAGATGGCCGTGCCTGTGCTGCGCGATCTTGCCGCGACGATCGACGAATTCGGCCTGCGCCAGCGCAAATGCGCGCTGCGCCCGGTGCAGCTCGGCCGCGAGAGGCTCGAAGCGCGCGTCGCCCGCCTGCCCAGGCCCGAGGCGCTGGCCCAGCAAGCCACGCAAAAGCTTGACGATTTGGGCGAAAGGTTGCGCCGTGGCCTCGCCGACAGGGCCGCGCAGGCGCGCGAGCAATTGCAGGCGGACAAGGCGCGATTGTCGGCGCCGCTGCTGCGTTCGCGGCTCGATCAGGCGCGGCAAAGGCTTGGTTCGGCACGACTGACACCAGCCCTGGTGCAGCGCCCGCTGGCGGAAAGGCGCGACCGGCTCGCCTCGATCTGGCGGCTGGCCGAACAGCTCCATCCCGATCGCCCACTGCAGCGCGGCTATGCCATGGTGCTCGACGAGGGGGGCCGCCCGGTGACCGACAGCGCGGCGGCGAAGAAGGAGCCTGCCCTCACGCTCAAATTCCGCGACGGCAGGCTTGACGTCGTGCCGGCAAGCGCACCCCGCCGCCCGTCGCGCCCCCGCCCCGCCCCGCCGCCGGGCGAGCAGCCGAAATTGCTTTGACACCGCTGGATTGGTAAGGCCGTGCCCATGTTGATGTCCTCCGGCGAGAAAGCCGCCACCCTGATCTACGGCGCCAACGGATTCCGCGTGGTGAAGCCCGGCCGTTTCGTTACCTGCGCAGCCACAGGCGAGCCCATCGCGCTCGAAGAACTGCGTTACTGGAGCGTCGAGCGGCAGGAGCCCTATGCGACGCCGCAAGCGGCCACACGGCGCCTGCTCGAAGACTCGTGACGCTCCGCACCCTGTGCGCTGCGGCCGCCCTGTTGGCCGCTTGCACCGCGCCGCCCGGCGATGATGCCCTTGCCGCGCCCGCCGCGGAGCCTGCGCAGGTGCCTGCCGTGAAGCCGGCGCCGGAAGGGCCCGCCAATTTCACCTTTTCCGGCGAACTGACCCAGGGCGGCTGGATTCTCGGCCGCGCGCCGGCGGGCACGGTTTCCGCCTCGCTCGGCGATCAGGCGCTGGAACTCGACGATGAGGGCAATTTCTTCGCCGCCTTCGACCGCGATGCGGGCCCTTCCGCCACGCTTTCCGCAACCATGGCCGATGGCCGCGTGATCGAAAGCCTCGTGACGGTTTCCCCGCGCGAGTGGCAGATCGAACGGGTCAATGTCGCCAAGCAGCCGGGTGGTGGGCCGAGCGAGGCCTTCATGCGCCGCCGCAAGCCCGAACTCGAACAGATCTGGAATGCGCGGGCGCAGGAAACCGGCGCCCAGGGCTGGCGCGAGCATTTCATCTGGCCGGTTACCGGGCGGATTTCGGGCCGTTTCGGCTCGCAGCGCATCTATCGCGGCGAGCCGGGCAGCTATCACACCGGGATCGACATCTCGACCGGCACCAGCGGCACGCCCTTCGTCGCCCCGGCGGATGGCGTGGTGGTGCTCGCGGCGGAGGAGCCCTTCTCGCTCGAGGGCCACCTGATCATGATCGACCATGGGGACGGCCTCAACAGCGCCTTCCTGCATTGTTCGGAGATCGATGTGAAGGTCGGCCAGGCCGTCAAGCAAGGCCAGATGCTCGGCCGCATCGGCTCCTCCGGCCGCGCCACGGGGCCGCACCTCCACTGGAGCGTCAAATGGCGGGATGCACGGCTCGATCCGCTGCTGCTGACCGGCCCGATGCCCTGAGAGCCTGGCGATTTCCGTCTTTCCAAGCGAGCGCCGGCATCGCGTCTGGCGGTTGCTCCTCCTGATTTTCCTGGTGCTGGGGCTCGGGCTCGGCGGCGTCTGGTGGCGTTCGCCGCTGCCGGTGTGGAACACTGCCGGCGGTCTCACGCTGGTGCCACTCGATGTGTCGCCACGCAGCCTGGGGCCGGTCCGTTTCCTCCGCGGATGGCACTTGCAGAGCTTCGACAGCCGTTTCGGCGGCTATTCGGCGCTGATCCGCCTAGGCGATGGACGGTTCCTGGCTGGAAGCGACCGGGGGTACAGCCTGACGTTCCCGCAGCCCGGAACGAAGGCCTGCTGCTCCGATATTCGGCAACTCGCGCAAACGAATGACTGGGATAAGCGCCAGTCGGACATGGAATCGCTGACCCGCGATCCCGGTACGGGGCGGGTCTGGGCCGGTTATGAATACACCAATGAAATTGTGCGCTACGAATCGGATCTCAAAAGCAGCACTTTTGTCGCTCCGCCGCAAATGCATCACTGGGCAGAGAATGGCGGCCCTGAAGCGATCGCTCACCTGTCGGATGGGCGCTTCATCGTCCTAGCGGAGGTCGATCCCGGCTGGGCCGAGAGCAGTTCGCCCGGCTTGCTGTTCCCTGGCGATCCGCTGGAGGGCGGCGAGCCGGTCGCGTTCCGTTTCCGGCGGCCCGACGGGTTTCGCGCTGTGGACATGGCGCAATTGCCCGATGGGCGCGTGCTGATCCTGCTGCGCAAGGTGGTGTGGGGCATTCCGCCCGGTTTTCGCAGCCGGGTGATCGTCGCCGACCCCGCGCAAATCGCGCCTGGCGGGATGTGGAGCGGCAAAACGCTGTTCGATATCGGCGATCCGCTGCCGACGGAAAATTTCGAAGGGCTGGCGATCGATCCGCAGGAGAACGGCCATGTCCACCTGTGGCTGATTTCCGACGACAATACGGCGAAATATCAGCGGACCCTGCTGTTCGAATTCGATTGGGACCCACGCAAAAAGGCGCGCGGCCAAGGCCGCACGCCCGATTGATCATTCGATTGGAGGCTGGCGCGCGCGGGCGCCGGAAGCTCAGGCGGCGGCCTGCGCCTTCTTCAGCTCGCGCTTCACCTTGCGGGCGCGCGGGCTCAGCTTCTCGTCGGAGGTCTTCAGCAGCCAGTTGTCGAGGCCGCCATTGTGCTCGACCGAGCGCAGGCCATGCGTCGAAACGCGGAACTTGAAGCCACGGTCCAGCTTTTCGCTCAGCAACGTCACGTTCTGCAAGTTGGGCAGAAAGACGCGCTTGGTCTTGTTGTTGGCGTGGCTCACATTGTGGCCGATCTGGCGGCCCTTGCCGGTCAGTTCGCAGATGCGCGACATGGTTTTCTCTCGGGTTTTCGAATTGGTGCCGATGTTCGGAAAGCGGCGCGCATAGCGGCGAGGCCGCCACTCGTCAAGCAATCCGGCTATTGAGCGGCACCGCCATTGCCGCCCGCCGCGCCGGGCGCTAGCGCCGCTGGCATGGCAAGCTGGCCGCTCCCCGCCCCCATGGCACGTGCGCTCGAACTCGCGCGGCAGGCCGCGCTTGCGGGCGAAGTGCCGATTGGTGCGGTGGTGGTCAAGGATGGCGCCGTGCTGGGCGAAGCGCATAACGCGCCGCGCGAGCTTAGCGATCCCACTGCCCATGCGGAGATACTGGCGCTGCGCCGCGCGGCCGAAAAGCTCGGCAGCGAACGGCTCGAAGGCTGCGAATTATGGGTCACGCTGGAACCCTGCGCGATGTGCGCGGGCGCGATCGCCCACGCCCGAATCGCCCGGCTCTATTATGCCGCACCCGATCCCAAGGGCGGCGCGGTCGAGCATGGTGCGCGCGTGTTCGAGCAGAAGCAGTGTCTGCACCGGCCCGAAGTCTATTCGGGCATGGGTGAGGCTCCGGCGGCGGAATTGTTGCGCGAATTCTTTGCCGCCCGGCGCTGATTCGCGGCTTTCGCCGAATTTACAGCCCGCGCCAGATTTTCGCCGGCTGCGAATCGGCCGGGCCGGAGCGCGCCGCGTCGCATGGCGCGGGCAGGAAGTCCTTGCCGTAGCAAAGCCGCATTTCCTCCAGCCAACCCCTTTCGTTGAGCTTGAGCCCCACATGTTCGGGCCGCCAGTGCGGATTGGCGTCGGCAAAGGTCTTGCGTATGTCGCCGGCCGTCAGCCCGGGACGGCGCGAGAGCCGGTCGAAATCGGGCCAGCGCAGGCTGCTCCAGAGGATGCGGGTGATCCGGAAATAGCTTTCCGGGCGGAAGGACATGCAGCTGCCATGCTTGGCCCATTCCTCGGCCAGCAGCCGAGCGGATGGCGTCATGCACAGGTTGCGCGCCAATTCGCGCGGCGTGAGTTCGCGCCGTATCGGGCACCATTGCGGCCATCCGCTGCCATGCCCATCGGGCCACAGGCCGTGGACGATGAAACCGAAACGGCCGCCGCGCCCCGAACATTGCCGCTCGTCCGCCCGGCTGTTCTGCCGCGTCCGGCAATATTCGGGCGACCAGCTGAGGGCGAGCGTATAGCCGCTGACGGGCATTTGCCGCGTCGCCTCGTCCTGCTGCACGCGCGGCACGCTGACCGGCCCCTGCTGCACGCGGCACTGATAGGCCTGCGCATGCGCGGTGGCCGGCACGGCCAGTGCCGCTATCGCCATTGCGGCGAGGCGCATGGTCAGTCGAATGCTGCGGGATCGGCCGGTTTCTCGCCCGCGAACCAGGCCAGCGCATCTTTGCGGAAGAGATAGACGACGGCCGCCACTTCCAACGCATAGACGATCAGCCCGATCACATTGGTCAGGCTGAACAGGTGCATCAGCATTCCCGGCACGGAGATCAGGCTGAGCGCAAGCAGCACGACGAGCACCCATTTCGCCAGGCCCAGCGCCTTGCGCGCGATCAGGAACCACAACAGCAGGTAGATCGCCATGCCGAACACGAAGGACCCGATCACGATGCCGCTGCCCGCGCCGAGTTCGGCGAGGGCGGGTTCGTTTTCGATCTGCTGGACCATGCCGCCATAGCTCATCAGGAAGCTGACGACGCTGAGTGCGAGCGAGGCCAGGAACAGCCGCTCGAACATGATGATGGATTCGGGCCGCATTTCATCCCCCTTTTGGCAAAACTCCCGCTTGCATCCTGCGCGAGGATTGCCGCGCGCGCAATGCCGCGCGCCGCCTCACATGGGTGCGAAATCGAGCCCGATATCGGCGGCCGGGGCGCTCTGCGTCAGGCGGCCGACAGAGACGTAATCGACACCGGTGGCGGCGATGCCGCCAATGGTCTCCAGCGTCACGCCGCCAGAGGCCTCGGTGGCGGCGCGTCCGGCGATCAGCGCCACGGCTTCGCGCAGGGTCGGCGGGCCCATATTGTCGAGCAGCAGATGATCGGCGCCTGCTGCCAGGGCCGGCTCGATCTGGTCGATCCGGTCCACCTCGCAGATGATCCGTTCCACGCCGGCATCGCGCGCACGGCGCACCGCTTCGCCGACATTGCCGGCGACGAGGATGTGGTTGTCCTTGATCATCGCCGCGTCCCACAGGCCCATGCGGTGATTCTGCGCGCCGCCCATGCGGGTGGCGTATTTTTCGAGATGGCGCAGGCCGGGGATCGTCTTGCGCGTATCGAGCAGCACACACTCGGTTTCGCCCATCGCCCGCACATATTCGCGAGTCATAGTGGCGATGCCGGTGAGGTGCTGCACGGTGTTCAATGCGCTGCGCTCGGCGGTGAGCAGGGCGCGGGCATTGCCGGACAGACGCATCAGGTCCGCGCCGGGCTCCACCGCTTCGCCTTCTTCGGCCAGCAGCTCGATCTCCATCTCCGGATCGAGCGCACGGAAGAAGGCTTCGGCGATCGGCAGGCCGGCCACCACGCAGGCAACGCGGCTGTCCATCACGCCGGAGAACCGCGCTTCGGGCGGGATCACGCTTTCGGCGGTGACGTCATGGCCGCCGTCCGGCAGGCCTTCCCCCAGATCCTCGGCCAGAGTGGCGCGGACGAATTCGGGAAGGTCGAAGCCGGGCAGGATGAATGTGTTCATGCGCGGCCTGTGGAACATCTTTTGTCCGGCCTCAAGCGCGGGCGCCCGAGGCCGGACAAAGGCTGGAAGGAATTAATGCACGAAGCGCGCGACCACGTCGCGATAGGAACGGCTGACTTTCACTTCCGCACCCGAATCGAGCACCAGGAAGCATTCGCCATTGGTGTGCGGCTTCACCTGGCGGACCTGGTCGAGATTGACGATGGTCGAGCGGTGCACGCGCTGGAACACGCGCGGATCGAGCCGCCGTTCGAGATCCTTCATCGTCTCGCGCAGCACCAGCGAATTGTCGCCGGTGGAGATGATCATGTAATCGCCGGCGGCCTCGATATGCTCGATCGTGCCGACATCGACGCGGAATATCTGCCCGCGATCCTTGACGTTGATCATCCGCTCGTATCGATTGGCGCCTTCCTCGTCGGCGGGCAGGTTCTCCATTGCCTCCGGCGCGACTTCGGCCAGCACGTCCTTGAGTTTCTCGGCCTCTTCCACCGAACGCTTCTCGGAAATGCGCGTGCGCACACGTTCGAGCGTGTCGGCCAGCTTGCCCTCGTCGACCGGCTTCATCAGGTAGTTGACCGCATTCGCCTCGAAGGCGCGGATCGCGTGTTCCTGATATGCGGTGACGAAGACGAATAGCGGCGGATCGATCTCCATGACGCCGCCGACCACCGAAAAGCCGTCGAATCCCGGCATCTGGATGTCGAGGAAGACGAGATCGGGTTTCTCGGTCTTGATCGCCCGGATCGCCTCGCGGCCATTGGCGCAGGTGCCGATCACTTCCACGTCGGGAAAGGCCTGCAGCCGCAATTCCAGGCCCTGGATGGCGAGCTTCTCGTCGTCGACGATGAGGGTTCTGATGGTCATGCGTTTGTTCCGATTGCCCGCGGAGCGGGTGGGGGGGTGGTAACTGGCGGGAGCGAGGGCCGGGCGACTTCCGGCTCGTCCGATTCCGCCTTTTCGTAGGGAATCTCGATAATCACGGTGAAACCGCCATCGGCGGGCGTCTGGATTTCGAAGCGGTGTTCCTCGCCATAGGCCTGCTGCAAGCGATCGCGGATATTGGCCAAGCCAACGCCCGTGGAAACCGAACGATCCCCGAACAGCTGGCTATCGGGAACGCGCTGGTCAACCATGCGGGGCTGCAGGCCGGGGCCGGTATCGGAAACGGTCATGCGCAGCCGGTTGCCGATCTTCTGCGCCGAAAGGCTGATCCGCGCACCCTCTTCCTGCGGCGAAACCGCATATTTGATGGCGTTTTCCACCAATGGCTGCAGCAGCAGCGAAGGAATGTAGGCATCGGCCGCCGCGGGATCGATCTTGAACACGGTGCGCAGCCGTTCCTCGAAGCGCATCCGCTCGATCTCGAGATAGAGCTTCAGCGTTTCGACTTCCTGCTCCACCGTCACCTTGCCGCTCGGCTGGGCGACGAGCGTGTGCCGCAGGAAGCTGGAAAGGCGCGTGAGCATGGCATTGGCCGGCTCGGTCTGCCTCAGCAGCACCAGTGTGCTGATCGAATTGAGCGTGTTGAACAGGAAATGCGGGTTGAGCTGGTATCGCAGCATGGCCAGCTGCGCGATCGTCGCCTGCGCCTCGAGCCGTTCGAGCCGGTCGGCCTGTTCCTCCACCTGGAGGAAGAAATTGACTGCGTAATACAGCGCCGACCATGCGCCCAGCAGCGTGAGGTCGAGATAGAAATAGATCAGGAAACGCTGCGCCAGCGTCGCCTCGCGGTCGGGATAGATGACGCCGGCCAGCCAGCCGTCGATCAGCGCATAGACCGTCACCGCGATGGCCAGCACGATGGCGGTCAGGCCCCAGGTCACCAGCGGCTGCCGGTTGAACAGGGCGCGATAGATGACCGACAGGATCAGGCTGATCGAAAAGCCGGTGACGGTGGCGATGAAGACGAAGATCAGGAAATTGCTGGCCTGCGAATTGGCAATGCCCTGCATCGCCCGCAGCAGCGCCGCGCCGCCCCAGCCGATGAATTGCAGGTTCCAGAAGGCCCGGTTCTTGTCCTTGAAGAAGGGCGTAGGCCGGAAGGGAAGCATTCCCACCGGCGTGCTGGCCTGTGGCTCGTCCTTGCGAGCGGGCGGCCTGCGCTGCGCCAATCGCGAGAGGGACAAGCGTGTGCTCAGGATTCGCGTGCCTCCGCAATGGCGTCGCCGATCCGCTGCTGGCCCTGCGCGCCGTTGAAGGTCTGGTTGCCCACGACCCATCCCGGCGTGCCGTTGATGCCGAGCTGGCCGGCGAGCGAGAGATTGCTCTGCAGATGCGCGTCGAAAGCGCCGGTGGCGATCGCCGCATGGGCCCGGTCGAGATCGAGCCCGGCCTCCTTGGCGGCGGCGTCGATCGCTTCGGCCGAAGGCGGGCCGAGGCGGAACATCGCGTCGTGGAAGGCGGCGTATTTGCCCTGCTCGGCGGCGGCGAGCGCCATCCGCGCGGCATCGACGCTTTCGGGGCGCAGGATCGGGAGCTCGCGCACCACCACCTTAAGATCGGGATTGGCCGCGATCAGCGCGGCGACGTCAGGGATGCTCTGGCGGCAATAGGTGCAGGCATAGTCGCTGAATTCGACCAGCGTCACCGTGCCTTGCGGATTGCCCATCACCGCGCCGGGGAACGGTGTTTCCAGCTCGCTGCGCACGGGTTCGATGCGCGCCTGCTGCTCGCGCTGCTGCAGCACCTCGAACGCATCGGGCAGCACTTCGGGATTGGCCATCAGATAGGCGCGGGTCGAATTGCCGCCGAGCCCCGAATAGTCCCATAGGGCCGCCCCGGCGAAACCGGCGACGAGAGCGACGAGGGTGGTCAATATCCAGCGCATGGTAAGCAGGCCTAGTGGCGCTCCTCCTCGCGTTCAAGCTGCGCGCGCGCCTGCATGGCGACGTCCTGTGCGCGAATCCAGTCGGGCGAGCCTTCGGGCAGGCCGCGTTCGGCCGCTTCGGCGCTGCGCAGGGCCTCGCGCGTGCTGCCGGTCATGATCTGCTGTTCGGCACTTGCCAGCCGCGCCCGGGGCATGTCGCCATTGGCGGCATAGACCACGCCCAGCTGGTACCAGGCGAAGGGCATTTCGCGGTCGCGCGCCACGGCCGCCTTCAGCACCTTCTCGGCTTCCGCGTAATGCGACGGGTCCTCGGTGGCGATCAGCGCATGGCCGAAGGTGGACGCGATCAGCGGCGTGTTGCCGGTCAGCTCGGTCGCGCGGCGCAGCGCCGGCAGGGATTCGTCGGGCTTGCCGGATTCGAGCAGCACCTGCCCTTCCAGCTCGAGGAAATAGGGGTTGTCGGGCTCCGCCGCGATCAGCGCCTCGGTCTCCTCCAGCGCCTTATCCATCCGCGCTTCCTTGTGATAGGCATAGGCGCGGGCATAGTGGGCGGGCACTGTGTTCACATATTCGGGATAGGCGTTGAAGGTCTGCGCCGGCTTGGCGAGGAAGCCGAAAAGCTTGCCCTTGATCGCCACGAAGCGGCGCTGCAGGTCGGGATCGGGCGGCGTGTTCCAGGCCGGATCCTTCTCATATTCGCCTTCGAGGCGCGAAATGCGGTCACCTGTCAGCGGGTGGGTGCGGGCGAAGCCGGCTTCGTCGCTCTGGCTGTAGCCATAGCGGAATTCCTGGTTCTGCAGCTTCTTGAAGAAGGCGATCGAGCCCTTGCCGGTGATGCCCGCCTTGGAGAGATATTCCGCGCCCGCAGCGTCGGCGCTGGCTTCCTGCGTGCGGCTGAACTGCAGGAAGGAGCCCATTGCGGCCTGCTGGCCCAGCGCCATCGCGCCCATGCCTGCCTCGCCGGCGCCGGCCAGCGTCGCGGCGAGGCCGACGAGCATGGAGAGCACGGAAATCTTGGTCGCCTTGCCGGCGCCCTGGCTGAAGCCGATGATATGGCCGCCGGTGATGTGGCCGAGTTCGTGGGCGAGCACGCCCTGCACTTCGTTGGCCGTATCGGCGGCGTTGATCAGGCCCGAATGGACATAGATCCGCTGTCCGCCGGCGACGAAGGCGTTGATCGAGGGATCGTTGAGCAGCACCACGTCGACCGCGCCCTTCTGCAGCCCGGCGGCCTGCGCCAGCGGATCGACCATGTCCTGCAGCAAGGCCTCGGTCTCGGCATCGCGCAGCACCGATTGCGCCGCGGCGGGCTGCGCGGCAGCGGCAAGCAGCGCCAGGAAGGCGAGCAGGCTCGATACGGGGCGAAGCAGTCTGCGCATCAGTCCTTCGCTAGCCCATTCGGGGCTGAACGGGAACTGAAGTCAGCCCGCAGGATCGTCGTTTCGCGTGGGCGCCCGCTCCACCGCGCGAAGGATTTTCTCGGTTTCGTCTCCCGGGGCGATGCCGGCCGTTTGCAGCATGTCCCGCGCAGCGGCAAAATCCTCCCCCAGCCAGAGCGGCACTCCCGCCCCTTCGATCGCGGCTTTGGCGGATCGTTCCTCGCCCGACAGATCTTCGCCGGCGACCTTGCGGATGAAGACTGCCGCCACCCGTTCCGGATGGCGCTTCACCGCACCGGCATAGGCGGTCAGGTCGCCTTGCGTGTCGTCGCCGATCAGCGCGAAGCGCAGCTGCGGATACATGGCGAGGATCGCATCGACCATGGCCCGCTTATGCCCGCCGTGGCTGGCGGAGCCGAATGTCGCGCGATTCAGCCCCCAGTCGCGCAGGAGCAGTGGGCCGAGCGGCAGGTCGTTGCGGCGCTGGAAGGCGACGAGATAGGAAAACAGGTTCCACGGGCTGGAGGAGACATAGAAGAACGGCCGGTGCGTCGCGGCGATATGCATGCCCGTCACCACCGCGTCCGGCGCGGCCACCGCCCCGCCGCCGAGCGCGGCGTAGAACAGGTCCGCTCCCGGCGCGGCGATCCGTTCGTCGGGCAATTCGGCGAGGATGCGGCGCCAGTTGCGCGCCAGCGCGCGAAAGCCGCCGGTGATGCCGGTTTCGATGATCGTGTCGTCGATGTCGGAGATCACCGCCAGCCGGCTTGTCGCCCCGGGCGCCAGCACATGGCCTTCGAGGCTTTGCGCACCCTCGCGATTGGCCCAGTGCAGCGCCACCGTTTCCCACACCGGATGCGGGCCCAACTGGAAGCCGCCGCCCAGCGGGATGTCGAAACGGACGAAACCTTCGCGGTCGGTCGCCGCGCCGTGGCGCGACCTCTTGCCCCGCGCATCCTCGATTTCCAGCGTGACCTCGACGCCTGCGGCCTCGCGGCTGGCGAATTGGGCGAGCATGGTGCGGAATGCCTGCCAGCGACCGGCCGGTTCGAAACCCGGCGAAGCGGACCGCAGCGCGCGTGCGCCGATCACCAGCCGTTCCTGGCTGCGATAGCCAAAATAGGGCTGGAGCCGGATCGGGTGATCGCTCAGCAGGGGCATTCGCCGCCCGGCTTACATTGCCGGGCGCGGGTCATACAATGCGTGTGAGCGGCTTCAGCCGAGCAGTCGGCGGGCGGCCTTCTCGACCAGAGCGACATCTTCGGGCACTTCGCCGAGCATGACCACGTCGCCGCCTTCGGTGCGGCGGATCATCACCAGGCCGAACTCGCTGCCTTCGTGGCGGATGGCGGAGAATTGTTCCGGCTGCATTGCGCGCAGCTTGTTGGCCAGCGCCTTGCGGGGCGCGGTCGCGGGCTCGACAGTCTTGCCGGCTTCCTCGCGGCGCAGGCGCCGTTCGGCCTTGATGACACCCTTCAGCCCGCCTTCGGCATCGCCGAGGAAGCCGGACATCGCGCCGCGCGGCAGTTCCAGCCGATGGGCATGGCTCAGCGCGGCGGCATATTCGGTAAGGCGGGTCTTGTCGTAATCGGCGCCGAAGACCAGCTTGACCACCGGCGTCATCGGCGCGCGGGCCTGCTTGGCGATGCCGGCATCGGCCAGCAATTCCTCGAAATCCTCCGGCTCGTCCGCTGCGGCGAGCGAGAAATCGTAAGCCCGGCCGATCGCTTCATACAGCGCTTGGCGGGTGCGGTCCTCGCTGGCATGCGCGGCGCTGGCCAGTTCGCGGGCCGAAGCGAGCCAATCGCCGAGTGTTTCCGGTTCGAAGGCCTCGTCGGCGGCGGGAAGGGCGAATTCCTCTGCGAGCTCGAGCGGTTCCTCGGCCGGTTCGCCGGCGGATGCGCTGAGATCGAGCCCGAAAGAAGGGCGCGGCAGGCGGTCGTCCTCGTCGGGGATGCCGATCAGGTCGTTGGCGGCCAGCGGGGCCGGCTCAGCGTCGCCCGCGGGGACCGAGCCCGGGCCGTCGGCCCAGTCGGTCAGCGGGTTGCTGTCGGCGGTGCGGGCAGGCGCGCGTTCCGGCTTCGATTCCAGCGCCTGGTCGATTTCGAGCAGCAGTTCGTCGGAGTCCTGCTGGTCGGCAAGCTCCTTCCAGTTGATCACGCCGTAGATGAAGTCGATCGTATCGTCGTCGCTCGAATAGGGCAGCAGGATGCCGCGATAGAGAATCGTATGGCCGCGCTGGTTGACGAATTCGGCCTCGAAACCGATCGGCGCCTGGTTGGCGATGATCTGCATGTAATGGTCGGTGATGCGGCTCAGCAGCGAACGCCCGGGCACGTCGGCCAGCGTATGCAGTTCCTGCGTGTCCACGCCGCATTCCACGGCCAGCTTGTCGCCGAGATAGGAAACGCCCGGATTCTCGACGCCTGCGGAGAAGTCCAGCAGCACGCTGTAAGGCCCGAAATCGGGCAGTTCCGAGGGTTCCAGGTCCTCGATGGCGGGGAAGTTGCGATCCTCCAGCAGGCTCGCCCAGTGGTTATAGGCGCGCACCTGCATGCGGCGCTCGTCCTGGCCGATCGCGGCGGGCGGCGGTTCGCTCACGGCATCGCCGTCAGCCGCGTCATATTCGGCCTCGGTGTCCGTCAGGTCGTCGAATTTACCGCGCAGCGTGTCCATTAGGAGCGCCCCTGTAGTCATGTGCATGAGCGGGTTTTGGCGCGTTGCAGTAAATTAACCGTAAAGTTTGCCAAGGCTTAAGCGCAAGTGAGGGAATGACGTCATCACCGGCCGGTCCCAACCGTCACAGCAGGTATCGCATGCGGATCGCCTGCCGCACGGGCATATCCCCGACATCGAAGGCCGCATCGCGGAATTTTGGCGGGCCCATGCGGACCCTGGCATCGCGCGAAAAGCCGAATCCCTCCCTCGGGATCACGCCCAACGCACGGTCGATCTTGCCATTGTCGTTCTCGTCATGGGCCAGAGCGATCGCATAATGGCCGGGGGCGACGGCGGGGAAAGTCAGCGTCAGCGGCTCGCCGGCCTTCACGGTCAGGCTGTAGGCATCGGCATCGCCCTCGCAATCGGGGAAATGGTCCGGATCTGACGTCATGCAGGCAAGCACCATGCCCTTGCCGGAACGCAATCCGGTGACGTCAATCTTAACTTCCATGCGCTCCGCCGGGAGGTTGGCTGAAACCAGCAACGGGGCGGCCAGCGGCAGGCCTAGCGCGGCGATGCGAGGCCGCGATCCGTGCCGCACAAGCGATCCCAGAAACGAAAATACAGGCCGTAATTGCATCGATACTCGTCATGATGGCGCTGGTGGTGGCTCGCGGTTATCAGCCAGTTGCCCAACCGCGAATGAACCAATGCGCGGGGAAACATCTCCCATCCCATATGGTTGGTGACGCCCATCACCGTCATGATCGCGAGCACGAGGCCAAGCATGGCGACATGGATCGGGATCAGGAACACCAGCGCCGGGATCACCACTGCGCCGGTCAGCGCCTCGATCGGGTGGAAGCTCATGGCCGCCCAGGCGGTCGGCGGGCGGCTGGCATGGTGGACGGCATGGGCGATGCGGAACCAGCGCGGCCGGTGCATCAGCCGGTGCGTCCAGTAGAACCAGCTATCGTGCGCGAACAGATAGAGGAACAGCGACACGGGCAGGTACCATAACGGGTAGTCGCCCCAGCTCGAATAGATCCGCGTCCAGCCATGTTGCTGCCAGCCCCAGGCGACCACGCCGGCCGGTATGCCGTAGATCGCCGCCGACAGGAGCGACCAGCCGATCTCGCGCCCGATCTGCGCATCGAGTCCTGCATAGAGGCCGGGCCGCAGGCGCGCGGTGGCCCATGCGAATCCGCCGCTCGCCGCGAGATAGCGCAGCGCGACGATGGCCGTCATGGCGAGGGCCGAGAAGAGGATCGCGCCGGGCATGGGCGCCTTATGCCGCCTGTCGCCCGGCCTGCCCAGCCTTCAGGCGCTGCGGCCCCATGCCGCGGAGGCCGGATCGAGCGCTACGAACTGGCGGCGCAGCGCCGCGCGGGCGAGCCGTTCCACTTCCACCCGGCGCCGCGCCGCGGCGAGCGGCTGGCTGGGGGCGGGGCGCAGGATTTCGGCGTCATATTCGTCGGCCACGATCACGCCGCAGCAATCGGGCCGGAAATCCTCGCCCTCCAGCGGCGCCCGGTCCAGTTCCGGCGGCAGGCCCCAATAGAAGCGGTCGCAGAAATCGAGATAATCGGGCCATTTGCCGTCGCCCAGCAGGTCCGCGCGCGCCGTCTTGATTTCCACGATCACCACGCGGCCCTTCGGGTCGATTCCCATCAGATCCGCCCTGCGGCCGTTGCGCAGCGGCATTTCGGTGAGGCACCAGATATCATTGCGGGCGAACAGCCGGCAGATGCCACGCGCCACGGCGGCGGAGCGGCGGCTGAATTCTTCCGGCGCGTTCTCGTCCGGGGCAAGCATCTGTGAGTCGGGCATGGCGCAAAACTGGAACGAAAAAGGAACATCGTCAAGCCGCTTGGCAGCGTGAGCTGCCGCCGATGACGGAAACGCTTGTCAACGCCGCGCGGTGAAATCATCTGTGCGGCACGAATCAGGAGACCAATCATGTCCCGCAAGACCCTGGCCATCGCCCTTCTGGTGCTGGCGGCGAGCGCGCTTTCAGCCTGCAATACGGTCAAAGGCCTCGGCCGCGATATCGAATCGGTGGGCGAGGCCGGCGATCGCGCGATCTGACCGCAGGCGCCGCTCCCGCGCGTCTAGCGCGGCCGAATCCGGCGGTCGGGCGGCAATAAAGCGAGCAGCGCCGCGCGCGCGGCGCTGAATTCCTGCCACAGCGCCTTGGCGGCCGGATGCGGGTCCGCGCCGCGGGCATTGATCGTCAGCAGGGCGGTGATGCCCGGCTCCATAACGGCGGTGAGATCGGCGATGCAGCGTTCGGCCCGTTCGCGCCGCCAGGCGTCGGCCCGCCGGTTCAGCGCGGCCATGTCGCGCATTTCCTCAAGCGAGATTTCGGGCTCGATGCCGGCCAGCGTCGCCACGATATTGGCCGCTTCGGCGAGAGCCGCCCATTTCATCCCGATCACGTCGGGCACCGCCGGCCGGTCGCTTTCGCGCCCGGTCTGCGGGCCGTGGTGAATGGATGGCGGGACGGCATTCATCGCCCGCACCCTATGGCGCCGCGCCTTGCGAATTGGTTAGCGCCCTGTGGCTGCGTGCCGTCAGTTTTCCTCATCCGGCAGCGGGCCGAAGGGATCGTCCTCGTCATCCAGCTTCAGATCGATATTGGCGCCGCCGCCATCGGGAACCAGCCGGTTGTTTTCCGCGCAGACATATTCGCGGATTTCCCAATCGGGCTGGCGCTTGAACGCGAGCTGCTGGACCAGCGGCTCCGCCAGAACCTCGGGATCGGTGATTGTCGTCTCGATTCGCAGCACGTCGGGCTTGTCGAGCCAGATCTTCTCATGGATGCGCATCTCTTCCGAATGCGAGATGCCCGCCGCGATATTGACCAGCGGGCTGAAGCCGACCGTGTCGACCATCAGCGTATCGCCTTCCCAATGGCCGACCGAGGTGCCGTTGAACAGCAGATCGGGGTCGTCCGGAAGCTCCCGTCCATCGGTGTAGATGCGCCGCGCCTGGCTGTATGTTTCGGCGAAGATCGTCACCCGGCCGGGCGAGAACAGGAATTCGATCGGATAGGGCTGGCGCATAATGCCCGGCATTCCGGGCGGAATGCAGTGGACCTGGGCCGACTGATCGACCCCTTCTTCCTTCTGCTTCTTGAGGAAAGCGTCGTATTTGGCCTGTGCCGGCTGGGTCAGCTTCGGTTCCACCGGGCGGCGGCCGCTATCGCCGAACAGCAGCGACCAGTCAGGATTCCATACCCCGCTGAAATCGGGGAGGCTTTCAAGCTCGGCATAGCCGTGGGCGCGCGGGATCGCGCTGTCCTGCGCCGCGCCGTTTGCCGTGATTGCCAGCGCCGCAGCCCCCACCAGGGCACGTGCCCAGATCGACCATGTTTGCATGTTTCCCCTCCAGGATATTTTCTCTTTCGCCCCGCAGATTGCGGTGTGTCGGCGGATGAAGTCAAGCAGCGGGTTGATTAAGTCAAGCTAATGATGTCAGAATGCAGTCCGATACCCCGTCTTGCACTGAAATTGGGGATTCGGGGATAGGAGAAGAGAATGTCTATGAAAAAGGCCGGCCGTCTGGCCCTCGCCCTCGCCGCCACCGGAATGGTCGCACTGGCCACGCCGAGCTCCGCGCATCATTCGACCGCCATGTTCGAATGGGGCAAGTCCACGGAAATGAAGAATGTGACGGTTGAGCGGTGGGAATGGACCAATCCGCACACCTTCATCTATGTCCGCGATGCCGACGGCAACCGCTGGGCCTTCGAGGGAATGAGCCCCAACCATCTGTCGCGCGCCGGCTGGTCGAAGCGCTCGCTCAAGCCCGGCGACAAGATCGACCTCACCTATTACAAGCTGCGTGACGGCCGCCATGGCGGTTTCAACGTGACGGTGACGAAGGCCGACGGCTCGAAACTCACCCAATTGCCGGGCCGCGAATAAGCCGGCTTTCCATCATGCCGATGCGCCCGCCACGCATTTTGCTTGGCGGGCCGTCCGCGCATTGCTAACCGGCGCAGCCACGCACCCGTAGCTCAGCTGGATAGAGCGCTGCCCTCCGAAGGCAGAGGTCACAGGTTCGAATCCTGTCGGGTGCGCCATTTCCATAAATATCTCAGTGGGCTAGAGTGCCTCGGTCTGACTGGGCGAGCTGTCGGATTGAGATCCGAGGAAGTGCTTCGATGCACTTCTGCGGGTGGCTGAGAGCACGATTTAGCTCGTTCGTGGGATTCGGCGCAGTTCGACCTGACCGTCTCGATTGGCGGAAAAGCATTGCCGCGTGGCGGTTACCGGGCGCGGGCGTTCGCAATCATCGTCTGCGTCGCCAAGCGCAGATACCTCGCGACGTATCTCGTTCTCGGTGATGGAGTGGCAATCGCCAACTCAGAAGCTTAACTTGCGCGAGCCGCCTAGGACATCAGTCCAATAGACCGACGACTTCCGAGAAAGCTTACGCTTCCAAAGCACTTATTGCTTGCTGCACCACGGAGGTCGCCTGGATTTTCTCCAAGCAGTCCTTTATACAGCGCGATTCCTTCTCGTAGCTCTCGCCCATCTTGTCGATTTGTTCGAAGATTCGATCGACATTTGGTTCCCTGATGTCGAACACGTAATCCTGCTGCTGGAAATGGGCTGCCAAATCCGTATATTTGCTTGCCCATCCGAGCAGGATCGCAGGGACACCGCTCCTGTAAGCGAAAACAATCGAATGGTAGCGTGAGGCGACCACATACTTGAATCGCCCGATAATATCTATCAGTTCGGGGCTGGAATATTCTCCTGAGATCAGGCCGACCTTGTCTCTATTCTTGGTCTTGCCAAGAACATCTTTCACCAGCTTCGTGTCGGCGGTGGAAGTGGTCAAGATGTATACCTTTTCACCCTTGTCGATCAGTTTATCCAGCATTTTCGCGTACAGGTTAAGAACCGCATCGGGGTCGCCTATTCTGAACACGTTTTCATTTATGATGAAGCCAACGGAACCTGGAGACGGGTAGTTTATCTCCGCAGCATCATGAGAGGTACGGATATCGCTGGCGCTCGGATAGAATTTCTCCCTGATGACCATGTCTGCCGACAATTCGACATTGTCCAGGCCCAGGGCCAGCAGGCACTCATAGCCTTCTATTTCGCGAGCGTATATCTTCGTACAATAGCTCAGTTCTTCCTTCACTTCTTTCAGGAAGTCTGCAGCGCCTTCTTCGTCCCAGTCGAACGGACCGAAGCTTTGCGGCATCAATATTATCTTTTTGTTGTAGCGCTTGGCGAGCTTTATCGTCTGCAGCAGAAGTCCGCCGCCTTGAATGCTCCAGCCAGAACCGAGCGTGTAGCCGCTCGCATCAAAAATAGCGTCCGCTTCTAGCAGCGCTTTTTCCATCTCCGCGATCTTGCCATTCCACTTATCGGTCTTTCGCTGCTTACTGACAAAATAGGTCAATAGCGGCGCCAACAGCGGAACCTGGTTCAAACGATTTTTGAAAACGAAGCGAGTATAATCATCGTAGGGCAACAGCTTGAACGTGTACTGCTCGGGCGAATCGTACTTATTGGAAAATCCAATTACCTCACAATCCTTGTAGGCCGCCTTCAAGGCATAACATAGCGATAGAAACATCGCCTGAGAGCCTTTGTTTCTCATCTGTATGCCGGTTACGATAAACTTTTTCATGTTACTAAATCGCTCCGTCGATGATCATTTCATGCCAACGCAGATTCCGGCTCGCCATTGTCGGCGCGCCTCCTCGCTCCTCGGAGGCGCCAGAATACTGATTACTCCGTTGGCAAAGATTGAAGATGGGCCTCAATGTCGCTCGAAATTGTCGCGGCGAAGCCGCCGGGGTCCTGGTAGGCGTGGCTACTGCCATCCATGGCGATGGCGTTCTATATTGGCCGGGTTACCAGCCGGTGTGCCGGGGCGCAGGTCCCAAAAGCGTATTACCCCATTATGGACGTTCTAGACGACCAATGGGGCCTAGCTTGAACTGCCTACCCGGCGCGATCGGCCGACTGGTACCAGTGGCTGAGCGACTGGCCGCTGATCCGCTCCAAGGCCTCGATAGAGGGGCGGTAATATTCGTTAAGGCGTTTACGCAGCTCGTCGGTCAGCTGAGGGTACTGGGTCTTGCGGGCAATCAGACCCCGGGCTGCCTCGAAGGGAGGAGAACCTCTAAGCGGGCGCACGATCGGCTTCATCCACGCGAGACGCTTGCGCAACGGGGCAGGGACAAGCGGTGCCGTCTTGTCCTTCACCTTTCCGTGTCCCTGTGGCGCGAGCGCGCGCGCCGGCAGGCCCAGATGGGCGCGGACCCGCGACATCTGTGTCTCCGGATCTGCCGAAACCCCATCGAAAGACAGAAGGAGAAGCCTCTCTCGGCCGAAGAGGTCGATATAAGGCTGCAGATGCGATGCGAAATTTCCGGAACCCAGAAGCTGCATGCTCTCGCTCACCGAGGGATCGAGATAGGAATTAATATCCGCCCCGACCTCGCCGCGCCGAAACAGCATGCAGTAACTGGAATAGGCTCGCTCAACCGGGTTACGTAGCTGGGCAACCAGCTTCACCTGCGGCAGGTCGCGATGAAGGCGGACCGCTGCCTCGGGCTCGTAGAGATATGAATTGGATTTCTCGCCAACGGTTTTGCCGAGCCCCTCATCGCTGAACTGCGACAGATACCACTCCGGGCCTCGACTATACTCCCTAGAGAAGTAGTGAAGCTCCGGGTCGGGCATGTAAACTGCCGGATCCGACTGCAGCTGTGTCTGTAGCCAGGTCGTCGCCGACTTCGCGGCTCCGATAATGACGAAATCGATATCATTGAACTGCATTGGCTAGCGGTCCTTCCGGTGGATGCGCTGGAACGAGGGCCGATCTAGATCGATCATACCGTGCAAATGGGTTCAGGTTTGTTGGTGACGGAGGCTTCGGCAAGCGCGGCCCTGCGGGTGCGCACCAGGGTCGCGGAATCCGAGATCATCCGATGTATGGGTAGGACGAATGCCCCACTGTTTTCGGTGTCCACATCAAATCCCTTTTCCCGTTGACGATGCTTCCGGACTTCCTCCCTGATCGGTTGCGACGACAACAATGCTTAGTGATCAACTCCAATCAACGTTCCCCCGAAGGGCTCGCTGAGCGAAGGTGCCACCAGCAGGCTTACGGCTGCCCTACGGGGCTCGATTTCAAACCCAGCACCTTTGGTCGTTTCGCGATACCGCGTTCTGGCGCGCGTTTCAGCGTGGCACGATCCAGACAGCAAACCTGTCCGGAACGACTCCGAAAATCAGCGCCAATACTGATACTTCGGGGCGGGCCTCGATGTAAATCGGCGAGCTGGACAAGACTCCGACCGCAGAAGCTCAGGCCCGAATCCCGTTGGGTGCGCCAGCCTTTTTGCACTGCCGCGCTTCGCGCCACTTGAGCGCGGATTCGCGCGCTATTCCCAGCCGCTTCCGAGAAAGCGCGCGGCGCATCCGGCGAGGAAGGCGGCGCCGCGAGGCAGGGCGGATTCATCGACGATCATGCGGGACGAATGGATGCCGCAGCAGCCGGCCCAGTCCGCGCCCTCGGCGGCAACGCCAAGGAAGGCCATCGCGCCGGGCACCTTCTCCAGCACGTAGGAGAAATCCTCCGCGCCCATGATCGGGTGGTCCATCCGCTCGAACGCGCCGCCGGGCAGGGCCTTGGCCACGCTTTCGGCCAGATCCACCGCGCGCGGATCGTTGATCGTCGGCGGAAAGCCGTCGGTCACGGTCACGTCGGCGCGGCATTCATGCGCGGCGGCGATTCCTTCAGCGAGCTGTTTCAGCGCCGCGCGCACTTCCTGCCGCCGGCCGGGTGATAGGGTGCGGATCGTGCCGAGCAGCTTCGCCCGGTCGGCGATGACATTGTAAGTCGTGCCGGCCTCGATCCGCGCGATCGTCACCACCGTGGCCTCGGCGGCGTCGAAGCGGCGCGCAACCAGCGCCTGGATCGCGCTCACGATCTCGCATGCGACGGGCACGGGATCGCGCGTCTGGTGCGGCATGGAAGCATGGCCGCCGCGCCCTTCGACAACGATTTCGAGCTGGTCGGCCGCGGCCAGCATCGCGCCGGCCCGGCAGGTCAGCAGGCCGTGGCGCTGGTTGGGCATGATATGCAGCGCAAAGGCGGCCTGCGGCAGCGGATCGAGCAGCCCGTCCTCGATCATGTAGCGGGCGCCGTGGAAACCCTCCTCGCCCGGCTGAAACATGAAGCGCACTTCCCCGGCGATCTCCGTGCGGCGAGCGGCGAGAATCCGCGCCGCGCCCGCCAGCATGGCCGTGTGCGTGTCGTGGCCGCAGGCATGCATGCGCCCGGCAATGGTGGAAGCATATTCGAGCCCGGTCGCTTCCTCCATCGGCAGCGCATCCATGTCGCCGCGCAGCAGGACCGAACCGCCCGGCCGTCCACCTTCGAGAATCGCCACCGCGCCGGTGGTGGATGTGCCTTCGCGCCAGCTCAGCGGCAGATCGGCCAGCTCCGCGCGGACCTTGGCCAAGGTCAATGGCGTGTCCAGCCCAAGTTCGGGTTCGGCATGGATCGCGCGGCGCAGCGCGGTGATGCGCGGCGCGATGCCGTTTGCGTCTTCCAGCAGTTGATCGGTGAGCATGCCGCGATATCTAGCGCGCGGCGCGCTGCCGCGCCAGCAATTCGGCTGGGCGGGCAGGGACTTGAAAAACTATCCTGCAGCGCACAAATCGGCGGATGTTGTGCTTCATGTCGTGGAGGGTGCGTCGCTGTGCCCGGACTGTGACAGTTGGGGGACGGCAACTGTTGCAGATGGACGACACTATTTCGACATCTGTAGAATTGGCGTAGCATTAAGCAAGGGCGGTTGGCTAAGGCGTCGGAAATGCACGGTACCGTCCATCTTTTTGACCGGCTTCCCCAGGTCGCGCGCAGCGAGGCTCCGCCCGTGCGCAAGGCCGCGCCGCCCGTGCGCGCGCTGCCGCTGGTCGGGGTGATTCGCAATCGCCGAAGCCACCGCAATGGCGACCCTCTTCCGGAATGGAGGGGCCGCGCCACTCTGCTGGTCGAGCTGCCGGCCCGCCGCAGCGAGTTGAACGAAATCCTCGCCCGCTTCGCCGAAAAACGCGTCGACTATATCGTTGTCGATGGCGGTGACGGCACTGTGCGCGACGTGCTCACCTGCGGCGCGGGCATTTTCGGCGAAAGCTGGCCGCCGCTGATCGTGCTGCCCAATGGCAAGACCAATGCCCTCGCCACCGATCTCGGCTTGCCGACAGACTGGACACTGGCCGATGCGCTGTCCGCCGCCGAAGAGGGCAAGAGCGCCTATCGCCGCCCGCTGGTGGTGGCGCAGCGCGACAATGCCAATGCCCGGGTGCAGGGTTTCGTGTTCGGCGCGGGGGCTTTCTCCGCCGCGATCAGCCTTGGCCAGGATGCGCACCGCCGTGGTGCGTTCAATTCCATGGCGGTGATCGTCACTGCCCTGTGGAGCTTCTTCCAGGCGCTGTTCGGCAGCCCCGGCAATGTCTGGCGCCGCGGTACGAAAATGCAATTGCGCGATGCCGAGGGGCGCGAACTGCCACATAGCGGCAGAGGCCGTTCCGACGAGCGCTATCTGGTCTTCGCCTCCACGCTCGATCGCTTCCCCGGCGGTTTCCGCCCGTTTCGCGAGCCGAGCGGCAGCTTGCGGATGGCCTTGCTCGACAATTCTCGGCTCAGCCTGCTGCTGCGCGTACCGCTGATCTTCACCGGCCAGGTGAGCGAGGGCACGCGGCGGCTGGGCTATCAGACGCTCGGCCTGGAAAAGGCCGAGATCGACATTGCCGAACATTTCATCCTCGATGGCGAGGCTTTTCCGGCCGGTCGCTACAGCCTGTCGCTCGGGCCGAAGCTGCGCTTCGTGATTCCATGACCGCAGGGCTTGCCGCGCGGCTCGGCGCGGCGCCTGCCCGCCCGGTCGATCCCGCCGTCTCCGCTTTTGCCGAATTGCTCGGCCGGGAAGCCGGCGCGCTGGCGGTGCTGTTCTACGGTTCCAATCTACGCACGGGTTCGCTGGAGGGCGTGCTGGATTTTTATGTGCTGCTGCCCGGCGAGCGGGAGAGCGGTATCTGGCCGCGCGTCTCCTATCGCGAATGGGTGCATGACGGCACGCCCCTGCGGGCCAAGATCGCCACGATGACGCTCGCCACTTTCGCGGCGGCTGCAGGCGGCGAGACCATCGACACCACGATCTGGGCGCGCTTCGTGCAGCCCAGCGCTCCCGTCTGGCAGCGGGACGCGGCGAGCGGGGAAGAGCTGCGCAAGGCGCTCGCTTCCGCCGCGCGCACGGCCGCGCGGCTGGCGGTCGCGCTGGAGCCGGAGAGCGGCACCGAGGAAGATTACTGGCGGGCGCTGTTTCGCGCGACCTACCGCGCCGAACTGAGGGTGGAGAAGCCGGGGCGGGAGGATTCGATCCTCGCTGCCAACCGGGCGCATTTCGCCGGCCTGCTTCCCGCTGCTCTCGAAGATTGCGGCATCGCCTTCAGCCGGCTGGGAGAGCGGCTCACGCCGCAAATGCCGGCGGAAGAGAAGCGGCGCGTCCTGCGCTGGTGGCGCAAGCGGCAGCGGCTCGGCAAGCCGCTCAATGTGATCCGGCTGCTGAAGGCCACCACCACCTTCGACGGCGCGGTGCGTTATGCCGCCTGGAAAGTGGAGCGGCACACCGGCATCGCCCTCGAAGTCACGCCTTGGCGCGAACGCCACCCGGTGCTGGCCGCCCCCGGCGTGTTGTGGATTTTATGGCGGGCCCGGCGGAGCGGCGGAGAGACCCGGCAGGGCTCCTCCGCCGCGCGCAATCAGAGATAGCGCATCTGGATGCGGATCGACTTCACCGAAGAGCCGACCTCGAAAGCCGTCTTCTTGTAGCTCGGCTTGCCGAGATTGAAGATGTTGAGGCTGGGATTGTTCGACATGGCGCCGCCATCCGAACTGATATCGGTATCGTTATTGCCATTGGCGTCATGACGCACCGCCACGCCATAGGTGCCGGGACCCGGTGTCGGCAGGCAGAAGGTCATCGTGCCCGCGCGAGCCGGGGTTTCGATCCGGTAGAGCCAGCGGCCCTTCTCCAGCCAGTCCTCCTTGGTGCTGCGATAGAGCTGCACGCGGACCATGCCGCTGGAGCTCTTGATATCGTCAACCGTCACCATCACGGCGGAGGGCTTGCCCGCCTGGCAGCGGGACAGGTCATTGCCGATCTTCTCGCGATATTTCGCATCGGCCGGTGCGGCCAGCGCGAGGCATGAGAGGCCGGCGGCGGCCAGCACGAGCACGCGGCCGCTATTGCGCAATGCAGGGGAAAAACTCTTGGGCATCCTTGAAAACTCACTTCATGCGTCCGGTGCGGAACGCCATGAACGGGTTTTCTTTCCGCTTTGCGCAACGCCCCGATTTGTTCCCCGAATTAGGGTTCAGGCAGTGAACTACCGCTGAATTCGCCGCTCAGCCGATGCTCACCATTGTTCGGCCGGAAAAGAATCGATCCGTCAATTCACCCGTGTGGAAAATGGCCGCTGCGCTGCTTGTTCGCCGATTCGCGCGCGCGTAGGGCGGAAGGCTGTAAAGATGCACGAATTGCTGATCTCTCCTTCGATCCTCTCGGCCGATTTCGCCCGGCTGGGGGAAGAGGTGCGCGCGATCGACGCCGCCGGGGCGGACTGGATCCATATCGATGTGATGGACGGGCATTTCGTGCCCAATCTCACGATCGGCCCGGCCGTCGTCAAGGCGCTGCGGCCGCATTCGGCCAAGCCTTTCGACGTGCATCTGATGGTCTCGCCCGTGGATAACTGGCTGGAAGCCTATGCCGAGGCGGGGGCCGATATCATCACCGTGCATCCGGAAGCCGGCCCGCATGTCCACCGCACCGTGCAGGCGGTCAAGGCGCTCGGCAAGCAGGCGGGAATCTCGCTGAATCCCGGAACTCCGGCCAAGATGCTCGATTATCTGATCGACGAGATCGATCTGGTGCTGGTGATGAGCGTCAATCCGGGCTTTGGCGGGCAGTCGTTCATCCATTCGCAATTGCGCAAGATCGAGGCGGTGCGCCGGATGATCGACAAGTCCGGCCGCGACATCCGGCTGGAAGTCGATGGCGGCGTGGATGCCGAAACCGCCCGGCTCTGCGCGGATGCCGGGGCGGATGTGCTGGTCGCCGGCTCGGCCAGCTTCCGTGGCGGCCCTGATTGCTACGCCGCGAACATCGCCGCATTGAAGGGAGGGACATGACAGACAGCGCCACCCGGACGCATGATGCCGCCCATCGGGCGGCAGCAGATGGAGTTGAGACAATGGCCATTCCGCTCGGCACCGGTGCGGACGAGCCTCTCGCCCAGCCGTCCCGCGCTTCCATGTCCGACGATGACGCTCCGCGCCCTGCCGGCGAACTGATCGAGCCCGGCCGCGCGCTGGCCCTGTCCGATTTCGATCCGCCCGAAACCACTGCCGGCGAAAGGCTGATGCGGCTTGCCTATCGGCTTGGCGTGCCCGGATCGGCGCTGGTCGCGCCGTTCCGCAAGCCGGCCCGCCCGCGCCTGTTGGCGACGGTGCAGAGTGCGGTTCCGGGCGACCGGGTGGCGGGCATGGCGCTGCGTGCCGGGCATTTCCTGGTTCATGGCGTCAAGGTGCCGATCGCGCAGGTCGATTTCTCGCCGGCGGCCAAGCTGACGCCGCCTTTCGAGCTGACCGTGCACGGATTCACCTGGCTCGGCGATCTCGAAGCCTGCGGCCAGCGCCCGCAATGCGCGCAGACGGCCGAACGGGTGCTGGCGGTCTGGCTGGAAAGCAATCCGCATCCCGGCAAGGGCGCGGCGTGGAAGGCGGGCATCGCCGGGCATCGCCTGCTGTCATGGCTGGTCCATGCGCCGCTGATCCTCTCCGGTTGGGACAAGAAGCTGCGCGGGAAAGTGCTCGCCGCGATCGAGGAGACCGCGCGCTGGCTCGACCGCAACGTCACCCGCGCCGATGACCGGCTGGGCGAGCTCGCCGGCTGGTGTGCGATCACCGCCGCCGGCCTGCTGCTGCCCGAGGGCAAGCCCCGCCGCCTGTTCGGCGAAGCCGGGCTCACTCGCGTGTTGGGCGAGCTGGTCGGCAATGATGGCGGGGTTCTGTCGCGCAGCCCGCTCGGCCAGATCGAGGCGATCGAACTGCTGGTGGAGCTTTCCGCCTGCTATCGGGCGACGCGGCGCGATCCGCCCGCCGCCGTGGAAGGCATGTTGCAGATGCTCGTCCCGCCGCTGCTGGCGCTGACCCATGCCGATGGCGGGCTCGGCAATTGGCAGGGCGCGGGCGCCGTGTCCGCTCAGCGGCTTTCCGCGCTGGTGCAGGCGAGCGGCGTACGCACCCGGCCGCTGCGCGATTCGCGGCAATGGGGCTATCAGCGTGTGCCTGCGGGCCGCAGCGTGCTGCATTTCGACGCCGCGCCACCGCCCTTGGCGCGCCATGCCCGCCACGGCTGCGCCTCCACCCTCGCTTTCGAGTTCTCGCATGGCGAGCACCGGCTGATCGTCAATTGCGGCGGCGCCGCCTTTGCCGGCGGGCAGGTGCCCGTGCGTATCGAGCAGGGGCTGCGCGCCACCGCCGCGCATTCCACGCTGGTGCTGGGCGATGCCAATTCCACCGCGGTGCTGATCAATGGCAAGCTCGGCTCGGGCGTCGGCGAGGTCGAGGTTGACCGGCGGACGATCGAATTCGACGGCGGCGGCGCGGCCACCAGGCTCGAAGCCAGCCATGACGGCTATGCCGGGCGTTTCGGCCTCGTCCACCGGCGCATCCTGCTGCTGCGCGACGATGGCAGCGAATTACGCGGGGAAGACCTGCTGCTTCCGTCCGGCCGCAAGGGCAAGCGCGGCAAGGTTCCCTTCGCGATCCGTTTCCATCTCGGCTCCGGCGTGGAGCTGGCGCTGGCGGAGACCAAGCGCGGCGCCACCCTGGCCCTGCCCGATGGCGGGTTCTGGCAATTCGTCGCCAGCGAAGGCGCGCTGGAAGTGGATGAGAGCATCTGGGTCGATGGCGATGGCCGCCCGCATCCGGTGCAGCAGCTGGTCCTGCAGGGACTTATTTCCCGCGGCGGCGGCAATTTTTCCTGGCTTTTGAAGAAGATGAGGTAATTACGCGATGGGGGAGGTGACCATCCGGCGGGCACTGCTGTCAGTGTCCGACAAGAGCGGTATTGTCGAACTGGCCTCGCGCCTGGCCAAGGGCGGGGTGGAGCTAGTCTCCACCGGCGGCACGGCCCGCGCGCTGCGCGATGCCGGGCTCGACGTGCGCGATGTGGCCGACGTCACCGGCTTTCCGGAGATGATGGACGGGCGGGTGAAGACGCTCCACCCTATGGTCCATGGCGGGCTGCTCGCCATTCGCGACGATGCCGATCACGCGGCGGCGATGGAAGCGCATGATATCGGCGCGATCGACCTGCTGGTGTGCAATCTCTACCCCTTCGAGCAGACCGTGGCGCGCGGCGCCGGGCGCGAGGAGATCATCGAGAATATCGATATTGGCGGCCCGGCCATGATCCGTTCGGCCTCCAAGAACCACGCCTTCGTCACCATCGTCACCGATCCTGCGGACTATGCGGCGCTGCTAGAGGAGATGGCCGGGAATGACGGCGCGACCACCCGGGCCTTCCGCATCCGCATGGCCGCCAAGGCCTTCGCCCGCACGGCATCCTACGATGCGGCGATCGCCAACTGGTTCGCCTGGGGCGATGCGTTCAGCAATCCGCTCGGCCCCGAAGCCCTGGGCGCGACACCGTTCCCCGAAACCATGCCGCTCGCCTTCAGGCGCGAGGCGCAGCTTCGCTATGGCGAAAACCCGCATCAGCTGGCGGCGATCTATACCGGCCAGGCATCGCCGGTGAAGGGCATCCCCCAGGCCGAGCAGGTGCAGGGCAAGGAGCTCAGCTACAACAATTTCAACGATGCCGATGCGGCGCTGGAACTGGTCGCCGAATTCGCCGGGCAGGACCCGGCCGTTGTGATTGTCAAACACGCCAATCCCTGCGGCGTGGCGCAGGCGCCCAGCCTGCTGCAGGCCTGGCAGGAAGCGCTCGCTTGCGACAGCGTTTCGGCCTTTGGCGGCATTGTCGCGGTCAATCGCCCGCTCGACGGGCCGACGGCGGAGGCGATCTGCCAGATCTTCACCGAAGTGGTGATCGCGCCCGGTGCCGACGATGCCGCGCGGGCGGCCTTCGCGGCCAAGAAGAACCTGCGCCTGCTGCTGGTGGAAGACCTGCCCGATCCGCGCCGTCCGGGCTTCCAGCTGAAGACCATCGCCGGGGGCCTGCTGCTGCAAAGCCGCGACAATGGCGCGGTCGCCGCGCCGGACCTCAAAGTGGTCACCCGGCGCGCGCCGACGGAGCAGGAACTGGCGGATTGCCTGTTCGCCTGGAATGTCGCGCGGCACGTGAAGTCCAATGCGATCGTTTTCGCCAAGGATGGCGCGACGGCGGGTATCGGCGCTGGCCAGATGAACCGGCGCGACAGCGCGCGCATCGCCGCGATCCGCGCGCGCGAGGCGGCCGAGACGGCGGGCTGGGCAGAGCCGCGCACAGTCGGCAGCGCGATGGCGTCCGACGCATTCCTGCCATTCGCCGACGGGCTGGAAGCGGCGATCGAGGCCGGGGCCACGGCGGTGATCCAGCCGGGCGGCGCGATGCGCGATGAAGAGGTGATCGCCGCCGCCGATGCGGCGGGCCTGGCGATGGTCTTTACCGGAATGCGCCACTTCCGCCACTAAAACCGGCATTGGTCGTATGTGAGCAACGCTTCGCCGTGCGGAGCCTTGGGTTGCGCCCCGCGTGGTAACCATATGGCCGCGTGAACGAATAAGAGACCATGTGTTCACGACATTGCAAGTTCGGTGGGAGTAGGACCTGTGGCTCAAGACAGAATCGCAACGGAATCGACGACTGATGGACCTCTTCAAACCCGATCTCTTCCGCGCCTTTTTCGTCGGTTTCGGCGTGACGGCGGCGGTGCTCGCGCTGCACATCGTGCCGCAGCTCACGTGAACAGGCTCCGGACACTTCTCGCCGCGGGTGCGATCGCCATCGCCGCCTGCCAGACGCCCGCCATCGCCGCCGAAGGCGTGTTCGATGCGCCGGCAGCCACGCGTGTCGCCAAGGAAGGCTCCGGCCTGAAGACGGCGATCTTCTCGGGCGGCTGCTTCTGGGGCGTGGAGGCGGTGTTCAGCCACATGAAGGGCGTGAAGAGTGCCATTTCCGGCTATCACGGCGGCAGCGCCGATACCGCCAAATACGATATCGTCTCGACCGGCACGACCGGCCACGCCGAATCGGTGAAGGTGGTCTATGATCCTTCGGTAGTGCGTTACGACCAGCTTTTGCAGGTGTTCTTCTCGGTCGTCGCCGATCCCACGCTGAAGAACCGCCAGGGGCCGGATTCCGGCACGCAATATCGCGCCGCGCTGGTGCCGCTGAGCAAGGAACAGCGCGCGGTCGCTACGGCCTATCTCGAGCAGATGAAAAAGAGCGGCGTCTGGTCGAAGCCGATCGTCGTCAACATCGAAAGCGCCAAGACCTTCTATCCGGCCGAAACCTATCATCAGGATTTCGCCGAGAAGAATCCCAACCATCCCTATATCCGCCGCTGGGATGCGCCGAAGGTCGCCGCGCTGCACGAGATGTATCCCTCGCTCTACACGGCGACATTCCACGCGGGCTGAGGGCTCGCCGGGCCGGGATGGCTTAGATTGTCCTTCCCGCCCGGTGCCCCTATATCACCGGCATGGCGGCACATACTCATCGCGAACATTCGGGCGCCAGGCTCGTAGAGGAAGCCGAGGGCGTGCTGACCGCCGCCGGCGAGCAGTGGACGGCCATGCGCGGCGACGTGTTCGAGGCGCTGGCGGCGCAGGAGCGCCCGGCCTCCGCCTATGACATTGCCGAATCCGTCGGCAAGATGCGCGGCAAGCGGGTCGCGGCCAACAGCGTCTATCGCATTCTCGACCTGTTCGTGCGCACCAATCTCGCCAACCGTATCGAGAGCGCCAATGCCTATCTCGCCAACACCCATCCGGGCTGCCGGCACGATTGCATCTTCCTGATCTGCGACGATTGCGGCGCCGTCACCCATCTTGATGACGACCGGCTGACCGGGGCGCTGCGCGATGCGGGCCGCGCCGCTGGTTTCGCCGACGTCCGCCCGGTGGTGGAATTGCGCGGCCTGTGCAACGAGTGTGTCGGCTGAGAGACGGTTGATACTTTGCCGATTGCCTTAATCGACAGTGCACACTTGCCCGTGTAAGCCCCTGGAATGATGTCCCGGCCCGAAACGCCCCTGCTCGATAAAGTCGATACGCCCAAGGATCTGCGCAAGCTGGATGCGCATGATCTGCGCCAGCTCGCGGACGAGCTGCGCGAGGAGATGATCGATGCGGTCGGCTCCACCGGCGGGCATCTCGGCTCGGGCCTCGGCGTGGTCGAACTGACCGTGGCACTGCATTACGTTTTCAACACGCCGGACGACCGGCTGATCTGGGATGTCGGCCACCAAGCCTATCCCCACAAGATCCTAACCGGCCGGCGCGACCGGATTCGCACGCTGCGCCAGGGCGGCGGCCTCAGCGGCTTCACCAAGCGCAGCGAGAGCGAATATGATCCGTTCGGCGCGGCGCATTCCTCCACCTCGATTTCGGCCGGGCTCGGCTTCGCCGTGGCCAACAAGCTGGCCGGTACGCCGGGCAAGGCGATCGCGGTGATCGGCGACGGCGCGATGAGCGCCGGCATGGCCTATGAGGCGATGAACAATGCCGAACAGGCGGGCAACCGGCTGGTCGTGATCCTCAATGACAACGACATGTCGATCGCGCCGCCGGTGGGCGGGCTGTCGGCCTATCTCGCCCGGCTGATTTCCTCCTCCGAATATCTCGGCCTGCGCAGCCTCGCCTCCAAGGTGGCGAAGAAGCTCTCGCGCCGCGTGCACACCTCGCTCGGCAAGGCCGAGGAATATACCCGCGGTATGGTCACCGGCGGCACGCTGTTCGAGGAACTGGGCTTCTATTATGTCGGGCCGATCGACGGGCATAATCTCGATCACCTGATCCCGGTTCTGGAGAACGTCCGCGACGCGGAAGAGGGCCCGGTGCTGGTCCATGTCGTGACGCAGAAGGGCAAGGGCTACGCCCCGGCCGAGAACAGCGCCGACAAATATCACGGCGTGCAGAAATTCGACGTCATCACCGGCGAGCAGAAGAAGAGCGCGGGAGGCCCGCCGGCCTACCAGAACGTGTTCGGCGAAACGCTGGCGAAACTGGCGGACGATGACGATCGCATCTGCGCGATCACCGCCGCCATGCCGAGCGGCACCGGGGTCGACAAATTCGCCAGGGCCCATCCGGATCGCGCCTTCGATGTCGGCATTGCCGAACAGCATGCGGTGACCTTCGCCGCCGGTCTTGCGGCGCAGGGTATGAGACCCTTTTGTGCTATCTATTCGACCTTCTTGCAGCGGGCTTTCGACCAGGTTGTACACGACGTGGCGATCCAGAATCTGCCGGTCCGTTTCGCCATCGATCGCGCGGGGCTTGTCGGCGCGGATGGCGCCACCCATGCCGGCAGTTTCGACGTTACCTATCTGGCAACGCTGCCCAATTTCGTGGTGATGGCCCCCGCCGACGAGGCCGAGCTGGTGCATATGACCTACACCGCCGCGCTGCATGACGAAGGCCCGATCGCCTTCCGCTATCCGCGCGGGTCCGGCATCGGCATCGCCCTGCCGCAAACGCCTGAAAAGCTTGAGATCGGCAAGGGCCGCGTCGTCCGCCAGGGCAGCAAGGTCGCGCTGCTGAGCCTCGGCACGCGTCTTGCCGAAGCGCTGAAGGCCGCCGACCAGCTGGAGGCGAAAGGCCTTTCCACCACGGTCGCGGACCTGCGCTTCGCCAAGCCGCTCGACACCGCGCTGATCCGCAAGCTGATGACCACGCATGACGTGGTGGTGACGCTGGAAGAGGGCAGCATTGGCGGTCTCGGCGCGCATGTGCTGACGCTGGCGAGCGACGAGGGGTTGACCGATAGCGGCCTCAAGATCCGCACCATGCGCCTGCCCGATATCTTCCAGGACCACGACGCGCCGGACAAGCAGTATGACGAGGCGGGCCTCAACGCCCCGCAGATCGTCGCCACGGTGCTTTCGGCCCTGCGCCACAACAGCGCCGGCGTGGAAGAAGCGCGGGCCTGAGCGCGGCGCGGGCTAATTGCCCGCAACCCCTTCTATTCCCAGCAGTTCCACCGTGAACAACAGCGTCGCCCCGCCCGGGATCGGGCCGCGCCCGCGCGGGCCATAGGCGAGCGAGGCCGGCGCGGCGATCTCGATCGTGTCGCCAATGCCCATATAGGGGATGGCCAGCTGCCAGGCGGGCACCAGGCCGCGCAGCGGGAAGGTCGCGGGTTCGCCGCGGTCGTAGGAACTGTCGAACTTGGTGCCATCCACCAGCGTGCCCGCATAATGCACGGTCACCGTGTCATCCAATGTGGGCGCGGGGCCGGTGCCATCGCCTTTCACCCGGCGCCAGAGCAGCCCGCCGGGCAAGGCATACCATCCCTCGGCCGCACGCTTCGCCAGAGCGAGGGTCTGCTGGTTGTACCACGCCGTGTCATGCTCGGGCGGATTGGCTTCCTGCGCGGCGGCGGGCGCGGCAAATCCGGCCGCCAGCAATGCACAGGCGGCGGCCACTTTCGTCAGTTTCATTATGCGATCACCATTCGTAGGCTTTGGGAAGGTCCCCCGGTTCGGGCGTGCGATAGCGGTCGCGCAGCTTGGTCTGGTGGTTGTCCAGCGGCTGTTCCACCCCGTCGATGAACACCCGCATCGGCGCGGAGGTCACTTCGAGCGGATCGCCGTCCCAGAACACCAGATCGCCATGCGCGCCGGGCTTCAACACGCCCGCTTCGCCATCCATTCCGCTGATCTGCGCGGGCACCGAACTGATCGCGGCGAAGGCGTCGCCCCAGCTGAGGCCGGTCGCGCCGAGGAGCTTGTTCAGCGCCACCAGATTGCCGGCATATTGCGGGGCCCAGCGCGGATAGTCGGTCGTGCCGAAGAAACCGCCCAGGCCCACTTTCACGCCCGCCGCATGCATGCGCCCGACATTCGACTGGGTGGAAGCGAGCATTTCGAAACTTGCCGGCAGGTCGACCAGCGCCTGCGCCAGTACCGGCACATCGGCCGCGGCGATCTCGTCGGCGACCATCCAGCCTTCGGCCGCGCCCACCAGCACCAGCTTCAGTTGCGGGAATTCTTCCTTCAGCGCCAAAGTCGAGCGGATATCGGCGGCCCGGTCCACCGCCACATAGAGCGGCTGCTTGCCCTGCACCACCGGGACCAGCGCAGCGGCGTCAAAGCGGGTCAGCAGCACGTCGCCCGGCCGGTCGGTGTTGCTGCCGGCCATGCGCGGGTCTTCCGCGGCCGAGAGATCCTGATGCGCGGCGAGATCGCTCGCCTCGCGCAGCGCGTTGCGGAAGGCGGCATGGGCGGCGATGCGGCTGCGCCCGGCGATCCTCGCACCCTGCTCGCCGAGCACGACGAACTGGAAGGCGCGCGCCTGCTGCACGGCGTCGGGATCGTCGCCGAGATCGATCAGCGCGCCCTGCCCGGCGAAGATCGAGCCGCCGGGATAGGCCGTGACCGTGGCGCGCGTTACGCCGCCTGCGCGGCTGATGCCGATATGCTCGGACGCGGGGTTGATTGCCGGCGCGACATCGAGCGCGGCGCCGAAAGGCGTGTCGCGCGGGCTGGTGTCATTGCTTTCGCTGACCCCTTCGACATCCCACAGGCCGAGATCGGTCAGCGCCACGAACAGGCCGGGCGTCACCCATTGGCCCTTCGCGTCGATCGCGGTCACGGCCGCTGCGGGTGCCGGGCCGGCGCCGGCCTGGGCGATCTTGCCGTCCTTCACCACGACAAAGCCGTTTTCGATCGGATCGCTGCCGTCGCCGAGGACTATCCTGGCATTGCTGACCACGAAATCCTGCGCGGCGGCGGGGAAGGCGCAAGCGGCGAGCGCGGTGCCGAGAAGCAGACGGGCGATCATTTCACGTCTCCTTCGCCAGGCTGCCCGAGCTCGAAATCACTGACCGGGCGGCGCTTGCGATCGAGCGCGTCAAACATCAGCGCCCCGTCGATCCAGACTTTCTCGGGCCGCGAATAGACCGATAGAGGATCGCCGTTCCACAGCACCACATCGGCCATCTTGCCGGTTTCGAGGCTGCCGGTCTGGTCGGCGATGCCCATTGCCTTGGCGGCATTGAGCGTGAACCAGCCGACCACCTGCGCGTCGGGAATGTCGATGCCCATGCGCCGGCCGTCGGCCTGCGCCCGCGCGGCAGCCTGGTTGAGCCGCTGGATGCCGTTGGCATCGTCCGAATGGATCACCACGCAGGCGCCGGCATTGGCGATCAGCGCGGCGTTTTCGGGGATCGCGTCATAAGCTTCCATCTTGAAGCCGTACCAGTCCGACCACACGGCCGAGCAGACATCGGCTTCGCGCAGCAGGTCCGCGATCTTGTAGCTTTCGACGGCGTGATGGAAGGCCGCGACATGGTAGCCCATCTCCTTCGCCATATCGAGGACGAGGGCCATCTCGTCGGCGCGATAGCAGTGGTTCTGGACCAGGATCTTGCCATCCAGCACGCCGGCCAGCGTCTCCTTGGCCAGATCGCGCTTCTTGCGGTCCCCTTCGGCATAGGCCTTGGCATCGAGCCAGGTCTGCCGGTTGACCGCGAAATTGCCCATCCGGGTGGAGGGCATGCGGCCCTTATTGCCATAGACGCGCTTGGGGTTCTCCCCGCAGGCCATTTTCAAACTGTAGGGCGCGCCGGGGAATTTCATGCCCTGCAACGTGCGCGAAGGCACGTTCTTGAGCGTGACCGAGCGGCCGCCCATCAGGTTTGCCGAACCGGGCAGGATTTCCAGCGTGGTGATGCCGCCATTGGCAAGCGCGCGGGTGAAGCCCGGATCCTGCGGCCAGACCGAATGTTCGGCCCAGACCTCGGGCGTGGTCGGGCTGGTCGCCTCGTTGCCGTCCGAATTCGCCTGAACTTCGGGGGTGGGATAATCGCCGAGATGGGAATGGATATCGATCACGCCCGGCGTGACGAATTTGCCCGTGCCGTCGATCCGGGTGTAGCCGGCGGGAATTTCCAGCTCCGGCCCGCCGATCGCCACTACGGCGCCATCGGCGAACAGCACGGTGCCATTGTCGATCTCGCCGCCGGCCCCGTCAAAGACGGTGGCGCCGACCAGCGCGGTCGGCGTGCCGGGATAGCGGTGATAGGTGGAGGGATAGGGCGTATCGGCCGGTGCTTCCGGCACTGATGCGACCTTCTCGGTCGCTCCTGTCGTCGAGCAGGCGGCCAGCAGGCTCGCCATGCAAAGCGCCAGCGTGACGCGTGCCCCCATCTATCGTGTCCCCTTCTGTATCGTCAGCCCTGCGGCCGCGTGGCTGGATGGATGCCCGCGGCCTGCGGTTCGGCCGCCTCGTCCGCGCCCAGCAGATCGTCTCCTACATTGACGTCCTTCAGCGTGTCGAGATGCATCCACCGCTTCACGAGCGGCGCGAGCACCATCACAACCACGCCGATCGCCACGGCAACCCAGCCGATCGTGCTGTAGATCGCCAGCGTGCCTTCCTTGGTCATCTCGCCGCCTTCGCCGCCGCCGGTCGCCTCGCCGATCTTGCCGGCGACGAAATTGCCCCATGCGGTCATGAAGAACCAGGCGCCCATGATCAGGGATGCCATGTGCCGTGGGGCCAGCCGGTTCATTGCCGAAAGGCCGACCGGGGAGAGGCACAATTCGCCCGAAGTGTGCAGGAAGTAGATCAGGAAGACGAGGATGACGGGGACCAGCGCGCCGCCCAGCGCATTGGCGCCCCAGACGAAGAACAGGAAACCGAGCCCGACCTGGACGATGCCGAGGCCGAACTTGGCCGGCGTCGAAGGCTCGATATTGCGCTTGCCGAGGAACACCCACAGCGAGGCGAAGATCGGGCCGAGCAGAACGATGAAGATCGCATTGATCGACTGGAACAGGGATGCCGGCACGCCGCCGCGATCGACATAGCGATCGGTGAACAGGTTGAGGCTGCCGCCGGCCTGTTCGAACAGGCCCCAGAACAGTGGCTGAAGCGCGACGAGGAAGATGATCGCGAAGATCCGTTCGCGCGGGTCCTTGGGCATCTTGAAGGCTTCGAACAGCACGTAGCCGAGCAGGATCAGGCCGGCGATGCCGAGCAGCGTGCCGACCACGTTCTGGTACTGGATCAGCAGCCAGATGCCGGCGACCGCGGCGACGCCCACCGCATAGAGCGAATATTCGCGCGGCTTGGCGAGCGGGGCTGGTGGTTCGCCCTGGCCCATCAGCGCGGGCTTGCCGAAAGCGAAGATGATCAGGCCCAGCACCATGCCGATGCCGGCAAGGCCGAAACCGTAGCCCCAGCCGATCGTCTCGCCGAGATAGCCGACCAGGATCGTGCCCAGCGCGGCGCCGGTGTTAATGCCCATGTAGAAGATGGTGTAGGCGCTGTCGCGCCGTTCGTCGGTAAGGCTGTAGAGCTGGCCGACGATGACCGAGATATTGGCCTTGAGGAAGCCCGAGCCGACGATGATGAAGGCCAGCGCCATCCAGAAGATGTTGATCGCCGGATCACTGTCGAAGCCGCTGCCATTGCCCTCGAAAGCCATGAAGCCGTGCCCGAGCGCCAGCAATATGCCGCCGAACACCACCGCCTTGCGCTGGCCGAGATAACGGTCCGCCAGCCAGCCGCCCAGCACCGGGGTAATATAGACGAGGCTGGTATAGGCGCCGTAGATCAGGTTCGCCTTGCCGTCGTCGAACAGCCAGTGCTTGGTCAGATAAAGGATCAGCAGGGCGCGCATCCCGTAATAGGAAAAGCGCTCCCACATTTCGGTGTAGAACAGGACGAACAGGCCGCGCGGATGGCCGACCACTTCCTGGCTGCGCCGGGCGGCGATCAATCCGCCTATGACGAGGACTGCGAACAGGGAGATGGCGGCAATGGCGGCGATCCAGTCGCCCTCGTCCCACAGCGCGATGTCCTTCATTCCCGACCCTCTCGATTGTTGTCCGCTTCGGATTAAAGGCGCGAACCTAGCCGTCAAATCGGTCTTGTGAAGCGATTTGTTGCATTTGTGACCAGTCTGGCGGGGCGGCGAAGAATGGCACGCCGCGCTTGACCCGCCGCGCTGTATTATGGCACTGCATCACCCTGATGTCCGATAACCGCCCCGTCTATCTGCGCCTGCGCGAATTGATCGCCGCGGCAATCATCGAAGGACGCTATGGCGAGGGCGACATGCTCCCCTCCGTGCGGGCCTTCGCCGCCGAGCAGGGCGCAAATCCGTTGACTGTGGCCAAAGCCTATCAGCAGTTCCAGGCCGATGGGCTGATCCGCGTGCAGCGCGGCGTCGGCATGTTCGTGCGCGAAGGCGCGGCGGAGCAGCTTCGCGCGGTCGAGCGGGCGGCCTTCCTCGAGGAGGAATGGCCGCAAGTGCGCGCGCGAATGGAACGGCTCGGCATCAGTCCCGCGGAATTGCTCGACAAAGCCTGAGCCCTCGGCGGCCGTGCGGCCACGAATTTTTCCGCGAGTCGATTGCACATGGCGCAGCTCTCTGTCAGATTGCCGTGGACGGGTCGCATCGTCTCCGCCGAGCGGATCAATAGGGGTGCCAGGCCCGATTGACTGCTTCGCGCGAGTCAGGTGAAGGGACGGCGATGATTAGGTCCGAACTCCTGCAGGCGCTTGCAACGGATAATCCCGAGCTGCGTCCTGAAGAAATCGAGCAGGTCGTCGACATTTTCTTCGACGAGATTGCCGCGCGTCTGGCCGAGGGTGGCCGGGTCGAGCTGCGCGGCTTCGGCACATTTTCGACCCGCCAGCGCGATGCGCGCACGGGGCGCAATCCGCGCACGGGCGATCCGGTCGATGTGCCTTCCAAGCGGGTGCCCTATTTCAAGCCCGGCAAGGAGATCCGCGAGCGGCTCAACACCGATTGAGCCTGTGCGCCGGGCAACGCCCGCCGCTCATTCGCTTTAGCCGCAAGACAAGAGAAGGGCGCGGATCCCGATGGATCCGCGCCCCTCATGCGCGTTCCGGCGAGGCCGGAGTCAGAGACGGCGTCAGAAACTGCGCCGGATCGTCGCGGCCCAGGTCCGCGGCAGGCCCGGCACGCCGGTGACCACGCCGAGCGAGGTCGTGACGTCGCTCACGCTCAGGAAGTAGTGCTTGTCGAACACGTTCTGCACTTCCAGCGAAAGGCGCCAGTCGGTGTCCGGGGAGGTGAAGCTCAGGCGGGCATTGCCGAGGAAATAGCCCTCTACCCGGCTCCACTCCGAATTGTTCGATTCGGTGAACAGATCGGACTGATAGGCGCCGTCGAAGCGCGCGGAGACCACCGCATCGTTCTCGAGCTCGTAATCATACTGGACGCCGAAGCTATAGGTCCATTTCGGCGTATAGGGTGTGACCGCGTCGAGCGAGATGCCCGAAGTGCCGGTGTCCTTATACTCGAAATCGATATAGCTCAGCCCGCCGTCCAGCGAGAGCCCGTCCACCGGATAGGCTTGGAACTCCAGCTCGAAGCCCTTCACATCCGCCTTGCCGACATTGTTCGGCTGGAGACAGGGAATGGAGGGGCAGGCCGACAGCGTCAGGATGATGTCGTTATACTTGTTGAAGAAGCCGGCGCCATTCAGGCGGAGGCGACGATCGAGAAGGTCGGCCTTGAAGCCGATTTCATAAGTCGTGATCGTCTCCGGATCGAATGACTTGAGCTGGTTGCAGGCATCGGGCGCCGTATAGCCGGGCGCATCACATTCGCCGGCCGAGGGACCGAAGAACGGACGCGGGTTGACGCCGCCGCCCTTGAAGCCGGTTGCGACCGAAGCATACATCAGGAGCGAGTCCGAGAACCGATAGTCGGTAACCAGGCGCCAATCCCAACGATCGCCTTCGAACGTATCCGAAATGCCGTAAAGGCCGCTCAGCAGGCAGTTCGGCGTATTGCCGATGCCGGTCGGGCCGGCGGTCGGCGCGCCAAGGAAGAATTCGCAGATCGGCGCCGGTGAAACCGCCGGCGTCCAGTCCTCGAAGGGAACCGTCCCGTCCGGATTGCTCCGGTAATAGGTGTAGGTCTTCTTGTCCTTGGTGTAGCGAATGCCGCCCGAAATGCTCCACATCTCGGTGGGATGCAGCGTGGCGTTGAGGAACACCGCCTTCGACGTGCTCGGCGTGGTGTCCGGGCCGTGGATGAAGTCGATGCCGGCATAGTTCAGGTCGACGCGGGCGGTGTATTTGCCGTCCTGGTCGAAATAGAACCCGCCCAGCGTGTATTCGAGGAACCCGTCGCCGAATCCGCCATTGAGCCGGACTTCCTGGCTCCAGGCCCGGTGGTTCAGCTTGTTGTCGAGCTGCGCGACCGGAACCGGCGTGGCATCCTGGTCCTGCCCGAACTTCGATTCATATTTGCGGTAGGAGCTGATCCAGACCAGCTGCAAATCGTCATTGATATCGAAGGTGACGTTGCCGTGGACGCCCCAGCCGGTGAAATCCTGGTTCTGCAGCGCGGAATAGGGCTTGTAGGGCGCCTGCGAGGTGGGCGTCATCCCGTCCAGGAAGTTGGCATAGCTGATATAGCGCCGGTCCCCGCTATAGACGGATGAGCTCAACGTATCGCAGCTATAGGGGCCGGCCGGCACGAAGTTGCAATCGACCGGAATCGGGTTGCCATCCACGCCCGGAAGCCAGGCGCCGCCATTGGCATTGGTCGCCGGGTTGGGCACGGTCGGATCGAATTCCTCCGGCGTATCGGTCACGGCACCGGCGGCCAGCACCACGGTCGGCGCCGGTTCGGAGTGGTCCGACGTGTAGTCGCCGGAAATGTTGATCTCCAGCCGGTCGGTCGGAACCCAGCGCAGGGCCAGGCGCCCGGCGACATAGGACTGACCGCCCTGCGTCCCCACCACCACATTGGCGCCGCGCGCATTGGAAGCGGGCACGTTCGAACCCGGATGGGTCCGCCCGTAATCGAGCAGGTCGACATAGCCGTCGCGGCTCTTGGCCACGCCCGAAACGCGGGCGAAGAGGTTCTTGGTCACTTCGAAATCGGCCATGCCGCGCACGTCGAGCCGGTTATAGGAACCGTAGGTGACCTGCAGCGAGCCCGAACCGTCGCCGGTGGGCTTGGCGCTGAACAGCTTGATCGCGCCGCCGATCGAGTTCTTGCCGGCCAGCGTGCCCTGCGGCCCGCGAAGGACTTCGACGCGGTCGAGATCCATCAGGTCGAGCAGCGAGCTGGACAGGGTCGGGATATAGACGTCGTCGACATAAACGCCGACGCCCGGATCGAGCGCGTAGTTGAAGTCGGTCTGGCCGACGCCGCGGATGAAGGCGATCAGGCCCGCGCCGCCATTCTGCGGCTGCGGCTTGAGCGTCACGTTCGGTGCCTGCGAAGCGACCTGGGCGATGTCGGTCTGGCCGCGCGCCTCGAGCATTTCGGAATTGACCGCGGTGATCGCGATCGGCGTGTCCTGCAGGTTGGCTTCGCGGAATTCCGCGGTGACGGTGATTACGTTGACCCGTTGCCCCTCGTCGGACTGTTGTTCTTCTTCCTGTGTGTTTTCCGCGTCCTGCGCAAAAGCCGGCGCAGACAGGCTGGCAATAATAGCCAGCGAAGACACGACGCTAAGCGTCTTGAGTTTCATCAGGCATCCTCCCTATGCGGAGGTCGCCCTTCTTCAGGACTCCCCGCAATTTATCCAAAACCGACCACCCGCCAGAGCGGTGCGGTCGCCTTCTTTAGTCAAGGAAGTGTTCCCCGGATTGTTTATTGGGACTCCGGGTGATCCGCTTCCTCTCCCATTTGCGGTTTTACCGCGCTCCGGAAAGGCAACAAGAGCTACAGACGCAATCGTTGTGCGGGAAGCGAAGCGGTGTCGTAATGAAGCAACACACTTGCCGCGGCTAACTATTCCCGGCGTTGCGCGGCATGTCCGGTCTCTTCGTTTGCAGACAAGACGGGCTGCCTTGTCCCTCTTACTGTCACGGCAACAATAATAGTTCGATCGGGAAACGGATGGCTGAAGCAAGCATGCCGCAGCGCGGAGCGGTAGCGGCGCCGCGCGGTTACGAATTGCGTGTGCTGCTCCTGCTCGGGCTGGCTTTCGGTTTCGCCTATTTCGACCGCATGGCGATGACCTTCCTCTCCCCATTCGTGGTGGAGGATCTGTCGCTGTCCAACACCCAGGTTGGCGCGCTTGGGTCGGGATTGTCGGTCACCTGGGCGCTGGGCGCCTATTTCATCGGCCGCTGGTCCGATGCGATCGGCCGGCGCAAGCCGTTCCTGCTCGCCGCGATGGTGATCTTCTCCTTCTGCTCGGTGCTTTCGGGCCTGGCGGCGGGCTTCGGCACGCTGTTCGCCAGCCGCGTGGCGATGGGCGCGGTGGAGGGGCCGTTCCTGCCGATCTGCCTCGCCATCATCATCGCCGCCAGCGCGGACAGCCGGAAGGGCCTCAATGTCGGCATCGTGCAGAACGGTTTTGGCGCGCTGATCGGCACGGCACTGGCGCCGATCGTGCTGGTCTGGCTGGCCGAAACCTATAGCTGGCGCGCGGCCTTCTATGTCTCGGGCATTCCCGGCCTGGTGCTGGCGCTGCTGGTCTGGCGCTTCATCCACGAACCCGACGCTGCGCCGCGCACGGAGGCGGCAAGCCGCTCCTCGCTCGGATTCGGCAAGGCGGTCGGCAGCGAAATGCGTATCGCCGGGGAGCTGCTGCGCGAACGCAATATCTGGATATGTTCGATCATCAGCTGCCTGATGGTCGGCTCGCTGGTGATCGGATCGATCTTCCTGCCGCTGTTTTTCACCGGGCCGCGCGGCTGGCCGCCTTCGACGATGAGCTGGGTGATGGCGGTGCTCGGCCTGTGTCCCGGCGTGGGCGGCGTGCTGGTCAGCTGGCTGTCGGACCGGCTCGGCCGCAAGCCGCCTATGATCTTCTTTTGCTTCCTCGCGGCGATCTGCCCGCTGGCCGCCTTGTGGTTCGCCGGACCGATCCCCGCGCTGACCGCGATCATGTTCGCGAGCTGGATCGGGATCGGCGTGTTCCCGCTCTTCATGGGGATCATTCCGGCCGAATCCCTCGGCCATGCCAAGGCGGCGACCGCGATGGGGCTGGTCGTGGCGATCGGCGAATTGTCCGGTGGCTTCCTCGGCCCGCTCGCCGGCGGGGCGCTGGCCGACAGTTTCGGACTGGAAGCGCCCCTGCTGGTGCAGGCGGGGCTGGCGGTGATCGCCGGCTTCTTCGCCCTCGGCCTGCGCGAAACCAACCCGCGGCTGGTGCCGGCCGTGGCGGCGGCCTGAGGCTAGCGATGGCGGACAGGCACCAGGTCCTCGTCGTCGGCGCCGGGCCGGTAGGTTTCCTTACAGCGCTCGGCCTTGCCCGGCAGGGCGTGGAAGTCACCGTACTCGACAGCGAACCTGCAGTGGTGAAATCGCCGCGCGCGGCGGTCTATTTCCACACCACGCTCTCGATCCTCAAGAAGCTCGGCCTTTCGGAAGAGGCGCATGCGATCGGCGAGCCTTCGCATGAGTTCCGCATGCACTGGCTGGAAACCGGCGAGGTGATGAATTCGGACATGCGCGATGCGCTCGATCCGGGGCAGGAATTCGATCACAATCTCCATTTCGGCCAGCATATCCTGGCCGAGCTGGTGATGGAGCATCTCGCCCGCCTGCCGAACACGCAGACCTTGTGGAACCACCGCGTGACCGGGCTGGACCAATCGGGAAGCGGCGTCACACTCACGGTGGAAACGCCGGATGGCGAAAAGCGGATGGAAGCCGATTGGGTGATCGGCACCGACGGCGCGCGCTCCACCGTGCGGAACCTGCTCGGGCTCGAATTCGAAGGCTTCACCTGGCCTGATCGCTTCGTCGCCACCAATATCGAATATCCCTTTCTCGAACAGGGTTTCGCCAATGCCAATATGGTGGTGGACCCGGTGAACTGGGCGGTGGTCGGGCGGCTCGGGCGCGAGAATCTCTGGCGGTTGACCTATGGCGAGGATGCCGGGCTGGACGAGGCGACGATCCTCGAGCGCCTGCCCGAGCGCTTCGCGGCGATCCTACCCGATCCTTCGATCCCCTACCGGATCGACAATTTCTCGCCCTATCGCGTACACCAGCGCTGTGCCCCGACATTCCGCGTGGATCGGGTGCTGCTGGCGGGCGATGCGGCCCATGCCTGCAATCCCTGCGGCGGGCTCGGCCTGACCGGCGGGGTGATCGATGCGGACATGCTGTCCGATGCGCTGGGCGCGGTGATCGAAGGGCGCGCCGATGAGAGCGTGCTCGATTTCTACGCGCGCGAACGCCGCCGCGTCTTCCTCGAGATCGTCTCGCCCATGTCGACCAATTTCAAACGCCTGCTCTCCGAGAAGGACCCGGAGCAGCGCGCGCGGGACAAGCGTGACATGTTCGCCGAGGCGGAAAAGGGCGGCAGTGAAATCCGCGCATCCTCGCTTGCGGAATTGATCAAGGGAGCGGCTGTGCCAATTCCGCCTTCGCCGCTAAGGCGGCCCGCATGAGCGAATGGGCATATAGCATCGAAGGCTTCGACCGGACCGTCCACCGGGTCGAAGGCGTGGAAACCGTCACCTATGCGATCGGTGATGGCGATCCGCTGGTCTATTTCCACGGCGGCGGCACATTCCACGGCTTCGAATGGGCGCGCGCATTGGCTGGCCGTTTCCGCGTGTACTGCCCCTATCACCCCAATTTCGGCGAAAGCGGCGATGCCGATTTCACGGGCATCGGCGATTATGTCGCGCATTACGAATTGCTGTTTCCCGCGCTCGGCCTCGACACGTTCCACCTCTGCGGCGCTTCGATGGGCGGGCATATGGCGGCGCGTTATGCGGCGGCCAATCCGGGCGATATCGACAAGCTGGCGCTGGTCTCCCCGGCGGGGATGCAGTCGGACCATGCCGCCATGCCCGACTTCACCAGGATCGCGCCGCAGGATATTCCGGCCATGTTCGTGGCCGATCCGGCATGGATCGTGCGGTTCTGGCCGGCCGATCCCTCGCCCGAATGGCAGGCCATGCGCGAACGCGAATCCGCCGCCGCCTTCCGCTCGCGCGAGGATCTGGCGATGGCCGACAAGGCCCTGCGCACCGGGCTCAAGGGTTTCAACCGCCCGACCCTGCTGCTGTGGGGCGAAGCGGACCGGATAGTGCCGCTCGGCTATGCGCGGGAATGGCAGCAGGCTCTCCCCCATGCCGAACTGGAGGTGATTCCCGGCGGGTCGCATCTCCTGCTCGACGAATTTCCGGCGGCGGTCGAAGCACTTGCCCGCTTCCTCGAAGTCTAGCGCCCCGGTTCGATCCGCCGCGCCCGGCTGAAAGTCAGGGCGGAAAGCACGGCCGGAACCGCCATCGCGGCGCAAACCGCGGCCACGGTCAGCCCCTCTTCCAGCAGCCAGCCGCCGACGATCGGCCCGAAGATCGATCCCACGCGGCCCGCCGTGGTGGCGAAGCCGAGCCCGGTGGCGCGCAATTGCGGCGGGAAGGCATAGGCGATGGTCAGCCAGTTGGCGGTGGCCGATCCGAACAGCGCGGCGCCGATCAGCGGCGCCAGCACCATCAGCGCGCCGGTATTGCCCACGAACTGGCCGAACAGCGCGATCAGCACGGCAAGGCTGATCATCGTCGTCCACATCATCCGCTTCACGCCGATCACGCCGCACAGGAAGCCGGCGGTCATCCCGCCGACGATCCCGCCATAGGAAACCCAGGCCGAATAGCGCGCGCCCAGTTCGTCCGATGCGCCGGCCTGCGCCACCAGCGGAGGGCCCCAGTTGATGATGAAATACCAGGCGAACATGTTGAGCGCATGGGCCAGGAACAGCACCGCGAAGGTGCCGCGATGCACCGGCTGCAGCACGTCGCCCAGCGCATGCGCCCCCGAATCCGCGGGGCGCGGCGGCAGCGCCGCGATCGGCGGCACGCGCATCCGCTTCAGCACCTTATTGGTCACCCTCAAGGCGCCTTCAGGTTGCCGAGTCAGCAGGAAATCGAGCGATTCCGGCAGCCAGGCGAAGGCCACCGGGAACAGCAGCGCGGAAAGCCCCGCGCCGACCCAGAAGATGCCGCGCCAGCCATAGGAATCGAGCACCGCCACCGCCACATAGGCGCCGATGATCGTGCCCACAGGATAGGCGGCGGCAACCGTGCTGGCGGCGAATTCGCGGCGCTTCAGCGAGGCATATTCCAGCGCCAGCGTGCCTGCCGTGCTGGTCATCCCGCCAATGCCGATGCCGGTCACCAGCCGCCCCGCGGCCATCACCAGGAAGTCGCCCGAAAGCGCCGAGACCGCCATGCCCGCGCTCATGAACAGCAGGCAGATCAGGATCGCCGGGCGCCTGCCCCACTGGTCGGCTACCGGCGAAACGCCGAGCGCGCCAAGCGCCATCCCGACGAGGTTCATGCTCAGCAGCGTGCCCAGCGCCGCATCGCTCAGGCCCCATTCGCGGCTCAGCGATGAGCCGGCCTGGGCAAGCGCAAGAATGTCGTAGCCGTCGATCATGTTGATCAGCACGCACAGGCCGACGACGCCATATTGCTTCAGGTTCATCCGCCGCTCGCGCAGAACCATGCGCGGATCGGCCGTTTCGCTGGCCACCAAGACTGTTCTCTCCCGTGGCGGCTATGCTGCCCCCTATGCGGCAAGCTATGCTGCGCGCCGCATCGCGCCAAGGGCGCAAGCGAAGGGGAGGTTGGCCGTGAACGAAGCGCCAGACGTGGTCTGCGACGTGCGGACGGTGATGAATTATGTCGTGCGCGGGGAGACGGCGCGGTTTCATCCGGGCGACCGCGCGAAGAGCTATTGGCCGGTGGACGAGCACGAAGTGACGATCCACGACGTGCGCCCGATCGCGGATGCATTGTCCTTCGACCGCAATGGCTTCGTGCTGCTGGATGAGCCCACCGACGTGCGCGATTTCGAGGATGCGGGCGAACTGGCGCGCTATTCGCGGCAGGTCGAGGCGATGATCGCGCGGCTCACTGGCGCGGCGAAGGTCGTCAGTTTCGGGCCGATGATCCGCACCAATGCCGCAGGCGCCCATGGGCACAACCAGCCTGCACATGGCGCGCATGTCGATTACGGTGCGCGTACAATTGCCGACTTCACGCGCGACCTGCTGCCGGCCGAGGAGGCCGAGCGGCGGCTGGCCGGGCGGCATATGCTGATCAATGTCTGGCGGCCGATCGTGATGGTCGAAAGCGCGCCCTTCGCGGTCTGCGATGCCAGTACGGTGAAGCGCGAGGATATGTTCGACAGCGAAGTCGTCGGCGGGCTCGGCGATTTCAACCGGCGCTCGCTATGGGGTTTCAACCTCGCCTATAATCCCGGCCATCGCTGGTATTGGGTGCCGCATATGCAGCCCTGGGAAGTGCTCGCCTTCAAGCTGTTCGACAGCGACCCCGAGGCGACCCAGTTCACCGCCCATAGCGCTTTCGAGGATCCCGACACGCCGCCCGACGCCGCGCCGCGGCAGAGCATCGAGCTGCGGACGATCGCCTATCTCGACTGATGGCCATTCAGGAAACGGCCGCCTCGCTTTCCGCCGGGCTCGGCGTCTCCAGGCTCTTGACGAACATCAGCCGCTCCAGCCGGACTTTCGGATCGGTGGCCATCGCGCGCATTCCGTCGAGCGCGGCCTCCAGTTCCGCCCCGCAGCCATTGGCGTGGAACACGAAGCGCTTGTAATTGCTTGCTTGCGGGCTGGTCTTTTCGAGATAGGTCCGCCGCCGGTCCTCTGCCCATCGGTCCAGCATGGCCGGATCGCCGCCATCGAGCACGGCGGCCAGCGTCGGCCATAAAGCGAAAGCGTCGAACAGGCCGGTGGTGAGGCCGAAGCCGCCGGTCGGGTTGGTGACATGCGCCGCATCGCCGGCCAGCATGACGCGGCCCTTGCGGAAGCGGCGCGCGCAGCGCTGGTGCATCTGGTAGGGCGAGGCTTGCGAAAGCTCGTATCCGCCCTTGCCCGGCAGCAAGTGCTCGTAAGCGGCCGGAACCCGGTCGAGATAGTTCGCCTCAGGCAGTCTTGCATTTTCCATATAGGTGCAGCGCCACAGCCCGTCTCGCGCGATCTTGACGATCACCGCGCCCCATTCGTCGTCCACCACCATGGTCGAGAGCCCGTAATCCGCGCTTTCGAAATCGTGATAGACATTGGTGGCCACGAAACGCTCGGGCCAGGTAAAGCCTTCGAAAGGCAGGCCCATTTCCTTGCGCACCGTGCTGCCCGCACCATCGGCGCCGACCACGTAGCGGGCGCGCAGGTTCTCGGTTCCCTCCGCGCTTTCCAGCCGCAGGGTTACGCCGTCCTCATCCTGCGCCAGGGCGGCCAGCCGCGTGCCGAAGCGGATCGTCGCATTGCCGATGCGCGCCAGCCGGGCGCGGGCGATCTGCGACAGCCGGTCCTGCCCGAGATGGATATTGTAGGGGAAGGCCGTGCGCCCTTCGAGCACGGACAAATCATAGGCGATCCGCTCGCCGCTCTTGCGCACCAGCCACAGATAGTCGCGTTTGGGAAAGCCGATCCGCTCCGCCTCTTCGCGAATGCCGAGCCGTTCGAGCCCGTCCAGCGTGGACCAGTGATAGACCGCCGCGCGCGGCGATGCGATCACGTCCTCGCCCGCTTCCACCAGCAGCACGTCGGCCCCGGCCTGCGCCAGCCCAAGCGCGGTGATAAAGCCCGTCGGCCCGCCGCCGACCACGACCACGTCATGCATCCGTCAATTCTCCCGCGCGCGAGGATGCGCGCCGCTTCGCGCGCTGCCAAGCCCCATTCGCCCTCGCGCAAGCTGCCTGCCCCCCGGCTCCCCTAGGACTCACGCGCAAGTCGGGAGAGGACATGGCGCAGGCCGAACTGGAAGAAACCATCACCGCGCGCGGCGGGGAATATCCGCTGCGCGGACGCTACGAGGCGCGCTTTCGCCCCGTGGTCGATGCCTTCATCGAGAATTTCCGCGAGGAAGAGGAACTGGGCGCCGCCACTTCGGTGGTGATCGACGGCGAAACCGTGGTCGATCTGTGGGGCGGCTGGGCCCGCGCCGACCGCTCGCAGGAATGGGGCGAGCATTCGCTGGTCTGCATGATGAGCGTGGCCAAGGGCGTGACCGGCATCTGCTTCAACAAGCTGATCGATCGCGGGCTGGTCGATCCGGACGAGCGGATCGCCACTTACTGGCCCGAATTCGCGCAGAACGGCAAGCAGGACATCACCGTGCGCATGGTGCTGGACCATATGGCGGCGATCCCGGTGCTGACCACCGATGTCATGTATCCGGGCGGCTTCTTCGATTACCCGGCCTATATCCACGCGCTCGAAGTGCAGGAGCCGTTGTGGGAGCCGGGCACGCGCGCGGCCTATCACGTGCATAATCAGGGCTTCCTGCTGGGCGAGATCATGCGCCGGGTGACGGGCATGACGGTGGGGCCCTATCTGCGCGCCAATGTCGCCGGCCCGCTGCGCGCCGAATACTGGATCGGCGGGATGAGCGCGGAAGAGCAGGCGCGGGTGGCCGAAGTGCTGCCCAACACCGGCGCGCGCCTGTTCGCGGCCAAGGACCAGACCGTGCCGGACAAGCCCACCACGCCGGAAGGCTGGCAGGATGGGGCGGTGCTGCGCAGCTTCGCCTTCCTCCAGAACCCGAACGAGCCGTGGTACGACACGATGAACTCGCCGCGCTGGCGCGAGGTGGAGATCGCCAGCGGATCGGGCCACGGCAATGCCCGCGGCGTGGCGCGCATCTATGGCGCGACGGTGGGCGCGGTGAACGGCATTTCGCTGCTGTCGAAGGACCGGCTCGAAGCCATGATCACAGAACAGCATAACCAGACCGAATTGCTGCAGGAACGCCCCTATCATCAGGCGATGGGCGTGCTGCTGAACACGCCGGAAGCCGTCTATATGGGGCCGAACATGCGCAGCTTCGGCCATCACGGTCTCGGCGGTTCGATCGGCTTCGGCGATCCCGATGCGAAGCTCGGCTTCTCTTATTGCTGCAACCAGATGCACGCCGTCGGCACCAACGGACCGCGCGCGCGGCGGCTGATCGATGCCGCCTATTCGGTACTCTGAAAGGACAGGCAGATGGACAAGGACCTCTACGACAAGGGCATGGAAATCCGCCGGGAAGTGCTCGGCGATGCCTATGTCGATCGCGCGCTGGCCAGAAGCGGGCCGTTCAACGATCCGCTGCAGGAACTGGTCACCACCTATTGCTGGGGCTGGAACTGGAGCCGCGAAGGCCTGCCCCGGCGCGACCGCAGCCTGATCAACCTCGCCATGATCGCCGTGCTCAATCGCGGGCACGAGCTGAAGGCGCATATTCGCGGCGCGCTGAATAACGGGCTCTCGCGCGAGGAAATCCGCGAAGTGCTGCTGCAGGTCGGCATTTATGGCGGCATCCCGGCGGCGGTGGACAGTTTCCGCCTCGCCAATGAAGCCTTCGCCGAAATCGACGCGGAGGCGGAATGATGGACGCGCTCGCCCGGCTCGCCATCGAGCATGAATGCGGCAAGCTGCCGCTGCTATTCGCCAAATATGCCGACAACGGCGATCATGCCGCGCTCGCCGCCCTGTTCACCGAGGATTGCGTACTCGCGCGGCCGTTCCAGCCCGAATACACGTTCCACGGCCGCGAACGTGTGCAGGCGCTGTTCGACCGGCCGCCATTCCTCGTGCGCCATCTCGTCACCAATGTGCTGGTCGAGGTGATCTCCGAGACGGAGGCGCGCGGCACGAATTATCTCGCCATGCTCTCCAGCCATGTGTCCCCGGTGCCGCCGCAGGAAGCCGGCGGGCTTTATGTCGGCGGGTTCGAGGATGTCTATGCGAAGACCGCCGAGGGCTGGAAGATCGCCATCCGCAAGGGGCATGTGGCGCTGCACCAGGGCGGCGCCATGCCCGATTTCCCGCCCCCCAGCGACGAAGCGAGAGGCCTGAAATGAGCGTCACCGCAACAAACGCCAATGAGCAGCTCGTGCTCGATTTCTTCGAGGTGCTGTCCTCCGGCGATCTCGAGAAGCTGCGCGCCTTCTATCACGAGCATTCGGTGTGGGAGCCGAAGGTCAAGGATATCGCCGGCGCGGGCAAGCATGTCGGCATGGCGATCATCGACGAATTCCTCGCCCCGGTGCGCGGCATGTTCGAGCCCGGCGATCCCAAGGTGCATGTGCAGAACATGTTCTCGGCCGGGCCCTTCGTCTGCGTGGAGAGCAATTCCACGGGCAAGACGATGGACGGCAAGGTCTATGACAATGACTATTGCTGGGTGTTCGAAGTGTCGGACGGCAAGATCGACGCGATGCGCGAATATATGGACAGCCATTACACCGCCAAGCTGTTCGGGATGGCGTGATGGCCGGGGCGAGCCAGCGCTTCGCGGGACAGCCGATCCTGATCTCCGGCGCCGGGCGCGGCCTGGGCGAGGGGATCGCGAAGCATCTCGCCGCCGAGGGTGCGATCGTCGGCGTGGCCGATATCAAAGTCGAAACCGCGCATAAGGTGGTGGATGCGATCCGCGCTTCGGGCGGGGAAGCGCATGCCTATGGCGGCGATCTGGGCCGGCGGCAGGAATATTTCGGCGTGGCCGAAGCCTTCCGTTACGATGCAGGGCCGCTGCGCGCGGTGATCAACAATGCCTCCGTGCTGGTGTATGAACCGATCGAGGATGTGACCGAGGAAACGCTGGAGCGCATGCTTTCGGCGGGCCTCAAATCGGTGTTCTGGGGCGTGCAGGCCTTCCTCGCCCATCGGGACGAGCATGCGCCGGGCAATATCCTCAATTATTCCTCGCCCGTCGCCTATCGCGGGCGGCCCAATACCGGCGCTTACACCACGATCAAGGCGGGTATCGCCGGGCTGACCAAGGTGCTTGCCGGAGAGCTCGGCCCGAGGGGCATCCGCGTGAACGCCATCGCGCCGGGCAGCGTGCCGACGCCGGCGACCGAGGGCTTCGTGACGGCGGAGCAATACGAACAACGCGCCAAAGGCATTCCGCTGCGCCGCAATGGCAGGCCGGAGGATGTGGCGAAGGCGGCGGCTTTCCTGCTCAGCGACGAGGCCGAATTCATCAACGGGGCGATGCTGGCCGTGGATGGCGGCATCATTGCGGCGGGGTAGGTTATGGCGGCAGTCTGGCAGGATCGGCTCGACCGGCTGAAACAGGTCGTCGAAGAGGACATTGCGAGGGGCGATTATTTCGGCCTCGTGCTGAAGATCGGCCGCGGCGGCGAGGTCGTGTTCGAGGAGGCTTTCGGCGCGGCCGATGCGGACGGCGCGCGCCCGCTCCGGACCGATGATGTCTTCTCGATCTTTTCGGTCACCAAGGCCTTCACCAACATCCTCATCCTCAAGGCGATCGAGGAAGGCCGCTTTGCGCTGACCACCAAGGTGCGCGACATGCTGCCGGAATTCACAGGCCTGCCGCGCGAGGAAGCGACCTATTACCACTTGCTGACCCACACTGCCGGCATGCCGGGCGTCTGGACGCCAAGGCCGGGCATGATGCTCGACCGGCTGGATGAGCTTTACGAAGCGGTGATCGAGAACGTGCATGGCGTGGTGGAGCCGGGCAGCCGCTGCGACTATTCGCCGCTGGTCAATCACGTGCTGATGGGCATGACGCTGGTGCGCCACGATCCCAAGGGCCGCGATTACCGGACGCTGCTGCATGAGGATCTGTTCGCGCCGCTCGGCATGGACAGCACCAGCATGGGCCTGCGCCCGGATTTGCGCGAACGGCATGTGAAGCCGGACATGCGCGGCACCGTGCCGATCAAGCATCTCTCGCGCGACATGGAAGGCGATCATGCACTGTTCGAATCGCCGAACACGGAAAGCCCGCATGTCGGCTGCGCCTCGACCGCCGGCGATCTGTGGCGTTTCGCCGAAATGCTCCGCCGGGGCGGCGCTCTCGAGGGTGCGCGCCTGCTCTCCCCCACCATGATCCGCCTCGCTAGGCAGGTGCATACGGGGGACATGCCCAACGAGCTCTACAAGGCCGCGCATCTGCGCGCCGGCTGGGAAGTCGCGCCGGCCTATATGGGGCTCGGCTTCAATGTCCGGGGCACGAAGATTGTCCCCCACCAGCTCGGCACGCTGACCAGCCCGGAGACTTTCGGCAATTACGGCGCGGGCAGCACGCTGTTGTGGGTCGATCCCGAACTCGATGTCAGTTTCGCGGCCTGCAGCGCCGGCGTGATGACCCAGACCGCCAATATCGCGCGATTCCAGAAACTGTCCGACCTCGTGGTTTCGGCGATGATTTAAAGAACAGGCCCCGCTCATCCTGAGCCTGTCGGGAGCGAAGTTGAGGCGCAGCCTCAACAATGCGCGCCCTTCGACAGGCTCAGGGCGAGCGGGATGGGAGAGGGGAACGAAATGGCAGACGCGGACATCATCGTCATCGGATCGGGCCATAACGGCCTCGTCGCCGCGGCCTATCTCGCCGTCGCCGGCAAGACGGTGCTGGTGCTGGAGCGGAACGAGTGGTTCGGCGGCGGCGTCGTCACCCGCGAGCTGACCCGGCCCGGCTTCCGGCACGACCAGCATTCGATGAGCCACATCTTCATCCAGGGCAATCCGCTGCTGCTGAATGACGAACTCGGACTGAAGCGCAAATACGGCCTTGAATATGTCTTCCCCGACATACCGATGATGAGCGTGTGGGAAGATGGCACCACGCTGCCGCTGCATCGCTATCCGGCGAAATCGGCGGCGGCGATCGCGCGCTTCTCGCGCAAGGATGCCGAGACTTTCCTGCAGATGTCGCGCCAGGCCGCAGAATGGCTGCCGATGATCCAGGCCGGGCTCTATTCGCCGCCCATGCCGGTCGGCGCGCAGACGGCGATGATGGACCAGAGCGCCGAAGGCCGCGAGATCATGCGGACCATGGCGGTTTCCACTTTCGACCTGATGGAAGAGCTGTTCGAACACGACAAGGTGAAGGCCCATTTCGGCCGCGTGGCGGGGGAGAACCTCGTCTCGCCGGACGAGAAGGCGACCGGAATCGGCGCCTATATCTTCCTCGGCTTCCTCGAGAAATTCGGTTTCGGTGTGCCTGTCGGCGGATCGGGCAGCCTGACTGCCGCGCTGATCCGCTGCATCGAGGATCATGGCGGCGCGGTCCGTGCCGGGGCGCAGGTGCGCGAAGTCCTCACCGACGGCGCGCGCGCGAGCGGCGTGGTGCTCGACAATGGCGAGCGGCTGTCCGCCGCTGAAGGGATCATCGGCGCGATCCACCCGCATATATTGCCCGAAATGGTGCCGGCACTGCCGGCCAATGTGGCGAAGAACGCGCTGCGCACGCATATCACCGATGCCGCCTGCTTCACCGTCCATGCCGCGCTCGACGAGCCGCTGAAGTTCAAGGCCAAGGGCGCCGAGGGAGAGGCTCTCTCGGCGGTGATGTACGAGCTGATGCCGGCCGATTATGAGGATATGCGCCGCGCCTTCGACGAGCTGCGCTATGGCAATTTCTCGCCCACGCCGCTGGTCGGCGTCGGCCAGCTGACCCAGCACGATCCCTCCCGCGCGCCCGAAGGCAAGGCGATCTTCCACGCCTGGGATTATGCCCCCTATGCTCGCAAGGACGGGCGCGACTGGGACGATGCGAAGGGCAAGTTCGCCCGCAAGATCATCGGCCGGATGAGCGATTTCATCGAGAATGTGCCCGATGCGATCCTCGATTATCACTGCGACAGCCCGGTGGACATGGAGCGCACCTCGCCCAGCTTCTATCGCGGCGACCTGCACGGCATCGCCACCACCACCTACCAGTCCGGCGCGCACCGGCCGACGCCCGAGCTCGGGCAATATCGCGTGCCGGGGGTCGAGCGGCTCTACCTCGTCGGCCCGTTCCAGCATCCGGGCGGCGGCGTGTTCGGCGCCGGCCGCGCGACGGCGATGGTGATGGCCGAGGATCTCGGGCTCGATTTCGATCAGGTGAAAGTGCCGTGAAAATCTACTCCGCCGACAAGTCCGAACTGATGGAAGTGGCCAAGGTCGAACGGAAGGGCGACGATCTCGTGCTGAAGGGAAAGGTCTTCGGAACCATGCCGATGAGCGCCACGTTGACTCCGGAACAGGCGCGGGCCTTCATGAAACTGCTGACGCCTAAGCTGATGCTGTTCCTCCTCACCATGCCGTTTCGCAAGGGCAAGACGTGACGCGAACCTTCGTCATTGCGAGGAGGCGAAGCCGTCGAAGCAATCCAGGGCGACGCGTAAGAGCCCTGGATTGTCGCGGGACCTCCGGTCCCTCGCAATGACAAGCCAACAAGGAAGCCTCCCATGACCAGACGCCACGAGGGATCGTCCATCATCGTCACCGGCGCGGCGGGCGCTATCGGTTTCGCCACATGCGAGATCCTCGCCCGCGAGGGCGCGCAATTGCTGATGGTCGATATCGACCGCGAACGGCTGGACGAGCGGGCGGAACATTTGCTCGATGCCGGCCACACGGCGATCGTCTGCCATGCCGATTGCGCCGACGAGGACGATGTCGCCCGCTATGTGAAGGAAGCGATCGCCGCCTTCGGCAAGGTGGACGGCTTCTTCAACAATGCCGGGATCGAGGGCGCGCTTGCGCCGACGCACGAATACGACATCGCCGAATTCGACAAGATCATCCGCGTCAACCTGCGCAGCATGTTCCTCGGCCTGCGCTTCGTGATCCCGCATATGGTCGCCGCCGGGAAGGGCGCGGTGGTCAACACCGCCTCGATCGGGTCGGAGCGCGGTCTGGCGGGCGCCTGCGCCTATAATGCCGCCAAGCATGGCGCCGTCGGCCTCACCCGCACGGCGGCCAGCGAAGTGGCGCAGAAGGGCGTGCGCGTAAATTGCGTGATGCCCGGCGTGATCGAGACCCCGTTGCTGGTCGGCATGCTGGAGCAGATGTTCGACGATGTGGCAGCCGGCATGAAGAAGCTGGGCGAAGTGGCCACGCTCAACCGCGTCGGCCAGCCGCGCGAAGTGGGCGATGTGGTGAGCTTCCTGCTTTCGGACGAGGCGAGCTACGTCAACGGCGCCAAGTGGGAGATCGATGGCGGCGCGCTGGCGACGATCCGCAACGATATCTGAACCGGCCGCGCGGAACCGAGCGCGGCACCGGAAGGTTTCCCTGTATACACACAGGAGAGACATATGATTGGCAAGATTATCGGCGCGGTCGCCGGCGCACAGGCGGGCAAGATGGCCAACGGCCTTTCCGGCCCCGGCGGCGCAGTAGCCGGCGTGGTGGCGGCAACCGTGGTGCGGCGGCTCGGACTGGTGGGGCTGGTCGCGGCCGTGGGCGGCGGTTACGCGCTGAAGCGCCTTAGCGAGAAGGAAGGCAAGGCCGCTTCGGCTCCGAATCCGAAGGCCTGAGGGCGAACAGGTATGGCAGGCGGATGGACGCGCGACGGCGCGGTGCAGGAGCAGATCGACGACACGGTGAAGGACGCGGTCCAGAACGCCCGCTCGCGCATGCCGGCGGGCGAAGGGGCGACGCATTGCGACGAATGCGGAGAGCCGATCCCGGAAGCGCGCCGCAAGGCCCTGCCCGGCGCGAGGACCTGCGTGCAATGCCAGTCCGGCCGCGATGCCAATCTCCGCCAGGCCGGGATCAACCGGCGCGGCAGCAAGGACAGCCAGCTGCGTTAACGCGGCATGGCGGCGATCAGTCCAATCCTTCGCCGTCCTCGCCCGCTTCGAAATCGCCGATTTCCTTGCGGGACCGGATGATCTCGATCGCCTGCGCGCTTTTGGGATCGAAAATGGTCATGAAAGCCATGCCGACGATCATCGAGGCGCCGGCCATATTGCCCTTGCGCACCGACTGCTTCGAGCAGGAGATGGCGAGTGGGAAACTGGCCGCGACGATCGCGATCGCCAGGACCCAGACCAGCCATTTCATGCGCCGACCGCCTCCCTCAAGCCTCGTTCCCGATCGAAGTGGGGAGCGGGAGGCGAATTGCCAGAACCCGCCCTATCCGCGCCCGCCGCTGCGGTAATTGCGCGGGCTGGTTTCGAAGCGGCGGCGGAAGGCGCGGCAGAAGCTGGAAAGATCGTTGAAGCCGACATCATAGGCGACTTCCGTCACCGTCACGTCCAGCCCTTCGCGTTCCAGCCGCCTTGCTGCCAGTTCCAGCCGCCGGTCCTGGATGAAGGCGCGCGGAGTGGTGCCGAGTTCGGCGAACAGCATCTGCACATAGCGCGCGCTCACGCCCATCCGGCGGGCGAGCCGGTGGACGTCGAGATCGGGATCGGTAAGGTCGATCTCCACCGCATCGAACAGCGCCCGGCGGCGCTCGTCGCGGCGATTGGCCTCGGCCTTGGGGCGGGTGGTGGCGTAAGCCATGTCGAGCAGCGGCCAGACCGCCTCGCCCAGCGATTCGACCCAGCTGCCTTCCTCGTCGCGTTCGAGTTCGGCCCAGGCCTGGCGCAGGAAATTGGAAAACAGCGCGCCCGGGCCGAAGCGACCGCTTACAGGGATGCCGACCTGGCTGCGAAGATGCGGCATACGCTCCTCGAGCGTCGCCAGCGGCAGGCGAAGGATGATCGCCTGGGTCGTCTCCTCGAAGCTCACCCACAGCGGCTTGGAGGGATCGAACAGCAGGAAATCGCCTTCCTCCAGCACGGCGGTGCGCCCGCCCGTGTGGTTCACCGTCCGCCCGCGATGCTGGAGCTGGATGTTGACGATGCCGGCATCGCATTCCGCCTCGCGGAACACATGCGCCGGGCTCGAGATCGGCGACACGATCTCGCATTCGCGCAGCGCGCGGCGCAGGATGCGCGCGTCGAACGGATCTTCCCCCAGCGATTCCACGCGAACGGGCGTGATCATCTTGCTGGCGATCTCGTTCCAGAATGCCAGCCGGTCCGGTGCCGCCACTTCCGCGGTACTCTTTTCCTCGAGAAGCGTCATGGGCTTCCTCTCCGTTGCGGGCCTCTCGCGGGCCCTGCGGGAAGGAGGCTATGCTGGAACGGGGGCACTTGGCAAGCGCCCCGCGAATCGGGCGGTCAGGCGGGCCGATCCGGGTCGAGCCCGGCATCGCTTTCCACCACCTTGGCGATGGCGGTGAAATCGGCATCCTCGCCGCATTCGGCCAGCGTGCGCTCGAGATAGCGCTCCACCACCGAGCCGAGCTGCAGCGGCACCTGCATGGCTTCGGCCTCGTCCATCAGCAGCTTGGTATCCTTGAGGCTGAGGGCGGCGGCGAAGCCGAAATCGAATGTGCGCGGCAGCACGGATCTGGGCCATTTGTCGCGCGTCGCCGAGTTGATGCCGGTGGACTGGTTGAGCACTTCGATCATCCGCGCCGGATCGAGCCCGGCCTTGATGCCGAAGGCCATGCCCTCTGCTGTCACCCCGATCGCCACCGCGCCGAGCAGATTGTTGACCCGCTTCATGGTCTGCCCGGCGCCCGGCGTGTCGCCCATATAGAAGGGCTTACCCATGCGTTCGAGCAATTGGCGGAGCATTTCATATTCGACCTCCGGCCCGCCGACCATCAGCGAAAGCGTGCCGTCATGCGCGCGGGCAATGCCGCCGGAAACCGGCGCGTCGAAGCTGGCGATGCCTTTGGGCGCCAGCATGGCCGCCAGTTCCTGCGCCAGCTGCGGGCCGGACGTGGACAGGTCGCAAATGATCCCGGGCGAACCGCCGGAGACGATTTCGGCCATGGCTTCGCGCACGATGGCCGGGGTGGGCAGGCTGGTGAAGACGATCTCGCATTGTGCGCCCAGCGCGGCGGCGGATCCGGCGGCTTCGGCGCCCTGATCGACCAAGGCGGAAACGGCCGCGGGGTCGATATCGTGCACCAGCAGCCGGTCCACCTGCCCCAGCAGCCGCGCCGACATGCCCGCGCCCATGCGGCCCAGGCCAAGGAATCCGACAGTCGTCATACTCTCTCCAGGATCGGTGTGTGCGGTGGCAGGTCCACCCGCGCAATGTCGTTCTCGGCCGGGAAGCAGGCCAGCACCAGCGGATCGTGTCCCGGTATCAGATGGTCGAGCGAACCGCCCGCCAGTTCCACCGCGCGATCCTGCGCCCGCCGGTAATCGGCTTCGTCCACGAAGATCGGGAAGGGCAGGCCCCGCGTGATATTGGCATAGAGATGCGCGGCATCGCTGGCGAGCACCACCGTGCCGCGCGCGGTCTCGCAGCAGACCATCTGCAGCCCGGCCGTGTGTCCATGCGCGAGACGTAGGTCGATCCCGGGCCCGAAACTCTCGTCGCCATCGTGGAACACGACATGGTCGGCATAGAGCTTGCGCACCAGTTGCGCGACCGGCTCGCCGTCGAAGGGCGCGCGCACGCCGTGATCGCAGACATGGCGGCTGGTGGCGAAGGCCAGCTCGGCATCCTGCACATGGAATTTCGCATTGGGGAATGTGCCGAGCGAGCCGGCATGGTCGTAATGCAGGTGGGTCAGGATCACGTCCTCCACCAGCAGGTGGTCGATCCCCGCATCGCGCAGCCCTTCCACCACCGGGCGCACCATGATCCGCCCGCGCGCAAGGGCGGCATCCTCGCCGAAGCCGGTATCGACGATCACTGGCGGATGCCCTTCGCGGTGGATCGCCCAGATATAGTAATCGAGCGGCATGGGCAGGTCGTGATCGTCCACCGGCCGCGCGAAATTGGCCGCGGCCTTGCGCTCGTGCCGCGCATAGCGGATCGCGTCGATACGGGTGACGGGCGCGGTCATGGCCTCAGGCGAATTGGAGCCGCACCGGCTGGCGGATCGGGCCGTGGCCAACCGTGGTCATCCAGGGTTCGTAATCTCCGGCCAGCTCGAAGCTCTCCACTTCGCGGACGATCGCGCCGAGCAGGGCCTGCGCTTCCATCTGCGCGAGCACGCGGCCGACGCAGCCATGGATGCCATAGCCCCAGCCGAGCGAATGTCTGGTGTCGCGCTCGATCCGGTAGTCCTCCGGCGCGTCCCAGAAGCGCGGATCGCGGTTGGCGGCGGCGAACATCAGCCCGCAGCGTGTGCCGGCCGGGATGACATAGTCCTCCACTTCGACATCGCGCGCGGCGATGCGCCCGGCCATGCGGCTGGGGCTGTCCCAGCGCAGCGATTCGTCGAAAGCGCCGCGCAGCTTCTTCGGATCGGCGCGCAATTTCGCGTATTCCTGCGGGAAGGTGGCCCAGGCGCGGATCGCGTTGGCCATGGTGAGATAGGTCGTGTCCGCGCCGGCGCTGAGCACGGTCTGCAGCAGCAGCTTGGCATCGGCCAGCGACACCTGCCCGCGATCGGCGGCGCGGAAGAATTCGGCGCCGATGCCTTCGGGATCGAGCGCATCGCGTTCGCAGGTCCGGTCGAGCCAGGCGATCACGCCGGAATAGTCCTGCTGCATCGCTTCGTCGAACAGCTCGCCCGGCGGGCCCATCGTCGCCCAGACCATCTGGCTGAAGCCGTGCATGTGGTGCCGGCCTTCCTGCGGCAGGCCGAGAATGTCGGGCAGCACGCGGAAGATATAGGCCTGGGTGATGTCGCCCACCGCGTCCACCACCTCGCCCTCGCTGGCGCGCAATTCGTCGACGAATTCGCGCGCGGCCTGTTCGAAGATCGCCTTCACCCGTTCCAGCGCGCGCGGGCTGAGCGCATCGGAGACGACCTTGCGCACCTGGGTGTGGCGCGGCGGATCGTCGGTCAGCAGGATTTCCGGGCGCGGGCTATTGGGATCGTGCCAGGGGCGCGATGTGCTGGAAAAGCTCTTCCAGTCGAGCAGGCCGGCGCTGACATGCGCATGCCGGCCGAGCATCACCGTGCCGTCATGCAGGCGCACGACCGGCGCGAATTCGCGCAATTCGTCATCCACTTCGCGCGCATTGCGCACGGCATCGGGCGTGAAGATATCCAGCGGGTAATCGGGGATCGGTGTGCTCACAGCCCCAGTCCCTTGAACCACACCTCGCCCTGCTCGTCGCGGACCATGTGGCCGGCGGTCGGCTCGGCGAAATGGGCGCCGATCACCAGCACGCCGCTATCGGCATATTTGTCCACGAAGCCGATCCGCGTCTGCCGACCGGTTTCCTTGTCCATGTCGAAAGTCGCCGCGCGGTGCGGCATCGCGCATTGCATCGGGTGATGCATGAGGTCGCCGGTGATCACGGCCTCCTCGCCCTGCGAGGAAATGCGCACATGGACATGGCCGGGCGTATGGCCGTGGCTCGGCTCGCACCAGATGCCCTCGCCGATCACATGGTCGGCCTCGATGAAATCGGCCATGCCGGCCTCGACGATCGGATCGACGCATTCGATCATGTGGCCGGGATGGTGCACGCCGTCATTGCGGATGTCCTTCCACGCCTCGAACTCGGTCTTGCCGAACAGGTAGCGGGCATTGGGGAAGGTCGGCCGATATTCGCCGGTCTGCGGATCCTTGTAGGTGTTCCAGCCGACATGGTCGAAATGGAGATGGGTGCACATCACCGTGTCCACCTCCTCGCGCGAAATGCCGAGGCTTTCGAGATCCTCGAGAAAACCCTCGGGCAGATCGCAGAAAACGTCGAACTGCCGGTCCCGCCCGGCGCCGATACAACTGTCGACCACCACCGTGCGGCCGGGCGCCTGCACCACGAAGCCCTGGAAATTCATCCGCTGCAGCCCTTCGGGCGTCGCGTAATGCGGATGCAGCCAGTCCAGCGCGAGCACTTCCTCAGCGGTCGCATCAGGCATGGTCATGTTGATATTGTCGTGGAAGTCCCAGATCTCCACGATCCGGGTGACGGTGACATCGCCGACCTTCCAGCTTTTCATGTGTTCCTTGGCCACGATGCTCTCCCTCAGGCGGCCTTTTGCTTGTTGGGCTTATACCGGGCGACCGATTCCGCAGGCAGTTCCGCTGCCGGAAGGGCGGGTTTGCCGAGGATGAAATCGGCGGCCCGTTCGCCGATCATCACGCAGGGCGCATTGGTGTTGCCGCCGATAATGCTCGGCATCACGCTGGCATCGGCGATGCGCAGCCCCGCTATCCCGTTCACGCGCAATTGCGGATCGACCACGGCACCCTTGTCGCTGCCCATGCGGCAGGTGCCGACCGGGTGGTGCACCGTATAACCGGTTTCGCGGATATAGCGGTCCCACTCAGCATCGGCCTGCACGCCCGGCCCCGGCGCGACTTCGGTGCCGCGATAGCGCGCGAAGGCTTCGCTGGCGAAAGCCTCGCGGGCGATCTTCAGCGCGCGGATCAGCGGCAGGATGTCTTCTGGCTCGTCCAGCAACTTGGGATCGATCAGCGGCGCGGCATCGGCATCGGGGCTGGCCAGCCGCACCGTGCCGCGGCTCTTGGGATAGAGCGCCACCGGGCTGATCGCGTAGCCATGGCCGAGCGGGAAGGGGATGCGCGGATTGGTCAGCCGCCTGGCCGGCTGGAACACGAATTGCACGTCCGGCCGGCTGAGCGACGGATCGGTGCGCAGGAACGCCACGCTTTCGAACACATTGCCGGCCAGCGGTCCGGTGCGGGCCAGCAAATACTGGAAAAGATGGGCGATATCGCGCGGCAGGGCCTTCAGCGACAGGCCGTAGCTGGTCGGATCGCGGGTCTCCATATGGATCGGGCTGGCGACATGGTCGTGATAATTCGATCCCACGCCGCGCCTGTCGGCGACCACGTCGATCCCCATTTCCTGCAGATGCGATCCCGGCCCGATGCCGGAGAGCATCAGGATCTGCGGCGTCTGCACCGTGCCGGCGGAGAGGATGACCTCATGCCGCGCGCGGATCGTTCGGCCGTCGGTCAGTTCGATGCCGATGGCGCGCCCTTCCTCCACCAGCACACGGGCCACCTGCGCCCCTGTCTGCACATGCACATTGCCGCGCTCCATCGCCGGGCGGAGCATGTTCTTGGCCGTGCTTTCGCGCTGCCCGTCGCGGATCAGCCCCTGGCGGCGGCCATAGCCTTCGGGGTTGGGGCCGTTGAAATCGGGGCAGGCGGGGAATTGCAGCGCGCCGAGCGCTTCCATGAAGGAATAGTTCAGCTGGTTGGGATTCGGTACCAGCTTGACGTTGATCGGCCCATGCGCGCCGTGGAACACGCTTTCGGGATAATCCTCATTATGCTCGGTGCGGGTGAAATAGGGCAGCACCTCGGCATAGGACCAGCCGGTGCAGCCCGCATCCGACCAGTCGTCGTAATCCGTCGGATGGCCGCGGAAATAGACCATGCCGTTGATGCTGCCCGATCCGCCGAGCACCTTGCCGCGCGGCACGGGGATCTGCCGGCCGGCCATGCCGCGCTGCGGCACCGTGGCGAAGCGCCAGTTGGTGGCCTTGCGCCCGATCGCCGCGGCGACGAAGCTCGGGACGTGGATGAACGGATGCGTATCCGCGCCGCCCGCCTCGATAACGCAGACCTTGCGGGTTTCGGCCTCGCCCAGGCGCGCGGCAAGCGCCGCCCCCGCCGAGCCTGCGCCGACGACGATATAATCGAATTCCTCTGCGCTCATTTTCGCGCCTCTCCCATCCGCGCAAGGCTAGACCCTGCGCGAAGGGCGCGGCTTGGCTAGCTGCGAAGGGAGGTTGCCGGGGGGCGAAGGCGCGCCCGGGCAGCCCGGCGGCATATTTTTATTATCGGTTCCGCCGAACGGGCTGTGCCGCTGCCGGCTAGGCGAGGTCTACCGTCAGCGTGGTCTGTTGCGGCTCGACTCCCCGAACCACCACTTCGCTTCCTTCGCCCACCTGTTCGACCGCGGCGATCTTCACCGCCGTCACCGTGCTCTGATCCTCGGCGGAGGTCTGATCCTCGAACACGAAAATGCCGTCGGCATTGAGATAGAAGGTGTCGTCGCCGAAATGCTGGGTCAGCCCGGACTGGGCGGCGATTTCGTTCGGAACCGGCTCCAGCCCGGTCTTTTCCTGGATATGGTCGGCCTGCTGTTGGGTGAGTTTCATGATTGCTCCCTGTCGGCATGGGTTTTGGCCCGAAGACGTGGTCATTCGGGACGGAGGGCTCTTTGACCAACAGCAGGGTACCATGATCGTTCCATGCGCGCGAATGGCGGGGCTGGCTACGGCCCGTCATACTTGATCGCCTCGGCCGCCTTGGCGGACAGGACGAAGCCGATCGGCCGCTCGGCTTCCTCGGTAAGGTGGCCGATCAGCCCGCCCGTGCGGCATAGCAGGCCGATGCCCTTCAGCGCGGCGAGCGGAAAGCCCAGATCGAGCATGATCGCCGGGATCGGGCCGTTGACGTTGACCGGCAGTTCCCGCCCGATCGTTTCCGGCAGGGCCGATTGCAGCGCGCGCATCATCGCCACATGCTCGCCCGCAACGCCGCGCTGGTCGGCCAGATGGAGCAGCAGGTTGGCGCGCGGATCGCCGCCCGAATGCTGGGGATGGCCGAAGCCGGGAATCGCCTTGGTCGTCTGCCGCAGGCGAAGGATGTTGCGCACGGCCACTTCGCGCAGGCCATCGCCGGTCTGGCGCCGGTCGGCCACGCATTCGGCATAGAAGCGCCCGGCCACTTCCGCGCTGCCCAGCACCACGCTGCCGCAGCCAAGCAGCCCGGCGGCGACCGCGCCCTGCAGCGCCTCCGGCGCGGCGGCATAGGTCATGCGCGCGGCCACCACGCTCGGCACCAGCCCGTGTTCGGCCAATGCGCAAAGCACCGCGTTGAGGAAGAAGGATTGTTCCTCGTCGGGTTCGTGCCCGGTCACCAGCAGCCAGAAGTAGCTGCTGAAATCCATCTTGCCGATAATGTCGCTGCACAGATCGCGCCCGCGCACGGTGATGCTCTCTGCGTCCGAAGTGCAGATGGCGGTATAGGGCGCGTCCTGCTTGCCGATGCGCATGTGTCTCTCCTTGCCGTTGTCTTTGCCCGCGACCTATAGCGCGTGAGAAAGAACAAGGAGAGAGGAATGGCCCGGCCCCTGCAAGGCGTGCGCGTGCTCGACATGGGTACTTTTATCACCGGCCCCGCCGCCGGCATGTTGCTGGCCGATCTCGGCGCGGAGGTCGTGAAGGTGGAGATGCCGGGCACCGGCGATCCGTTCCGGGCGTTCAAGGGCGATCTCTATTCACCGCATTTCCAGACCTATAACCGCAACAAGAAGAGCGTGGAGCTCAACACCAAGCAGGCGGAGGATCTCGAAAAGCTCGACGAGCTGGTGAAGGGCGCCGACGTCTTCATCCAGAATTTCCGCCCCGGCGTGGCCGAGCGGCTCGGCGTCGGGGCGGAGCGGCTGCAGGGCCTCAATCCGCGGCTGATCTATTGCGACATCTCCGGCTTCGGCAATGACGGCCCGCATCGCGACCGGCCGGCCTTCGACACGGTGGCGCAGGCGTCGAGCGGGTTCCTGCGGCTGCTGGTCAATCCCGAACATCCGCGCGTGGTCGGCCCGGCGATCGGCGACGCGGTGACCGGCTTCTACGCCGCCTACGGCATCCTCGCCGCGCTGTATGAGCGGGAGAAGACCGGCAAGGGTCGCAAGGTCGAGACCTCGATGTTCGAGGCTCTGTGCCACTTCAATCTCGACGATTTCACCCATTACCTCTCGGTCGACCAGGTCATGGGGCCATGGTCGCGCCCGCATGTCAGCCAGTCCTACGTGTTCGAATGCGAGGATGGCGGCTGGATCGCGCTGCATATGTCGAGCCCGCCCAAATTCTGGGAGAACCTGGCGACGGCGGTGGGCGAGCCCGACATGCTGAAGCGGCCCGAATTCGAAAGCCGCGATGCGCGGATCGCCAATTACGAAGCGGTCGTCGCCTTCCTCGCGCCGATCTTCGCGCGCCATCCGCGCAGCTGGTGGGAAGAGCGGCTCGTGTCCTGCGAGGTGCCGCATTCGCCGGTCTATTCCTCCAAGGAAGTGCTCGATGGCGAATTGGCGAAGCACCACAGGATGGAAATCGCCACCGAAGGGCCGCGCGGCAGGTTCCGCACGATCCGCTTCCCCGTTCGCTTCGATGGCGAGACGGAGGAAAGCGTCACCGCTCCGCCCGAGCTCGGCGCGGACAATGCGGCAATCCTCGGCCGAAAAGGGTGAATTGCGCCAGCGCGCTTCTTTGATAGACTAGGCGGGAATGAGGGCCGGCAGGGAATCGGCCCCGACGGGAGAGACGAGATGACGAAGCTGCCGAGCCGGCTGCACCATACGGCCTATGTAACCAAGGACCTGGAAGCGACGCGCGCCTTTTACGAGGACGTGATCGGCCTGCCGCTCACCGCGACCTGGTGCGAGACCGATCATCTCTTCGGCAAGGACCGCACCTATTGCCATTGCTTCTTCGGCATCGGCGACGGCGGCGCGCTGGCCTTCTTCCAGTTCGCCGATCCGGAGGATCAGGCGCTGTTCGGCCCGGAAATCCCGGCGACGCCCTTCATGCACATCGCGCTCAATGTGGATCAGGAAACGCAGAAGGAAATCGAAGGGCGGATCGTCGATGCGGGGATCGAGCCGCCAAACACCTATGTGCTCGAACACGGCTATTGCCGTTCGGTCTATGTGGTCGATCCAAACGGCATGACGGTGGAATTCTGCTGCGACGATGCGCGCGCGGAGGAAGGCGATGAGGCGCGCCGCGCCAAGGCCCATGCGGAGCTCAAGCGATGGCTCGCGGGCGATCACGCCACCAATAACCAATTCCGCCACGAAGCAGCCTAGACGTGCTGCTGCCAACATCGCTGGTCGGGTCCTATTCGCAGCCCGACTGGCTGATCGACCGGGCCAAGCTCGCCGGCCGCTTCCCCCCGCGCACGCGGGCCAAGGAATTGTGGCGCGTGTCCGAGGAATTCCTCGACCAGGCGTGGGATGATGCGACGATCGTCGCGATCCGCGAACAGGAGGAGGCCGGGCTCGACATCGTCACCGATGGCGAGATGCGGCGCGAAAGCTATTCCAACCGCTTCGCCACCGCGCTTGACGGGGTGGACATGGAAAATCACGGCACCGCGCTCGATCGCAGCGGCGAACCCGTGCCCGTGCCGCGGGTGATGGGCGAAATCTCGCGCCGTCACCCGGTGCAGGTCCGCGATGTCGAATTCCTGAAGGCGCATACCGACCGGATGGTGAAGATCACCGTGCCCGGCCCTTTCACCATGGGGCAGCAGGCGCAGGACGATTACTATGGCGACGAGGAAGCGCTCGCCCTCGCCTATGCCGCCGCCGTGAATGAGGAGGTGAAGGACCTGTTCGCCGCCGGCGCCGATTTCGTCCAGCTGGACGAGCCCTATATGCAGGCGCGGCCCGAAAAGGCGCGGGCTTTCGGCGTGAAAGCGCTCGAACGCGCGCTGGAGGGCGTCCAAGGCACCACCGCGCTGCATATCTGCTTCGGCTATGCCGCGCTGATCCATGAGCGGCCCGAGGGATATAATTTCCTGCCCGAACTGGCCGGTTCGCCGGTGGCGCAGATCTCGATCGAAACCGCGCAGTCCGAACTCGACTGCACGATCCTCGAAAGCCTGCCGGGCAAGACGATCATCCTCGGTGTGCTCGATCTCTCGACCCATGCGGTGGAGGAGCCGGAAACGGTGGCCGCGCGCATCCGCCGCGCCCTGCCGCATGTTCCGGCGGAGAAGATCATCGTCGCGCCCGATTGCGGTCTCAAATACCTTCCGCGCGATGTCGCCTTCGGCAAGATGAAGGCGATGGCCGATGGGGCGCGGATCGTGCGCGAGGAGCTTGTGTGAGCGGTTTCGCGACGACCCATACGGGCAGCCTGCCCCGCCCCGCTTATTTGCTCGATCTGATGTTCGCCCGCGAGGGCGGCGAGGCGGTGGACGAGGCGGCGCTGGACGATGCCGTGGAACGCGCTACCGCCGAAGTGGTCGCGCGGCAGAAGCAGGCCGGCATCACGGTGATCGGCGACGGCGAAATGTCGAAGCCGAGCTACGCCACCTATATCAAGCACCGCCTGTCGGGCTTCGGCGGCGAGGCCGGCAGCTACGATTTCCAGGACCTCGAGGATTTCCCGGGCGCCAAGGCGCAAGTGTTCGGCAATAAGGGCCGCGCTAAACGCAGCGCGCCCGCCTGCACCGGCCCGATCGAGGTGAAGGACATGGACGCGCCGCGCGAGGATGCCGAACGGCTCCAGCGCCTCGCGGATGGGCACGCCACCTTCATGTCCGCCGCCTCGCCCGGCGTGACCGCGCTGTTCTTCCCCAACCAGTATTATGCGAGCGACGAGGAATATGTCTTCGCCCTCGCAGAGGGGCTGCGGCACGAATATGAGACGATCGCCGCCGCCGGGATCACCCTGCAGGTCGATTGCCCGGACCTGGCGATGGGCCGGCATGTGCAGTTCACCGCGCTTTCGCTGGAGGATTTCCGCAAGCGGATCGGCATGAATATCGCCGCGCTCAACCACGCGCTGCGGAACATCCCCGCCGAACAGCTGCGCATGCATCTGTGCTGGGGCAATTATCCCGGCCCGCATCACTGCGACGTGCCGCTGCCCGACATTGCCGATATCGTATGGCAGGCAAAGCCGCAGACCGTGCTGCTGGAAGGCGCGAATCCGCGCCATGCGCATGAATTCGCCTATTTCGAGGAGCATCCGCTGCCTGAAGGCAAGGTGCTGTGCCCGGGCATGATCGAGCCGCAGAGCCCCTATGTCGAACATCCCGAACTGATCGCCCAGCGGATCGGCCGCTATGCCGATCTGCTCGGGCGCGAGCGGGTGAGGGCCGGGGTCGATTGCGGCTTCTCGGTCCATGCCGGCAGCGGCAATCTCGACCCCGAAGTGGTCTGGGCCAAGCTGGCCGCGCTGGCGGACGGCGCGGCGCTCGCTTCTTCGCGCTACTGGTAAGCAGGCGCAACGCCCGCTAGCACGGCGCGAGTGCGGGCGTGGCGGAATGGTAGACGCCGGGGACTTAAAATCCCCTGATCCTTGATCGTGCGGGTTCGAGTCCCGCCGCCCGCACCAGCTCTCTCGCCGCATTTTGCAACACTGTGCCAAGCACTTAGGGGAGAACCACCTAGCCCCGGCAAAAGGAAGCGTTTGCGCCTGCGGGTCTACCCAAGGCGTGGGTATGGCAACGCAGGGGGGAGACATGGCTTCTTATCCGGCACGCGAAAGGCGGCACACGATCTGGCTGGGCGCGCGCATGTTGAGCCGCGGCGGCTGGTCGGACCTGACGATCGGCAATGTTTCCTCGCGCGGCTTGATGGGCATGTGCAGAAACCCGCCCGAACCGGGCGAATGCATCGAGGTCCGCTGCGGGACCTATGTCATCATCGCGCGCATCGCCTGGCGGGATGCGGGCCGGTTCGGCGCGACGACCTTCAACAGGATCGAGCTGACCGATCTGCTTTCCGGCAGTATCGGCCGGCAATATTCGGGCGAACGGCGTAAATTGCCGCGTCCGCAACGGGACGAGAAGCGGAGCGAGCCGGTCGCCGCGCAGCTCGCGGGAACCACCGGCGCTGACCGCTCGTTGATGAGAACCGCGATTATCGGACTGACCGTGCTGTCAGCAATGGTTTGCCTTGCCTGGGTTCGCGAGGTGGCCGCCGGTCCGGTGGCGCAGGCGCCCGGCTTTGCGAGGATACCGGACGGATAAAACGGTCCAGGCAGCCGTCTCGAACGGGGCCGGGAACCGAATTAAATCGATATTAGGCATTCTGAAACCAGATATGCCTAGGTTTTGCACTCAAAGATGCCGCGCGCGGAACAGGAACTCACGGGTCGCGGGCAAGATTGTGGGGACACATGTCAGATGTAATCCGCCATGATGTGACGTCGGCCGGTGCTGCGGGGCAATCGGCTGATGGAGCTGACCAGCGCGCCGCGCCGCGCTTCACGCTGCTGATTCGGGCGGCGAAGTTGACCTGCAACAAGGGCGAGTTCCTGTGCGTGGTGCGCGATGCGTCGGAAAGCGGCGTGAGCGTGCGCCTGTTCCATCCCCTGCCGCCGCATTGCGAGCTGACGCTGGAAATGGCCAATGGCGATTGCCACCGGCTCGAACGGGTGTGGGAAGAGGCCGACAAGGCCGGATTCCGCTTCCGCGACGATGTCGATATCGAACGGATCGTCGAAAGCCCCAGCAAATACGGCAAGCGCGCCGTGCGCGTGAATCTGGAATTGCCGGTGGAAATCCATATTGGCGGGCGGGTGATCGATGCGCGGCTGCACAATATCTCGCAGCAGGGCGCGCTGATCACCAGCCGGGAACATCTCTCGATCGAACAGCGCCTGCGGATGCAGGCCAAGGGATTGCCCGCGATCGATGCGAAGGTTCGCTGGCGGCGCGAGACCGAATATGGGCTGATTTTCGAGGATACGTTCCAGTTCGGCGACCTCGCGCGGATCGCCGGCGCGCTGCAGCTTTCCTGAGCGCCCCAAAACGCGGCATTAGCCTGCCCCCTTAACCACGTCATAACCAATTTCCTTCACTCCCGGCAGCAGAGACAGCCGGGGGAATTCATGACCATCAAGGGCGCCAGCCAGCGCGGAGAGATCGCGGTTGATGTGGCGATCATCGGCGCGGGGCCAGCCGGGCTCACCGCCGGCTACCTGCTGACCAAGGCCGGCAAGACCGTCGCCATCATCGAGAAGGACGCCACCTATGTTGGCGGCATCAGCCGGACGGTGGAGCATGAAGGCTATCGCTTCGATATCGGCGGGCACCGGTTCTTCTCCAAGAGCCAGGCGGTGGTCGATCTGTGGAACGAGATCCTGCCGGACGATTTCATCCAGCGCCCGCGCATGAGCCGGATCTATTATGAAGGCCGGTTCTATTCCTATCCGCTGCGCGCCTTCGAGGCGCTGCGCAATCTCGGCCTGCTGCGCTCCGCCGCCTGCATGGCCAGCTACCTGAAATACAAGCTGTTCCCGATCCGCGAAGTGAAGAGCTTCGAGGACTGGACCACCAACCAGTTCGGGCGGAAGCTCTATTCGATCTTCTTCAAGACCTATACCGAGAAGGTGTGGGGCATGCCCTGCGACGAGATGAGCGCCGACTGGGCCGCGCAGCGCATCAAGGGGCTCTCGCTGTGGGGTGCCGTGACCGATGGGCTGAAGCGTTCGCTCGGCCTCAATAAGCGGCCGAATGACGGGCAGGCGGTGAAGACGCTGCTCGAAACCTTTCGCTATCCGCGGCTCGGGCCGGGCATGATGTGGGATGCCGCGCGCGACCGGATCGAGGAACGCGGCGGCAAGGTCGTCATGGGCCATGCGCTCAAGCAACTGGCCGAAGACGGCAATGGCGGCTGGCGGATGGTGGCGAGCGGCCCGGAGGGCGACATCACGATTCGCGCCGGCCATGCGGTCAGCTCCGCGCCGATGCGCGAACTTGCCGCGCGGCTGCACCCGCTGCCCGAAACGACGTTAGAGGCCAGCCGCCTCAAATATCGCGATTTCCTGACCGTGGCGCTGATGATCCGTTCGGAGGACCTGTTCCCCGACAACTGGATCTATATCCATGACAGCAAGGTGCAGGTCGGCCGCGTGCAGAATTTCCGCAGCTGGTCGCCCGAAATGGTGCCGGACGAACAGGTCGCCTGTGTCGGCCTCGAATATTTCTGCTTCGAAGGTGACGGGCTGTGGGCTTCCTCTGACGAGGACCTGGTCGAGCTGGCCAAGCGCGAGATGGAAATTCTCGGCCTGGTCGATCCCGCCAGGGTGATCGGCGGCGCGGTGGTGCGGCAGGAAAAGGCTTATCCGGTCTATGACGAGGATTATGCCGCCAATGTCGCGGCCATGCGCGCCGAGCTGGAGGAAAAGCACCCGACGCTGCACCTCGTCGGCCGCAACGGTATGCACCGTTACAACAACCAGGACCACGCGATGATGACGGCGATGCTGACCGTGGAGAACATCCTCGCCGGCGAGCGCATCTACGATACCTGGTGCGTCAATGAGGATGCCGAATATCACGAGGCCGGCGACGAAGGCGCGGCCAAGGCGCTGCCCACGCGCGGGACGCTGAGCGAAGACCAGGCCGCCGCGCTCGCTTCGGTGCGCGAAGTGCCCAAGCGGGTCGCGGCGAGCGACCGCAAGGCCGCTTGAGGTTTCGCTTCATGGCCGATCTGTTCATCCGCCTGCGTGACATCCGGCTGGCGCGCTACCTGCTCGCCAGCGTTGGCGCAGTCGCGGTCGATCTCGGCATCTATCTTGCGCTTCTGGCGGCCGGATCATGGCCGGCCGGGGCTGCCGCTGCATCCTATTGCGCGGGCATCCTCGCCCATTGGCTGATGTCCAGCCGCGCGGTGTTCACCGGCAGCGTGGCTGCGGCCGGTTTCGCTCGCATGCGGCAGAAGGCGCTGTTCGTCGGTTCCGCACTGGTGGGCCTGGCAATGACCACCGGGATCGTGTGGGCCGGCGATGCCGCCGGTATCGATCCGCGCGCGGCCAAGCTGGCCGCTATCGTCGCCAGCTTCACGGTCACCTGGCTGCTGCGCAGCACGGTGGTGTTCCGCACGCCCCGATCCGCCGATTGATCATGCCGGGCGCTGGCGAGACGCGGCCTGTGCCCTGGGGCCGGATTGCCCTTGCCTGGCTGGGACTTTCCGCGCTGCTGGTGCTGGTCAACTGGGGCCATATCGCCGCCTGGCGCTTCACCGATCCCGATGACGTGCTGCGGCTGGTGCAGGTGCGCGATCTCTATGCCGGGCAAGGCTGGTTCGATCTCCACCAATATCGGATCAACCCCGGCGACAGTCCGGTCGAACACTGGTCGCGCCTCGTCGATCTGCCGCTGCTGGCGGTCATTGCCTTGCTCGCTCCGCTGATCGGGCAGGCAGCGGCGGAACAGGTCGCTGCGGTGTTCGTGCCGCTGCTCGCGCTTGGCGTGGTCATGGTGGCCGTGGGGCGGATGGCGTTCCGCCTGTTGGGGCGGGAGGTGGCGATCTTCGCCTGTCTCGCCATCGGCCTGTCCCCGGCGCTGCTCGGCCAGCTGCAACCCTTGCGGCTCGATCATCATGGCTGGCAGGTCGCGATGGTGATGCTCGCGCTCAGCGCTCTGCTGCATCCCAAGCCCGCCATCGGCGGTGCGCTGGCCGGGCTCGCCTTTGCCGCAGGGCTGATGATTTCGCTCGAAGTTCTGCCGCTCGCCGCCGCTTTCGGCGCGGTGCTGTTGCTGCGCTGGCTGCGCGATCCGGCGCAGCGCTGGTGGCTGGCCTACTTCCTCGCGAGCCTTGCTATATCGTTGGTGCTGCTGTTCGGGCTGACCCGCGGAACTGCCGATCTGGCGCTCCATTGCGATGTCATTTCGCCCGCGCATCTCGGCTTCTTCGCGCTCGCGGCCTCGGGCGCTTGCGTGGCGGCGGCAATACCGAAACTGCCCCGGATCGCGGCTCTCGGCCTGATCGGGGCGTGCGGCGGAGCCGGACTGGCGCTGTTCCTCTCGGCCTCGCCCGAATGCCTTGCCGGGCCATTCGCCAATCTCGATCCGCTGGTGCGTGAATATTGGTACGATTTCGTGCTCGAGGGCCGGCCGTTCTGGATGCAGCCGCCCGCGCTGGCCCTGGCCGCGATCGCGCAGGGCCTGGTGGCGATCGGCGTGACTTTCCACCTGTGGCGCGAAGCGGAACCGAACAGGCGCGGCTGGTGGCTCGACTATCTGCTGTTGCAGGCGGCCGCGCTCCTCGGCGGCATGCTTGTCTGGCGGTCGATGGCTTTCGCGGGCGCGATTTCCGCCCTGCCGCTGGGCTGGCTCGCCCATGCGCTGATCCTCCGCCTGCGCAAGGCCATGCCGCTGGCAACGAAGATCGGGCTGGCAGTCGGCGGGATGGCCCTGCTGATGCCGGCCTTTCCCATCGGGCTCGCCGTGATGCTGCTGCCGGCGCGGGCCGGCGCGGCGGACAGCGCCAGGCTGCGCACGTCGAGCTGCGACTTGCGCGAGAACGCGTCTCAGCTCGATCGCTTCGCGCCGGCGACGATCTTCGCGCCGATCGATCTCGGCCCTTCGCTGCTGGAGCGGACGCATCACAGCGTCGTCGCCACCGGGCATCACCGCGCGCAACTGGCTATGCGCGACGTGATCCGCGCCTTTATCGGCTCACCCGCCGAAGCGGAGGCGATCGTGAAGAGCCACAAGGCGCGCTATCTCGTGCTTTGCACCGATCTCGGCGAACCGAAGATCTATGCCGAAGCGGCGCCTCGCGGGCTGATGGCGCAATTGCTCGCCGGGGACGTGCCCGACTGGCTCGAGCCGGTGAAGCTCGATACGCCGGACGTGTTCAAGGTCTGGAAAGTGCGCGAATAATCAGGCTGGCCGGAACTTCATCGCCACGCCGTTCATGCAATAGCGCAGCCCGGTCGGCTTCGGCCCGTCATTGAAGACATGGCCCAGATGCCCGCCGCAATCGGCGCAATGCACTTCCTTGCGCGGATAGCCGAGCTTGAGATCGGTCGAAGTGCCGATCGCATTGGGCAGCGGCTGGTAGAAGCTCGGCCAGCCGGTTCCGCTGTCGAACTTGGTCGCGCTCGAATAGAGTTCGTTGTCGCAGCCCGCGCACAGGAACGTGCCCTTGCGATGCTCGTCGTTCAGCGGCGAGGTGAAGGGGCGCTCGGTCGCTTCCTCGCGCAGCACATCGAACTGGGCCTTGGTCAGCTTCTTGCGCCAGGCATCCTCGCTCATCGAGATCGGGAAAGCCTTGGCCTCGGCGGAACTGCCGCAGGCGGCGAGGACGGGAACCGCGATGCCGGCCCCGAGCCAGGCCAGCGTTCTGCGGCGCGTGGTTGCGAATCGGGTCATGCCGGGCTCCTTACGATGCTGTCTCCGAACCTGCCCTGAACGCGGTTTTCAGCAGCGTCCCGAGCTTGCGGTTCCTCTTTACGCCTTGCGGGCCCGATTTCATCACCCGCTTGCGGAACAATGCCGCGCCGAAGCGGATGAAGGTCATGACCCACAGCAATTGCCAGATCACCGCCAGCACATGCGGCCATAGCGCGGAATCCTGCGCTGCGCGGGCCAGCATGACGAAGGGCGAGCTGAAGGGGAAGGCGATGGCCAGCCATTCGATCGGATCGCCGGTTCGCGCCATGGCATAGGTGGCGAAGAAAAACAGCAGCACCTGCATCATGGTGACGGGCATGGAGAGCGTCTGCACTTCGCGCACCGTGGTGGCGAGCGAGCCGATCGCGAGGAAGACCGAGCCGAGCAGCAGGTAACCCATAGCAAAATAGATGATGCCGAACAGGAAGAAGAGCGGCCAGCCCACGCCCGGCGCGGGCAGGTTGCTGAGATCGATCGGGCCGAGGCTCTGCCCCTCCACGCCCGAAAAGGCGAGCAGCCCGCCGATCACCGATCCCCACACGGCGATGCCCACCAGCGAAACGGCCAGCATGGCGAACAGCTTGCCGAGGAACACCGCGTCCATCGGGATCGCCGCGGCGAGGATTTCGATGACCTTGTTGCCCTTTTCCTCGACGAGGTTTGACAGCACCATGCCGGCAAGCAGCATGATCAGCAGGAACAGGATCAACTGCCCGACCTGCGCCGTGCGCATGCGCCCGCGCGTTTCGCTGGCGCCGCTGGCCTTGACCTCGCTCAGGGCGACATCCGGGTAGGATGTCGGCGCATCGCGCATCGCCGTGGCGGCGACCAGCGCGACCGGGCCGCGCCAGAAGCGCAGCCGCTCGGCCGTGGCCGTCAGTTCGGGATGCTCGAGCGTGCCCGTCACCACGGCGGCGAGGCTGCCCACGCGCTTCTCCAGCTCGGCGCGCGCGTCATAGGTTTCGCCGGGCTCCAGCCGCGCCAGCTCGACCATGTCGGGCATGGTCGGGCCCAGCTCGTTCGCCAGGCTTGCCCGGGCGGCGAGCATCGCTTCGACATCCGCGCTCTGCATGGCGATGCCGATCTGCGGCACGGCCGCCTCGCTCTCCACCTGCTGGCCGATCGAGCCGGCCAGGCCGCCGACCACCACCGGGAAGAGCGGGCCGAGCAGGAAGAAGAAGAAGGCGCGGCTGAACAGGATGGCGAGGAAATCGCGCCGCGCCACCACATAGGCGGCCTGCAGCATGGAAAGGCGCTGGGCATTGCTCATGCCGGCACCTCGCTGTCGGGTTCGGCGTCGAGCGCCTGCGCCGCGGCCTCGCCGGCGATGGCGACGAAGGCGTCGTGCAGGCCCGCCCGCTCGATGGAGAGCGAAAGAATGCCCGCCTCGCCTTCGATCAGCGCCCGCAACAAGGGCTCCACGCCGCTTTCAGGGAGCGGGAAATACCAGAAGGCGCCCTCCTGCCGCGTCTCTTCCGGCAGAACCTTGGTCCATGCGCCGTCGCGGCGCCTTGTTTCCAGCCGTACCTGCGCGGGAATGCGGTCGCGCGCCTCGTCCACCGATCCGGCATAGGGCACCTTGCCCCCGGCGATGATCGCCACGCCTTCGCACAACCGCTCGGCATGGGCTATAACATGGGTGGAGAAGATCACCGTCGTCCCCTTGGCGGCGAGCGAGCGGATCAGCTTTTCGAGCTTGCCCTGGTTGATCGCGTCGAGGCCCGAGAAGGGTTCGTCCAGCACCACCAGTTTCGGATCGTGGACCAGCGTGCCGAGCAATTGCACGGTTTGCGCCATGCCCTTGGAAAGCTGCCGGATCTGCCGTTCGATCGCATAGCCGAGGCCGTGCGCTTCCATCAGCTGCTTGCCGCGTTCGCGCCCTTCGGCCAGCGGCAGCCCGCGCAAGGCGCCCATGAAGGCGATCGCCTCATAGGTCTTCATCGCCGGATAGAGGCCGCGCTCTTCCGGCAGGTAGCCGATCAGCCGGGCGACATCGCGCGGATTGTCATGCCCGAGCACGCGGCAGGTGCCCTCGTCCGGGTCGATAATGCCCAGCAGCATGCGCAAGGTCGTCGTCTTGCCCGCGCCATTGGGGCCGAGAATGCCGTAGATCGCGCCCTGCGGCACGGAAAGGTCCACCCCGTCCACCGCCAGCGTCCCGTCGAAGCGCTTGACCAGGCCGCGCGCCTCGATCGCCAGCCCGCCCGGAAGCGGCTCCACGAAATCGGCCTCCAGGTCGGCATTGTCTGCCGTTGTCGGTTCGCCTAGCCCCTCTTCCATGACGGGGGGATACCGGGAGCAGGTAAACAGGAGCAAGCGCAATCGTGATTAATGCCGCGTCTCTCGACGATCTGAAGGCGCGGCTGGTCGATCGGGCGCGGGCGCTGGGCTTCGCCGCGATCGGTTTCGCGCCGGCCGCCGACGATCCCGAGCGCGCGCGACGGCTCCATGAATGGCTCGATGCCGGCATGCATGGCCAGATGCAGTGGATGGAGGACCGGGCCGATGTGCGGCAGGGCCCGCAAAGCATGTGGCCCGAAGCGCGGAGCGTGCTCGCGCTCGGCATGAGCTACGCGCCCGATATCGATCCGCTGGCGCTCGAAGGCGATGCGGAGCGGGCGCGGATCTCGGTCTATGCGCAGGGGCGCGATTATCACGATGTGGTGAAGAAGGCGCTGAAGGCGCTGGCCCGCTGGCTGGTGGCGGAAGCCGAGAAGGCCGGGCTGGAAGTGCAGCTCAAAGTATTCGTCGACACGGCGCCGGTGATGGAAAAGCCGCTGGGGGAGGCGGCCGGGATAGGCTGGCAAGGCAAGCATACCAATCTCGTCAGCCGGGAACATGGCAGCTGGCTGTTCCTCGGTGCGATCTATACCACGCTGCCCTTCGCGCCCGATGCGCCGCATGTGGATCGCTGCGGCAATTGCACCGCCTGCCAGCAGGCCTGCCCGACCGACGCCTTTCCCGAACCCTATCGCCTCGATGCGCGGCGCTGCATTTCCTACCTCACGATCGAGCATAAGGGGCCGATCCCGCATGAATTCCGCGAGGCGATCGGTAATCGCATCTATGGCTGCGACGATTGCCTGGCCGTGTGCCCGTGGAACAAGTTCGCCGCGACCGCCGCGCGCCACAAGGCGCTCGCCCCGCGCGCCGAACTCGTCGCGCCGCGCCTGGCGGATTTGCTGGCGCTGACCGACGTCGATTTCCGGCAATTGTTCTCGGGCTCGCCGATCAAGCGCGTCGGGCGCGATCGCTTCGTGCGCAATTGCCTGATCGCCGCCGGGAATAGCGGCAATGTGGCGCTGGAAGGCCCGGTGCGCGCGCGGCTGGAGGATGCCGATCCGGCGGTCGCCGAAGCGGCCGCATGGGCGCTCGGCAAGCTTACAGCAGCGATTTGAGCGGGGTGTCCGTGTCGAGCAGCAATTCGGGGTCGATCTCGGCCCGCGCTTCCACCAGCTTGCGGCCCTGCACGTAATCCTTGACCGAATTGACGCAATCGAGCGCGATCACCCGGCCTTCCCGCAGATAGATCACCGAGAAGCTGCGCGTTTCGGGATCGCCGCGCAGCACGGTGGTGTCATGCCCCATGCTCAGGCCCACCGTCTGCAGCTTGAGATCGAACTGGTTGGACCAGAACCACGGCAGCGCTTCGTAAGGCTCGGCCTCGCCGCAGATCGCGCGCGCGGCGATGGCGGCCATGTCATGCGCGTTCTGCACGCTTTCCAGGCGGATCACGGCGCCGTCGGCATAGCGGTTGGCATGGGCCGCGCAGTCGCCGATCGCATAGATATCGGGCAGGCTGGTGCGGCAATATTCATCCACATCCACGCCATTGGCGCCGGCCGCGCCGGCGGCGATCAGTGGGCCCACCGCGGGCACGATGCCGATGCCGACCACCACCATGTCGCAGGCGATCGTCTCGCCGCTGGTCAGCGTCACGCCGGTGACCGTGTCGCCCGCCTCGTCGCCTTCGAGTCGCTCGACCCCGTCGCCCAGCCTGATATCCACGCCGTGCGCGCGATGCTCGGCCTCGTAGAAACGCGAAAGATCCTCTCCGGCTACGCGGCTCAGCACCCGGTCCTGCTGTTCCACCAGCGTCACCTCGCAGCCGAGCTTGGTCAGCACCGCCGCCGCTTCCAGCCCGATATAGCCGCCGCCGACCACCACAACACGCTTCGCGCCGCCTTCCAGCTCACCTTTCAGCCGGTCGGTATCGTACATGTCGCGCACCGCATGCACGCCGCCCAGATGCGCGCCGGGGCAGGAAAGCCGCCGCGGATCGCCGCCCGCGGCCCAGATCAGCGTGCCGTAGGACACCGTCTCGCCGCCCGAAATGCTGAGCTGCTTGCCCACCGGATCGAGCCTGGAGACATTCTTGCCGAGCAGCAGATCGACCTGCTTTTCCTGCCAGAATTTTTCCGGCCGGATGAGGATTCGCTCGAAGCTCTTCTCGCCCGAGAGATAGTCCTTGGATAGCGGCGGCCGCTCGTAAGGCGGCACCTTGTCGCGGCCGATCATCAGGATCGAGCCTTCGAAGCCGAACTGGCGAAGGGAAATGGCGGCCTGGGCGCCGCCATGCCCGGTACCTACAATCACGACATCCGCATGGGTCATGCGCGCGGGTTCCCAGCGATTGGCCCCGCAGTCAAGCTGCGCGTCGCTTCCTACCTATCGCTGCAACAGATTGCGCGCCTGGCTGGCAATCTGCGCAAGCATGGCGGGCGAGAGCGGGTTGGCGGATTGTGCCCGGCCGATCATCGCCCGGAACTGGCGGATCGCCTGCTCATGCGCTTCCAGCCAGCTGGCGAGCTGCGCTTGCGGCCCGTCCTTGGCGCGCTTGTTTCCGGCGATGCCGCGCAGGAAATCGAACCGCATCTGCTGGAAATCGCGCGCCAGGCCGGCCACCAGCAGCCGCTCCCACGGATCGGAGGGGTTCATCACCGCCGCCCTGGACTGCGCCCAGTCGAGGCCCAGATTCTCGCCAAGCTCGATGAAGGCATTGGCGAGTTCCACCGGCGATACGCCGGTCTGGCGCGATAGGCGCGACAGGCCGATCGCCCCGTCGAGCGAGAACAGGGTGGCGACCATGATCGCCAGTTCCTCGGGCGCGCCCTCGGCGGTCAGCTTGGCGGCGATCGCCTGCGAATGGTCGCGCGCTTCGGCCGCCAGCAAATCGTCGACATGGCTCATCAGCTCGGCCACGCTTTCGGCCACGTCGCCGATCACTTCGGAGGGCGAGAGCGTGGCGCCGCCCGCGCGCAGCAGGTCCGCCATATGGCCGCGCAGGGCCACTGCCGCTTGGTCGAACAGCATGAGCCGCGCGGTTTCGGGCATCTCGCCCGTGTCGATCGCTTCCCACACCGGGTCCATGCCCAGCAGCTCGCGGGCCGCGACGAAGGCGGCGGCGACATGGTCGAGCCCGGCGCCTTCTTCTTCCGCCAGTTCGAACGGATGGACCAGCCCCATGCGGTTGACGATGCGGTTGGCGACGCCGGTGGCGACGATCTCGTTGCGCAGCCGGTGGGCGAGCAATTGCTTGCGGAAGGTTTCGCGCAATTGCTCCGGGAAATCGGCGAGCAGCAGCGGTTCGGCCGCCGGGTCGGAGGACAGGTCGCTGGCTTCGATCGCATCCTGCAGCACCAGCTTGGCGTTGGAGAGGAGCACGGCCAGTTCGGGCCGGGTCAGCCCCTTGCCGTCGGCCGCGCGGCGGGCCAGCGTTTCGCCATCGGCGAGGCCTTCGGTCTTGCGGTCGAGTTCGCCGATATCCTCCAGCGTTTCGATCAGCCGGGTCTGCGAGGGAACAGCATTGGCGCCGCCCATTTCGGCGATGGAAAGCGCCAGCGCCTGCAGCCGGTTGTCCTCCAGCACCAGCTCGGCGACCTCGTCGGTCATGTCGACCAGCAGGGCGTTGCGCCGCTTTTCGGAAAGCCGCCCGGCGCGCTGTGCGCCGGATAGGCCGATCTTGATATTCACCTCATTGTCGGAGCAATCGACGCCGGCGGAATTGTCGATGAAATCGGTGTTGATGCGCCCGCCGCGCAGGGCGAATTCGATGCGCCCGGCCTGGGTGGCGCCGAGATTGGCCCCTTCGCCGACGACCTTGGCGCGCAGCTCGTTGCCGCTGACGCGCAACCCGTCATTGGAGGGATCGCCGACCTGCGCGTTGGTCTCGGTGCTGGCCTTGATATAGGTGCCGATGCCGCCGAACCAGATCAGGTCCACCTCGCTCTTGAGGATCGCGTTGATCAGGCTCTCTGGATCGAGCTCCTCGGCCTCGACGCCCAGGGCCGCCCGCGCCTCGGGCGAGAGCGGGATGCGCTTCATCGTGCGCGGGAACACGCCGCCGCCCTTGGAGATCAGCTTTTCCGAATAGTCGGCCCAGCTCGATCGCGGCAGGTCAAACATGCGCTTGCGCTCTTCCCAGCTCTTGGCCGGGTCTGGATCGGGATCGATGAAGATGTGCCGGTGGTCGAAGGCGAAGACCAGCTTGATCGCCTTGGACAGCAGCATGCCGTTGCCGAACACGTCGCCGGACATGTCGCCGCAGCCGGCCACGCGCACGCTTTCGCTTTGCACGTCCACGCCCATTTCGAGGAAATGCCGCTGCACGGAAATCCACGCGCCGCGCGCGGTGATGCCCATTTCCTTGTGGTCGTAGCCATGGCTGCCGCCGCTGGCGAAGGCATCGCCGAGCCAGAAATCCTCGCTCTGGGCGATCTCGTTGGCGGTGTCGGAGAAGCTCGCCGTGCCCTTGTCGGCGGCGACCACGAAATAGGGATCCTCCCCATCATGGATCACCACGCCGGCCGGGTGGACGACCTTGGTATCCTCGATATTGTCGGTCACCGAAAGCAGCGTGCGGATATAGAGCTTGTAGCTCTCCTTGCCCTCGGTGAACCACGCGTCGCGGTCCACCGTCGGGTTGGGCAGGCGCTTGGGATAGAAGCCGCCCTTGGCGCCGGTCGGCACGATGACCGCGTTCTTGACCCGTTGCGCCTTCATCAGGCCGAGGATCTCGGTGCGGAAGTCGTCGCGCCGATCCGACCAGCGGATGCCGCCGCGCGCCACCGGCCCCGCGCGCAGGTGGATGCCTTCCACGCGTCGGGAATAGACCCAGATCTCGCGCCATGGCACGGGCTTGGGCAGGCCCGGCACCAGCGTGGAATCGAGCTTGAAGGCCAGCGCCGCTTCGGCCGCATCGGTGAAGGCATTGGTGCGCAGGATCGCCGAAAGCGTGGACCAGTAGAGCCTTAGCAACCGGTCGTCATTAATGGCGGCGACCTGTGCCAGCCCGCTGCGGATCGCATCGTCGGCCGCTGTCGAGGCTTCCTCGCGGTCGCCCGCAAAGGCGGGATCGTGGCGCACGCGGAACAGTTCGATTAGGCCGCGCGTCACATCCGGCGCGCCGCGCAGCGCATCGACCACGGTGTAGATGGTGAAGGCGATATTGGCCTGGCGCAGATAGCGATAGATCGCCCGCAGCCAGTTGGCTTCCTCGGCGGCGAGCCCGGTGCCGGTCACCAGCCGGTTGAAGACGTCGTCCTCCGCCCTGCCGTTGATGACGGCGCAGATCGCATGTTCGATCGCTTCCGCCCGGCCCAGCAGCGGCGCCGCATGTTCGCCGCGCGGCAGGCCGAGCGTGAAATCGTGGATCGTCCCGGCATCGGCCCCGTCGAGCTGGGTCGGCAGCTCCGCGAGCACGCGGAACCCGAAATTCTCCAGCGCCGGCACCGCATCGGACAGCGGCATGGAGCCGCCCTGCTGGTAAATCTTGAGCCGCAGGTGATCGGCCGCATCGCTGTCCAGCCGGTAAAGCCGCACGTCGCGGCGCAGCGGGCGCGTTGGATCGTCGCCGTCGAGATGGCGGACCCGTTCGATATCGCGGGCCGCCTCGGCCGGGCCGTAAAGGTCGCGATAGGAGGCCGGGAAGCTCTCGCCGTAACGCTTGGCCAGCGCCGCCGCGCGGCCCGGCTCCTCGCTTGCGGCCAGCGCATCCTCGACCGCGTCGCACCAGCCGCGCAGCATTTGCTGCAGCCGCACATCCATCGCCTCGCCATCGGGCTCGCCGTCCAGGCCGCGATAATCGAGAACGAAGCGCAGCATGGCGAGGTTCCCGCCTTCGACAAGCAGGCTCCAGTCGAGCGTTTCGGCGCCGGTCTCGTCCTTCAGCAGGTCCATGATCCGCAGCCGCGTGGCGGTGGACATCATGTCGCGCGGCAGCCAGACGAAGGCGAACAGGTGCCGCTGCAAAGGGGCGGTGACGATGGCCAGCCGCGGGCGCGGGCGATCGGCCAGCGCCATCATGGTGGTCGCCACGCGCGACAGGTCGCTTTCGGAGAAGCCGATCACGAGATCGTGCGGCAGCACGGTCAGCGCGTGGAGCAGCGTCTTCCCGTCATGGCTCGATTTCGCGAAGCCGAGCTGGTCGATGATATTGGCGAGCTGGACGCGCAGCACCGGGATCTCGCTCGGCGGCGTGCTCAGCGCCGCGCTGGTCCATGTGCCGGCATGGATCGACAGCGCCTGCACCCGGCCCTTCTCCATGATCGGCACGATGAACAGGTCGAGCGGCACGCGGCGATGCACGCGGGAGATGCGGTTGGCCTTGATGATCAGCGGCGCGCGGCCGCGCCCGTCATCGAACCAGGCGAAAGCGCGTTCATAGGTGCCCTCGGCCAGCAGGTCGCGCAGGCCGCGGCGGCACAGGCCCAGCATTTGCGAGCATTTGCCGTCGCGCTTGCGGGTCAAATGGCCGAGCTGGGTCAGCCGGCCCTCGCCCAGCCAGCGCAGCAGCGCCGCGCCTTCGGCATCGCCGATCCGGTCGGCATCCTCCTGCATCAGCGCGACCATTTTCGGCCAGTCGGCCACGGCGGCGCGGACATCGCCGAGCGTCGTCGTCAGCTCGCGCTCCAGCGCCTGCCGTTCCTTCGCATCAACCCGCTCGGTTTCCAGATAGACCCAGGATTCGCGCTTCTCGCCCGCGCTTTCGCCCACCGGCAGGGCTTCCACCACGCCATCGGCATCGCGCCGCACAGGCAGCACGGGATGCACCAGCAGGTCGATCGCCAGGCCCTGCGCGGCGATGCTGGCGGCGATCGAATCGATCAGGAAGGGCATGTCCTTGTTGATCACGGCGATGCGGGTGGTGCGCCGGCCATTGCTGGCGGTGCGGATCACCACATTGCCTTCGCCTTCCTTGCGCTGGCCCCCGGCTTCGAGGAGGAAGGCGGTCACATCGCCGAGCAGTTCTTCGGAGAGCGTCTTCTCGCCGGGCAGGCGCGAATCGTGGATCCGGCCGCATAGTTCCCGCGCCAGCTCGCCGTGTTTCGCAGCCGGTTCGCTCTTGCCCGCGCCGCTCTTCTGCTTCGCCGATGCCATGCCGTGTACTCTCCCTTTCCGATCACCTCCGGAGAATGGCTCCGGGATGCCGATCGTTCCTCGCCGGCTAGATAGTCTCGCCGGCAACAAAAAGCGACGGGCCGCGGCGGTACTTTCCGGCATGCCGACCGGTGCCGCGCGCGCACCGCCCTGTCAGGCCATCGCCTCCATCACCAGTTCGAGCGAGCGATGCCGCGCCGCCGGATCGAAGGTCGCGCCGGAGAGGATGAGTTCGTCGGCCCGCGTGCGCTCGACGAAGCGGGCGATCCGCTCGCGCACCGTGGCGGGCGAGCCCACCGCGCGGGCGACCGAGAGATGTTCGAGCATGGCCTGCGCGCTCACCGGCAGGCTGGCGCGGTAATCCTTGACCGGCGGCGGCAGCTTGCCCGGATCGCCGCTGCGCAGCCGCACGAAACCCTGATCCTGCGAGGATGCGAGCAATTCGGCCTCGGCATCGGTTTCCGCCGCGATCGCTGTCATCGCCGCCATCGCATGCGGCTTGTCCAGCGTTTCGGATGGGCGGAACTGGGTGCGGTAGGTTTCGAGCGCGGCGTCGAGATGGTCGGGCGCGAAATGGCTGGCGAAGGCATAGGGCATTCCCAGCCGGGCGGCGAGCTGCGCGCCGAACAGGCTGGAGCCGAGCATCCACAGCTCCACCTTCGCGCCAAGGCCCGGCGTGGCGGTGATCGGCAGGTCGACATCGCCCGTCAGCAGCGCGCGCAACTCCACCACGTCCTGCGGGAATTGCTCGGCCGCGCGGTGCAGGTCCTTGCGCAAGGCGCGGGCGATGATGCCCGATGCGCCGGGGGCCCGGCCGAGGCCGAGGTCGATCCGGCCGGGGAACAGCGCGTCGAGCGTGCCGAATTGTTCGGCGATCACGAAGGGATTGTGATTGGGCAGCATGATGCCGCCGGAACCGATGCGGATCGTGGATGTCGCGTGGCCGATATGGGCGAGCACGACCGAGGCCGCGCCACCGGCAATGCCCGGCGTGGCGTGATGCTCGGCCACCCAGAAGCGCTTATATCCCGCCCGCTCCGCCACCGCGGCGAGCTTGCCGGCCTCCTGCAGCGCTTCCGAAACATTGCCGCCCTCGCGAATGGGAACGAGATCGAGAACCGAAAGCGGGATCATCTCCCTTTCACCGTCGTGTCTCCAAGCTGGGCCAGGTAATAGAGTGCGGTCCCCGCCTCCTGCGAATTGGGCGCGGCGTCGACCACCGATTGCCAGCTCTTGCGTGCGGCATCCTGGTCCCCGGCAAGCGTGGCGATCACGCCGGCTTCGAGGCCGACCGCGGGATCGTCGGGCAGCAAGGCGGCGGCCATCTCGATCTGCGACTGCGCGGTGGCGAGATCGTTCTGGCGGCGGGCGAGCGTGGCCGAAAGCAGCCAGGCGGTGCCGTTCTGCGGCGCGGATTCGCGGGCCTTGGCCAGTGCCTCGGCGGCATCGGGCAGGCGGTCCAGCGCGACAAGCGCGCGGGCGCGGTCGGTGGCGATGCTGCCGATCAGATCGGGCTCGCCCGCGGTGCCGGCATCGGCCTGGGCCATTTCGAAATCGGCCAGCGCCGCGGGATAACGTTCCGCCGCCAGCGCCGCATTGCCGGCCATCGCGGCGAATCGCGCGCGCCCGGCCGGTTCGCTGTCCAGCAGCGCCATGCGCGCGGCGAGGAAGGCGCTCTCCGCCGCATCCCAGCGCAGCAGGCTGGTATAGGCCGTGCCCAGGCATTGCTGCGGGAAGCTGCGTTCGGGCCCCGCCGCCTCGGACAGCCAGGTGGAGGCGGTGACGATCGCCGTCGCGGGATCGGTGCGGGCATCGGCCAGGCACAGCTTCAGCCGGTCCTGCTCCACCGGCGGCAGGTCGGATGCGGACTGGGCGGCCAGGAGCAGCGAAGCGAGGGCGATGGCGGGCACGGGGGTCGATCCGATCAGGTGAGCGCGGCGACGGTGCGCAGCAGCAGGGCGATATCGCCGTCGCGCGAGAGGCGATGGTCGCCTCCCTTGACCAGCGTGACCTGCACATCGGGTGAACGCAGCGCCCGCGCCAGCCGCAGCGAAATCTCGGGCGGCACATCGGCATCTTCCTGCCCGTGCAGCAGCCGCACCGGGCAATCGATCCCGATCTCGCTTTGCAGCAGGCGCTGCACCTGCCCGTCGGCCCAGAATTCGGCGTGAGTCGGCGTCGGTTCGGGGCCGTAAGGATTGTCCTCGAACACGGTCTTGCCGCGTTCCAGCGCGCCCTGCTGTGCCTGGTCATAGCCCCAATCGGTGAAATCGGGCGCGGCTGCGATGCCGACCAGCCCGGCGAGCCGGGGGCCGAGCGCGCGGCCGGCCAGCAGCATCAGCCAGCCGCCCATCGACGAGCCCACCAGCACCACCTCGCCAACCACCTGCGTATCGAGCAGGGCCAGCACTTCCTCGCGCCAGCGGGTAAGCGTGCCGTCCGCGAAATCGCCGGCGCTTTCGCCGCAACCCGAATAGTCGAGCAGCAGGCAGGCCTTGCCCTCGCTCCGGGCCCATTCGAACAGCGCGCTCGCCTTGCCGCCCTGCATGTCGGACATGTAGCCGGGCAGGAACACCAGGGTCGGGCCGCTGCCCTGCGAGTGGCGGAAGGCGATGCGCCGACCGTCGGGCAGCGCGTGGTATTGCGGCTCCTCCATGGCCCCATTGTGGGAACTGCCTTGCCGGAGGGCAAGCGCCGAGGGGTGAGAAGGGGTTATCGCCGGGCGGCGGCGTAGCGGGCGATCTCGACCAGTTCCTGCTTCAGCAGCAATTCGGCCGACTGGCTGTTGCTCAGCAGCGCGCGATGCGCGGCGGCGAGCCGCTGGACCAGCCGGTCGAGCTTGCGCGCGTTCCAGCGGTTCAGCTGCTCGGTCAGGTCGCGCTTGTCGCGCCAGAACACGCGGTGCGCCTTCTGCTCGGAATCGAGCAGCGCGTTGATATTGCCGCCGGGGCCGAGCCTGGCGGTGAGCTGGGCCAGCTGCGCCGCGCGCCGTTCGATCGCCAGCAGCACGCCGACCGGGTTGAGCGAGACTTCGGCGAAGCGCCGGAGTTCGCCCGGCAGGCGATTGACCTGGCCGGAGAGCACGGCGTTGACCAGCGGCATGAAGCCGTCCTCCTCGGTCTTGGCGCCGACCGCTTCCAGCGCTTCCGCATCGGCCTTGCGCGGGGCTTGCGGCGAGGCATCGAGATAGAGCGCCAGCTTGGTCACTTCGGACTGGGCGAGCCGCACGTCGAGGCCGGAGGCGCGGGCGATCTGTTCGGCGATGTCGCCGCCCAGCGTCAGCCCGGCTGCGCCGGCCATGCGGCGCACTTCGTCGGTCACGCTGCGCAGATCCGGTGGGTAGAACATCGCCACCAGCCCGTCGGCGCGCTTTTCCAGCAGCTTGGCGGTGCGCGATTTGTCGGTGGCGCTGGTGGCCACGATCATCACCGGGCAGGCGCCTTCGGCCTGGCCCATGTCGATCGCTTCGAGATAGGTCTTCACCGCGTCATGCGCTTCGTCGCCATTGGCGCGCACGACGATATGCCGCGTATCGCCGAACAGCGAGGTGGAGCGCGCCTCGTCGCCGAGCCTGACCGGGTCCGTGCGCAATTCCGCGCCCGAGAATTCGACCCGTTCGCCCGCTTCGGGCAGCAGCGAGATGAGCCGGGCGGCGGCGGCGGAGGCGCCCGCCTCGTCCGGCCCGCAGAAGAAGGCGATCCGCGCTTGTTTCGCCGCTTTCGGCGCGACAGAGGCGAAATCGCGCTGCGTCGCCCTCACGATTTTTCGCGGAGTTCCAGGGTCAGCCGCGTCACGATCCGGTCGGCCACTTCCCTGGCGAGGTTTTCCAGCGCGGTCTGCTCGGCGGCGATGGTCGCATATTCGGAGGAGACGACGTCGATGCCGGCGTCGGACCCGGCGGTGGCGTCCACCAATATGTCGCCGCTGGCGAGATCGACCAGCTGGTAGCGCGCGCGCAAGGTCCGCCGCTCGCGGCCGATCGTTTCGTCGGTCAGCAGGCCGAGCCCCTCGAGCTCGTCATCGAGCAGCACGTCGAGCCGGTAGCGCGGGGTGGTCGTGCCGCCGGTCTGGGCCAGCCGGTCGCGCAGCGCATTGCGCGTCAGCCAGCCGGCGCGGCCCTCGATCGGGGAGACTTCCACCGCGGCCAGCCCCTGCGCCACCGCCCCGGTGCTGCCGCCGGCATACATCGGCTGCAGCCCGCAGCCGCCCAGCGGGGCCGCCAGCAGCAGGAGGGGCAGGAAGCGCCTCATATGACGATATTGACCAGCCTGTCGGGCACCACGATCACCTTGCGGATTTCCGCTCCGTCGATCGAACGCTGGACCTTCTCGCTGGCGAGCGCAAGCTTCTCCAGCTCATGCCTGGGCAGGCCCTTGGCGACGGTGACGGTGTCGCGCAGCTTGCCTTTCACCTGCACGGCGACGGTCACCTCGTCCTCCACCAGCAGCGCCTCGTCCACTTCGGGCCATGCGGCATCGGCGACGAGCCCTTCCCCGCCGCACACGGCCCAGGCTTCCTCGGCCAGATGCGGCATCATCGGCGCGGCGAGCAGCAGGATGGTGCGGATGGCGGCGCTGCGATCGGCCGATGGCGCGGCCTTCTCCGTGGCGCTGGTCAGCTCATAGATCCGGGCGACCGCCTTGTTGAAGGCCAGCGTCTCGATATCCTCGGCCACGGCGGCGATGGTCTGGTGCGTCTTGCGCGCCAGCGCCTTGTCCTCGCCTGCCGCGCCCGCATCGTGCTGCGCGAACAGCCGCCACAGGCGCTGCACGAACTTGCCGCAGCCTTCGATCCCGGCGGCGGACCATGGAAGGTCGCGTTCGGGCGGGCTGTCGGAAAGCATGAACCAGCGCACCGCATCCGCGCCATAGCGGTCCACGATATCGTCGGGATCGACGACATTCTTCTTCGACTTGGACATCTTGACCACGGGGCCGATGGTGACGGGCTGGCCGTCCGCCTTCAGCGCCGCGCCATCGGCGCCGCGTTCGATTTCCTCGGGGCTGTAGAAGACCGGCTGGCCGGTCTCCGCGCTTTTCCGCTCATAGGTTTCATGCGTGACCATGCCCTGCGTGAACAGGCTGGCGAAAGGCTCGGCCACGTCCAGCTGGCCGAGATGGGCGAGCGCGCGGGTCCAGAAGCGGGCATAGAGCAGATGCAGGATCGCATGCTCGATCCCGCCGATATACTGGTCCACCGGCATCCATGCGGCCACTTCGTCCTTGTCGAAGGGCCGGTCCGCCGGCTGGCTGGCGAAACGCAGGAAATACCAGCTGGAATTGACGAAAGTATCGAGCGTGTCGGTCTCGCGCGTGGCCGCGCCGCCGCATTGCGGGCAGGCGGCATGCTTCCATGTCGGGTGCCGCTGCAGCGGATTGCCGGGGGTGGCGAAATCGACATCCTCGGGCAGCTTCACCGGCAGCTGGTCCTTGGGCACGGGCACCACGCCGCATTCGTCGCAATGGATGAAGGGGATCGGCGTGCCCCAATAGCGCTGGCGCGAAACGCCCCAGTCGCGCAGGCGCCACACCGTCTTGCCTTCGCCCCAGCCTTCCATGCCGGCACGGGCGACCACCACCTGCTTGGCGGTGTCGACATCGAGACCGTCGAGGAAGTCCGAATTGACGAGGATGCCGTCGCCCGCTTCCGCTTCGCCCTTGAAGGGCCTGTCCGCATCGTCCTCGCTCGCGGCGACGACGCGGGTGATCGGCAAGCCGTATTTGGTGGCGAATTCGAAGTCGCGCTGGTCATGCCCGGGCACGGCCATGATCGCGCCTGTGCCGTAATCCATCAGCACGAAATTGGCGATCCAGACGGGCAGTTCCTCGCCCGAGATCGGATGCGCGACCTTGAGCCCGGTATCGTAACCGCGCTTCTCCGCCGTCTCGATCTCTTCCGCGGTGGTGCCGCCTTCGCGGCATTGCTCGATGAAGGCGGCGGCCTGGTGGTCGGTATCGCCCACCGCGCGCGCGATCGGATGGTCGGCCGCGACCGCCACGAAGCTGGCGCCGAAGATCGTATCGGGCCGGGTCGTATAGACCTCGATCTCCTCGTCGAAATTGCTGCCCCGGAAGCGGAATTGCAGGCCGGTGCTCTTGCCGATCCAGTTTTCCTGCATCAGCCGGACCTTTTCAGGCCAGTGTTCCAGCGTGGCCAGCCCATCCAGCAGGTCTTCGGCGAAATGGGTGATCTTGAGGAACCACTGGCTGAGCTTGCGCTTCTCCACCAGCGCGCCGGAACGCCAGCCGCGGCCTTCGATCACCTGCTCATTGGCGAGCACGGTCATGTCCACCGGGTCCCAGTTGACCGCGCTTTCCTTGCGATAGACGAGGCCGGCTTCGTACAGGTCGAGGAACAGCGCCTGCTCGTGCCCGTAATAGGACGCGTCGCAAGTGGCGAATTCGCGGCTCCAGTCGAGCGCGAAGCCGAGCCGCTTCAGCTGCGCCTTCATGTTGGCGATATTGTCGTAGGTCCAGCCTGCGGGGTGGACGCCCTTTTCCATCGCCGCATTCTCGGCCGGCATGCCGAAGGCGTCCCAGCCCATCGGATGCAGCACTTCGTGCCCGGTCATCCGCTTGTAGCGGGCCAGCACGTCGCCCATCGTGTAATTGCGGACATGGCCGATATGGATGCGCCCCGAAGGATAGGGGAACATCTCCAGCACGTAGCTTTTCGGCTTGGGGCTGGCGCTATCGGCCTCGAAGCTGCGCGCCTCGTCCCAGGCACGCTGCCAGCGCCCGTCGGCCTGCGACGGATCGAAACGTGTCTCGCTCATGGTTTGGCCCCCGAATTATCCGAAAGCTGAGCGGTCAACCGATCGCCGAGCGGCGCAGATTGCGCGCCTTGGTGAGGATGACGTCTTCTAGGCGCTGCACCGTGGCCGCCTGCACCGGCGCTTCCACCCAGCTTCCGCCCTGCAGCACCTGGCGGGTGGCGGCGACGCGCAGCGCGTCGGCCCGCAGGTCCTGGTCGAGGATCGAGACGGAGATCTTCATCCGTTCGTTCGGATTGTCCGGGTTGGAATACCAGTCGGTGATCAGCACGCCCCCGGCGCTGTCGGCCTGGGTCAGCGGCATGAAGGACAGCGTCTCCAGGCTGGCGCGCCAGAGATAGGAATTGACCCCGATCGAGGTGACCTGCGCCGCGGCGATATCGGCTTCCGGCCGGTCATTGCCGCCGCCGCAGGCCGCAAGGCCGAGACCCAGCGCCCCGAGCAGCAGCACGCGGGTGGAGTTCCGCGCGGCGGATTTGCCGGGAAGGGCGGTGAGGAAGGTCGCTGGTGACATATCGGTCCTGTAATTCGTTTGCGGGCGCAAGCCCGAGCGCCTCTATAGCCTCACATCGCCATGCGGCAAGCTGCGCGCGGTCAGCCGCTGTTGGGACTGCGGGCCGTGAATGGCGGCTTAACCCCATCATCCTGTTGATAGGCTGCAACACTCCGAAAAAACACGGGGTTGGGCCAAGAAAGCGTGCTGGCCAAGCAGTGGATAACTGGCATAAGCGACAAGTGCCGGGCGACTAAGGCGATTCTCCGTGGCGGGTCAGGAACCGTTAAGAGGGAATCGGGTCTCTTTGGCGGGAGGTAGATTTAGGGGCGAATGAGGCAATTTGCGTGACTAGGAATCGCAAATCGCGCAACGGGCGCACCACCACCGCGATCGTTTGCGGTGCGTTGCTGCTTGCCGGCATTCCGACCGCCAGCTTCGCTCTCGCAGGTATCGATAATCCCGTCAGCTCCGCGCTGATCGGCAAGTTCACCGCGCTCACTCCGGCAAATGTCGATCCGCGGGTCGCCGCGCTCGTCGCCGGGCGTAGTGGCGGCAAGGCGCACCTGCTGCGCTTCACCCCGGCCGGCGTGGCCGAAGGGGCCAGCCGTTCGGTGACCGTGGCCGTCCGCGTCGGCGATGACGAGGTGCGGGCGATCTCGGTCCGCTCCGCGATCGATTCCGCCAAGGAAAAGGTTGCTGGTCCCCGCAACACGGTGAGCATCGCCCCGACGCGCTACAATCTCGGTCTCTCGCATGGCTATCAGGCCTTCGCCAAGGTGCCGACGCCGGAACTGTCGCAGCCGCTGTCGGATGCGGGCATTCCCGATCTCGCCGCGTTCCAGCCTTCGCCGGGCGCGAAGGACAAGCCGAGCCGCTTTGCCGCGCGCATCGCGCTGGATGAAAAGGTCAAGGCCGGCGCCGCGCCGCGCACGATCGAATCGGCTGGCGACCAGACGGTCGATCTCGCCGGCAGCTACCGCGTCACCCGCAATCTCGATGTCACCGCGGGCGTCCGCTATTCGCAGGATCGGGACCGGCTGGTGCCGCCTGCCGATTCGGCGAAGCAGGATAGCCAGGCCGTTTATGTCGGAACCCAGTTCCGCTTCTGACGCTCCCGAATTTCCGCGCAACAAAACCCCGCTCCGGCGGGGTTTTTCTTTGCGATTCGCTTTGCTGCTGGCCTAAGGCGGAAAGGAGTGGAGCAGTTCCGAGACTGGGAGAGATCAATGACGCGCGTGGCGATTGTAACCGGTGGTACGAGAGGAATCGGGAGGGCCATCTGCGAAGCGTTGAAGGCCGATGGCATGACCGTGGTGGCCAATTACGCTGGCAATGAGGAGAAGGCCCGCGCCTTCACCGACGAGACGGGCATTCCCGCCTATCGCTGGGATGTGGGCGACCATGAAGCGGCGGTTGCCGGCTGCGAGACGGTGACTCGCGAGGTCGGCCCGGTGGATGTGCTGGTCAACAATGCCGGCATCACCCGCGACGGCACGATGATGCGGATGAGCTTCGACGATTGGGATGCGGTGATGCGCATCAATCTGGGCGGTTGCTTCAACATGGCCAAGGCCTGCTTCCCCGGCATGCGCGACCGGCAATGGGGCCGGATCGTCAATATCGGCTCGATCAACGGCCAGGCCGGGCAATATGGCCAGGTGAACTACGCTGCGGCCAAGAGCGGCATCCACGGCTTCACCAAGGCGCTGGCGCAGGAAGGCGCGCGCTTCGGGGTCACCGTGAATGCGATCGCGCCCGGCTATATCGATACCGACATGGTCGCCGCCGTGCCGGAGAACGTGCTGGAAAAGATCGTCGCGCGGATTCCGGTCGGCCGACTCGGCCATGCGGAGGAGATCGCCCGCGGTGTGTCCTTCCTCGCATCGGATGATGGCGGCTTCATCACCGGCTCCACCCTGTCCATCAATGGCGGGCAGCACATGTATTGATTGCGGCAGGCGGGGCCGGAAATCTTCATGGGGCCGCGCTCGGGCGCCGCGCTGGAGAATGCCGCGCCGCCGCGCCCGCTGCCCGAGAACGAGGATTTCGGCTTCGCGCTGGAGGCGATCCTCGACCTGATGCGCTTCGCGAACGCCCGCGCCTAGTGTTTCAGTCGCCGTGACCGGCGATCATCATCGCCTCATAGGCGAGCCGCTCGGTCTTCTTCATCCGCTCCGAGGCCGATTTCAGCTGTCCGCAGGCGGCGAGGATGTCCTGGCCGCGCGGCGTGCGGATCGGCGAGGCATAGCCGTTTGCGTTGATGAAGTCGGCGAAGGTCTCGATTTCTTCCCAGTCCGAGCACTCGTAGGCCGAGCCCGGCCACTTGTTGAACGGGATCAGGTTGATCTTGGCCGGGATGCCCTTCAGCAGCCGCACCAGCTCCTTGGCGTCGGCGAGACTGTCGTTGACGCCTTTCAGCATGACGTATTCGAAGGTGATGCGCCGCGCGTTCGACAGGCCCGGATAGGCCCGGCAGGCGTCGAGCAGCTCCTTGAGCGGATACTTCTTGTTGATCGGCACCAGCTCGTCGCGCAGTTCGTCATTGGTCGCGTGCAGCG